>Ga0307510_10001305_pt1 | contig 27222 bp, 28 predicted proteins | sample 12_EM_MG_FD_207224 | JGI IMG/M metagenome (GOLD analysis project Ga0307510, IMG submission 207224) | Populus trichocarpa ectomycorrhiza microbial communities from riparian zone in the Pacific Northwest, United States - 12_EM | ecosystem: Host-associated > Plants > Roots > Unclassified | place... | reverse complement strand
ATCAACAATGTCACATGACAAGACGCGCTTTGGACGCGCGTCTAACCCGTTGATCAACACGTGGCAGATCGTGGGAACGATCAACAAGACGCGTCCACTAAACAATCAACAAACACGCGACGCGACTTGATCAACGAGGACGCGACTCATTAGGGCTAGACCCTAATCGAGATGTATCATGTAATCCGCAGTTACTGCGCATTGACTGCGCAGCCCCCGTTACCTGTAATTATACCTACCCTAAACTGCGCACAGACCACCCTGTATTAGTATATAAGACCTACGAATTTAGGTGAACAGTCCTTAGACTGTTCTCTTGTCATCCCCCACACTGGAGCCTTTCAAAGCTCCCTCCTCGCCAGCAGCAACCCGCCTGTCGTCGTCCACCATCTACTCCGTCCCGCCTCTCCTCACCTTCTGCCTCTTTCTCCTCAACATCTCCTTGCTGCTCCTTTGGATCAGTCACCTTCAACTCTGTGCCCTCGTCAAGTCTCACTACCCTTAAAGTAGTGAGTTCCCGACACTTTTACCCTTCTTTCTCTCTTTTCTCCTTCATTCGCGCACCCTCAAGGACATTTCTTTTCGACTTACAATCACAATCACTCGCGCACATGCATTTACCTTATATCACCAGTACCTACACTCATATGGTATCGAGGAGGAGTGTTGGAACGTGGTGATCACGATACCATAACTTGTGTACACATGACTCGGAATCCCACCGCGTCGTATGCGCGCGCTCTCCCCTTCTCCCTCAGTTCATCTGTCTTGCAGTGACTGAGGGGTAAGTCGACTATCATTACTATCTCCCTACTTACAACACAGCTAATTGTACTTAGATGCTCTTAGGTACATAATAATAGTTCATCTGTCTTGCAGTGACTGAGGGACGCTCTTAGGTTCTAATAGTCTGTTGTCATTCTCAACTACCGTCGCAGCACACAAGTACGGCCATCGTTGACCCTGCTCCTCTGTCGTAGCTGCTGCAGAAGCATTCAATGAAGAGCACGGGCTGTCACGTGCTCCTTCCCTGGATAACATGCCGGGCCGGAAATGGTGCGACTCGGTCTGCCTCTTATCTGAGTGCCCTCTCCGACTGGAGTCAGCCGCCGTTTGCATTGGAGGTTTCAGTTGATCACGTTCATATTCTGAGCCCTGGGCCCAGGATACAACCACCTCACGTTTGAGGAGTCACTGCTGCTCTTGACCCCGTACCCGAACCCAACAGTCCACCAGGCGTATTTTATTTGGCCACTATAGGGCATTCCGGCCTCTCAATTGCTGCTTCAAAGGAGGAAAAAACCGCGTGGGTGGCCTGGCGTCAAAAACAGGTTCAGTTAGGCGGTAAGCGCCGTGTGTCCTTTTAAGGAACAGGGCCCTTCGGATTACAGGGAAAAACAAAAGGTGGTGGTTCACTGCTCACTCCCACAACGGTAACAATGGCTTCAAGTCAATTCAAGTACGAAAACAAACCCACACCGGAGAATAACGTCGCTACCACGCGATCCCTTCTCGATTTTTCAACAGAAGTGCTCATCGAGATTTTCGCTTACCTCCCCGCTGCGGATATGCTCACCATACAGCGCACATGCCGTACCATCCACGACATTGTTGCTGGTACTTCATACCTGCAGTATACCCTGCATACCGAGATAAATTGTGTCGGCGACCTGCTACCACCCGATTTTCCTTACTCCGAGCGTCTCGAACTTCTGCGATCTCATGAACAGTCATGGCGTGACCTACAATTCAATCTATTCGCTGAACGCCATAGTGTTTCCGAGTCGGGTGTGCCCCATCCAAGGACATTCACCCTTCAAGACGGTTATTTGATCTACGAATGCTCCCCGGGATGGGGAAAGGGTCTGCAGTACGGATATACGGACCTCTGCGCGGCAGATCGGAACAAGGAATTGCGATGGGACCACCTCACCATGGGCGAAAGTCAGTATCCGGGTCCAGCTATGACCGTATTTGCAGTAGATCATGACCTGGTGGTGACCGTGAGGTTCTGTATGCTTTTCCATTCCTCTGTGCGCAAAACCTGACAAGTGAGTCACAGCAATGAGCATGACCCCGATTATACCCTCCTGGTCCAGCTGGAGTTCTTTGAATTCTCGACAGGTTCACCTCATCTGCTTTCAACAACACACACTCTGCCACTCCCACCACTTTCTGAATTCCCCAACGCGTCTGTACATGCAGAAGTTCTGGGTGATAACGTCTTGATATCAGTATGGGATTACAGCTGCAAAGCGGCTGTCTACCTAGTGTCGTGGAAGACAGGGACCGTGACACTTGTGAGTGACTTCAGCAAGCCTTGTTTTGTCTTAAATTCACAAAAGTCTCTGAAGCTTCGTAGATTGACGGAGAGCTCGACGACGCTTCATAGTAAATTCCCGTTCACTGTGTCCATCAACAGTAGCTTGGTCTCATTGATGGAGGACGATGAGAACAGGTTAGAGATCTGTCAACTTGAGCTCGACCCCAGCCCACGGTTGCAAACGCTGTGCTTCCTTGAACTACCGCCATTGACATCAGGCGCTATACATCTCGTTTCTGGGGCCTACACGGAGTGGGTGTCAACCTCGATATCCTACACACGAACCAGGTCTTCACGGGGATATCACCTTCCCTTCTACTCTTCTGCAATCGGCACCATAGCGCTTTATTTCCTGTATGATCGGCCATACTTGGAGTTTCCCGCTTCCGAGTCATATGCGTTAGTCATAAGCGCCGCGGGACTCGTCTCTGCCATTCCATCTGATGTGCGCAATGTCCCTTGGGAAGATTGGGGCCCTTCCAACACGCACTTCTTCAGAATGCCAACAGCGCAGCTACGGTCAGTTGGCCCTTTTTGGAACATAGACGGCCGAGAACTAGTAGTACGCCAGTACGACCTACGGCGTACGCGATGCACCCAGTCGATGGCAGGGGACAAATCATCATTGCAATCAAGGACGCCAATCGTCGCTTCAGAAAAAATATTTCAATATGACATCGAGACACACCTGCCATATCGCGATGTCACGATAACGAATAAGGACTTATACGGGTCCACTTACATTGTGGCGGATAGGGAGTGGGTTGTTGGGGTAACGTTCCCAGTACGTGGATTTTTGGTCCACATAGTTGGGATATTCCGATGCGAGTCTGATCACTCACATCAACAGGAAGCTGGACCTTCTATCACCGTCTGTCATGTAGGTTAGGCACTGGCATGAACTGTAATGAGCGAAGCCCGAGACTCGTAAAGCGTACTTTATTTATGATAAGATACTGTACGAACACTGGTGCAGAAGTTAGGGTGAGCCCCTTAACAACTACTGTAGCAGTCTAGCATGGGTTGCGTGCCAATTGCTCGTTGCTGACTTTGTTGTCATAATCTCGGCTACTTAGAGTGGACGTGAGCCTACGTATGATACCACGTCGTGCCAGTGTAGGTTGATGTGGAACTTTTGAATAGCACATTTATGCTGGCTCGGCCACTAGTAGATAAGGCCCATGGATCAGATAGGTTCCAGCAAGGGATGCGATTGTCCATGTCAAGGTCCATGTGATGACCATCAACTCGGGCACTCCTCTCTGCAATTCAAACACCAAATGTATATTATTCACTTACCAAACACTACTCAAAAGCAAGCCGCTCAAGTGCTGTTTGAGAGGAACAAAATAACCCAACCACGTTCGCGCAAGGACGTCGTGTGTCGGTAGTAAGGCGGGTTTAAGCGCCGGTGTCCGAATAGCCCGAGAATAGCAAAATGTGGCGCTTTTTTTTTTTTTTTCGTTTGACTACAGTACAGTACTGGTACTGTACACCCTCCCCAGCCTTCCAACCGAATTGGTCATCCTCATCATTTCATACCTCCCTGCCATGGAACTGTGTGGATTCCAGAGGACGTACCACAGGATTCGCTACATCGTCGCTGAAAGCGCACACATCCAGTACATCCTCCATGCCCAGATCAACGCCGGCGACGACCTCCTACCTCCCGATCGCCCATTTTCCGAACGCCTCGAGCTCTTGAGATGTCATGAAAAGTCGTGGAGTCACCTCCAACTCAGAGTCTTGCTCAAGTTCTTGGTTACTATCCACCAACGACATTTTCTTCAAGTAGAGGATATGTAAACCTTCTTTCTGCCTCTCCGGACGAAGAGTTGCGTTGGACCCACATATCGAGGGATGACATGTTGTCCATTATGCGTCGTATTCGCTTCGGACCATAATTTGGCCGCGGTCCTCAGGTACATACCTGGTCTCTTTCTGACACTCCCTTAGATGAAATGTCTGAATTACCATCATCTACAGGACCCAGCACGGTTCACTTGTCAAGCTAACATTTCTCGCGTTCACAACAGGCACGCTTCATCCGCTTTCGTTCAAGTCCACCGTGGTCCCTCGAATCTCGTCCTCGACGTGCTGTAGCTTGTGCATCGGTGGAGATCCTGGGAGATCATGTGGTGACGACAACGATGTCTGGGCGGGATGTGTGCTGCATTTACCTCGGCTCGTGGAATCGGGCACAGTGATACTTGTGAGTCGTAGCCTAATCCAAAGACTGCGACAGGTCTCCAGTGTAACATCTCTGCCTACATTTTTTCCCCGCAGCTCCGCAAGATCGAGTTGCCAACCAAGTGGACACCTCTGAGTTCCGAGGCTCGCCGACATCGATGGCAGCTCAATAATTACGGCGAATTGCACCAAGACCAGTCTCGAAATGTGCGAGTTCGAGCTCCTCTCAGGAACCCCCACGCATAGATACTGTGTGCTCCCTCGAATAACATGCGCTAGAGCCCTGTTCCTTCGTTGTGGTGTCTATTGTCGACAAAGAGTGGGTCCCGACGGTAACACTCGGCAGTTCGCGATGCCAACTCATGCGGAAACGCGTCGTTCCATTCCGCTTCCCCAAAGTCGGCACCAGCGGCCTTCTTGTCAAGCACGAAATCGGGATGTGTTCCAGATGCACGCAGTGATCGAGAGCGTGAAGCCAGACTCCAATTCGGAGCTCGGACACCTCAAGGTGAACAGGGTCGTAACGAACTGGGACCACGCAATGGAGGTGCTCGCCGACGTAGGCGAGTTCGAGGTCATGCGGCTGAGATCCGCGAGAGCACCGCCCTCAGATCCGCGCTCCTCGCTGCGTCTGCCGTTGGCTTGTTCGGCTGGGACATCACGAGGCCTGAGATGCTCGTGGGCGTCAATATGGCGCGCTGCAAGGTGCACCCTGCGAGACGCGGTGGAGCGGAGTTGGGCGTGGCGTGGTTGGCAGCGCGCTGTGGAGCGCTCCCGTGGGTGGATAGAGACCGAGGAGGGGTAATCGGGACGACCGATGGTGGCGGTTGTGGGGAATGAGCCTTTCTGGCAAAGGCGGAGGCAATCCGACGGTATATCATAGGTGCGTGTAAGCTATGGATGGGACCCGTGTGGATTCAACTTGGATTTTGTGACTGTTTCTCATTTACCGTAATGTCGTCTTATTTTTGTTTTTGCTGTGTACGTCATGGCCAGTGAGGCAATGCCCATCGACTAGGGTTGTCACGGTGGTTTTGTAGGAATTAGGAGGTGTCGGACACGGAGTGAGACAGTGAGCTGAGTGTCAGTCACCGGAAGCTACGATAGCACTTTCCAGCCCTGATGCCAGTGGTCTCTTCAGGCTTGTCATCCTCAACTAGCGTCACAGTACAATAGTACTGGTGTTGTTGATAGCTACCGCAGAAGCATTCGATCTCAACATATCCAACACCACTACGGCCTGAGTTAGAGTGCGGAGCTGCTATGCTCCTTCGTCCCATAACATGCCGGGCCGGAAACGGTGTGTGAGCTCAGATCACTGCCAGTGCGACTTGGTTCACCTCAGGCTCTTATCACGGTATCCGAGTCTGTGCCCTCTCCGAGTCAACCGCCATTCACATTGGGAGTTTGTTCATATTCTGAGCCCGGGTTCCCGGCCACAATGTTTAAGGAGTCAATGCTGCCCTTGAACCCCGTACCCGCCGAGCCCAACAGTCCACCAGGTGTATTTTACTTGGTACCATAGGGGACTACGGCCACTCAATTGCTGCTTCGAAGGAGGAAAAAACTGGCTGGGCGTTAAAAACAGGTTCAATTAGGCGATAAGCGCCATGTGTCCATTTAAGGAACGGCCCTTCGGATTACAGGGAAAACAAAAGGTGGCGGTTCACTAGTTCACTGCTCCCTCTCACAACCGCATCAATGGCTTCAAGTCAATTCAAGTACGAAAACAAACCCACATCGGAGGATCAAGTCACTACCACGCGATCCCTTCTTGATCTTTCAACAGAAGTGCTCATCGAGATTTTCGCTCACCTCCCCGCTACGGATATGATCACCGTGCAGCGCACATGCCGTACCATTCACGACATTATTGCTGGTACCGCCTACCTACAGTACACAGTGCATGCCGAAATAAATGGTGTTGACGACCTGCTACCACCCGACTTTCCTTACCCCGAGCGTCTCAAACTTCTGCGATCTCATGAACGGTCATGGCGTGACTTACAGTTTAATCGATTCGCTAAACGCCACAGCATTCCTGATGCGCGCAATCTCAACTTCTTCACTCTTCAAGACGGTTATTTGATTTACCAATGCCGCCTGGGACGGGGGAGGGGTCTGCAATACGGATATACGGACCTCTGCTCGGCAGATCGGAACAAGGAATTGCGATGGGTCCACCTTACTATGGGCGAAAGTCAATATCCAGATTCAACGACAATTATATTTGCAGTAGATCATGACTTGATGATGGTTGTGAGGTTCTGTGACCTTTTCAATTCCTCCTCTGAGTGCGAGCCTGACAAGTCAGTCACAGCCATGAGGAGAACACCGACCATGCCGTCCTGGTCCAGCTGGCGTTCTTTGAATTCTCAACGGGGGCACCTCATCCACTTTCAACAACACACATTGCATCACTCCCACCAATTTCTGGGATTCCCGGCGCATCTGTGCGTGCAGAAGTCCTGGGAAATCACGTCTTGATATCAATATGGGATTCCACCTGCGAAGCAGTTGTCTACTTAGTCTCGTGGAAGACAGGGACAACGACACTTGTGAGTGGCTTCAGCAAGTTTGTCTTGTCTTCAGCTCACACGGATCTCTGAAGCTTCGTAGATTACCAGCGACGACGCCTCGTAATGGACAGGCGATGGCTGTGTCCATCAACAGTAGCTTGGTCTCACTAATAACGGACTGTGAGAACAGGTTAGAGATCTGTAAACTCGAGCTCGACCCCGGCCCACAGTTGCAAACACTTTGCTTCCTTGAATTACCACCATTAACCTCGGGCGCTTCACATTTCTTTCGCAGGGCCTATAAGGAGTGGGTGCCAACCTCGAAAACCTACGCACGGACCAGGTCTTCCCGGGGATATCACCTTCCCTTCTACACTTCTGCAATCGGCGCCATGTCTCTTCTTTTCGTCTATCGACAACCGGAGGGGCTTATGTGCCAGTATATGTTGACTATAAGTGTCAGAGCACTCATATCTGTCATTCCAACTGTCGTGTGCAACGTTCCTTGGGAAGATTGGGGCCCTTCCAGCACGCATTTGCAGCATTTCTACGAATCGAGGTCTCGACCTCAACTGCTAATGTCAGTTGGCTCATTTTGGATCAGAGGCCGCCAAGTACGCCAGTACGACCTATGGCGTAAGAATACATCACTATTGCAATCAAGGCCGCCAATTGTCGATTCAAACAATATATTTCAATATGACATCGAGACACACCTGCCATATCACGAGGTCATGATGGAGAATGATAATGACTCATACAATGGTGACATTGTGGCGGATAGGGAGTGGGTTGTCGTCGTAAGGACCTCGGTACGTGGATTTTTTGTCAACATAGTTGGGATATTCCGATGCGAGCCTGGTCACTCACAGTTATTTCAACCTGGAGCTTCTGTCGCCGTCTATCATGTGGGTTAGGTACTGGCACGAACTGTAATGGGCGAAGACCGTGACTTGTAAAACGTGCTTTAATTAAAAATAATATGCAGTACGAACTTGGTTGAGGCCCGGGGGTCCCCAAAACGACCAGTACGGTCAAAGTTGGGTAGAGCCCCTTAACTAGCAGTATTGCGCGGTTTGGTATTAAATTGCTAGTTGTTGTTTACGTTGCCATATAGTCCTGGCCACTTGGAGTGGATGTGGGCCTATCCCCGATACCATGTCGTGTAGGTGGATGTGGACAGTACATTACACTGGTCCGACCACTAGTGGATAAGGCCCGGTATCGGATGTGGACTCCAGCAGAGCTTCTATCCAAGAGGGTCCTATCGACCATATATGATGACCATCAACTTCGGGAACTCCTCTCTGCAACTCAAACACAAAGTGTGTATTATTCACTTACCAAACGCCACTCAAAGCAAGCCGCTCATGTACTGTTTGAGGTGAAGAGGAAGGAAATAACCAAGCCACGTTCGCTCAAGGACATGCCAGTGTGTAGTAAGGGCGCCGCGGGTTTAAGCGGCCGGCCCGGTGTCCGAATAGAATAGCAACATGTGGCGCTTCACAAGCTTCACCCTTGGTCTCACTGTGGTCTGTGCGGCCCTTTCCGAGTCAGCCGCCGTTCGGATTGCAAGTTTGTTCATGTCCTGAGCCCTGGCTTATGGATGACTACTCTTGACTACTTACCCGGGACAAACAGTCGGTCAGGTATATTTTCATTTGACCAACCGTCGCATAGGGTAACTTACTCCGGCCTCTCAATTGCTGTTTCAAAGGAGTAAAAAGTTGACCGGGGAGTGGCTGGGCGTCAAAGACAGCCTTAGATAGGCTTAGTTCGGCGGTAAGCGCCATAAGGAACAAGACCCATCAAGTCACAGGGAAAACAAAAGGTGACGGCTTCCTACTATATACTGTACACCGTCGTTTACTGCTTACTCCCACAACCGTATCAATGGCCTCAAGTCAATTCAAGTCACGGTACGAGAACAAACCCACACCGGAGAATCAAGTCGCCACAACACGATCCCTTCTCGATCTTGCGACAGAAGTTCTCATCGAGATTTTGGCTTTCCTCCCCCCCGCAGATATGATTGCTGTGCAGCACACATGCCGTACGATCCGCAACATCGTTGCCGGTACTGCCTACCTCCAGTACACCCTGCGTGCTAAGATAAATGGTGTCGACGACCTGCTACCACCCGACTTTCCTTACTCCGAGCGTCTTGAACTTCTGCGACGCCATGAACAGTCATGGCGTGATCTACAATTTAATCTATTCGCTGAATGCCACAGTGTTTCTGGTCTACCCCATCAAAAACTCGTTACTCTTCAAGACGGTTATTTGATTTACCAATGCCCCCCCGGAGGGGGGAAGGGCCTGCAATACGGATATACAGACCTCTGCGCCGCAGATCGGAACAAGGAATTACGATGGGTCCATATTACGATGGGCGAAAGCCAACATCCCGAATCAACGATAATCATATTTGCAGTAGATCATGACTTGGCGATGGCTGTGAGGTGCTGTGTCCCTTCCGATTCCTCTGAGCGCAAACCTGACGGGCGAGTCAGTCATAAGCAAGAAACCGATCATGCTGTCCTGGTCCAGCTCGCATTCTTTGAATTCTCGACGGGTACACCTCATCCACTTTCAACGACTCACATTGCCTCACTCCCACCAATTTCTGGAAGCTACGGCGCGTCTGTGCATGCAGAAGTCATGGGTGATCACGTCTTGATATCAATATGGAATTACAGCTCTGAAGCGGTTCTCTACCTAGTCTCGTGGAAGACAGAGACCGTGACACTTGTGAGTGGCTTCAGCAAGTTTGTCTTGTCTTAAACTCACATGAATCTTTGAAGCTTCGTGGATTACCGGCAATGACGCCTCATAATGGACAGTCGATGGCTGTGTCCATCAACAGTAACTTGGTCTCACTAATAGTGGACTGCGAGAACATGTTGGAGATCTGTAAACTCGAGCTCGACCCGAGCCCACGGCTGCAAACGCTGTGCTTCCTTGAATTACCACCATTGACATCAGGCACTTCACGTTTCTTTCTCGGGGCCAAGAAGGAGTGGGTGCCAACCTCGAAATCCTACGCACGAACCAGGTCTTCCCGGGGGTATCACCTTCCCTTCTATACCTCCGCAATCAGCACCATGGCGCTTCGTTTCGACTATTATCAACAGTGGCAGCTTACTGCCTCGTATCAACTGATTATAAGTACCACAGCACTCATCTCTGCCATTCCAACCGATCCTTCCAACATTCCTTGGGAAGACTGGGGCCCTTCCAGCACGCATTTGTTCGAATCGGTACTGGGGCTACTATCAGTTGGCCCTTTTTGGATCATAGGCCAGCCGTCACTGGCAGTACGCCAGTACGACCTACCGCGTACGCGATACACCCAGTTGATGGCTGGGGAGACGTCGTCATTGCAATCAAGACCGCCAATTGTCGATTCCGAGTCAACCAAAATATTTCAATATGACATCGAGACACACCTACCATATCGCGACGTTATGATGGAGAATGAGGACTCATACGATGGTGACCTTGTGGCCAATAGGGAGTGGGTTGTTGTGGTAAAGACCTTGGTACGTGGGGTTTTTGTCGACATGGTTGGGATATTCCGATACGAGCCTGATCACTCACATCGACAGGAATCTGAACCTTCTATCACTGTCTATCGTGTAGGTTAGGCATTGGCATGAGCTGTAATGAGCGAAGACCGAGGCTCGTACGACGTGCTTCATTTATGATAGGATGCTGTACGAACTCGGTTGCAGAAGTTGGAAGAGCCCCTTAACTCGCAGTCTGGCATGGATGGGTTGCGTGTCAAATTGCTAGTTGCTGTCTTCGTTCTCATGGTCTCGGCCACTTGGAGTGGACGTGGGCCTACGTCTGATACCCTGCCGAGTAGGTGGATGTGGAACTTTTGGAACAGCACATTTACGCTGGCCCGGCCACTAGTAGATAGGACTGAATATTGGATGTGGACTCCAGGAGAGATTCGATTGTCCATATGTGATGACTATCGACTTCGGGCTCCTCTCTGCAATTCACACACCAGGTGTATATTACTCATCTTCCACACACTACTCAAAAGCAAGCCGGTCAAGTACTGTTTTGAGAGGAAGAAAAAAACTCAGCCACGCTCGCGGCTCGTCAAAGACATGTGGTGCTTATTTTAGGTTTTGACTGGGACAATAAATACGAATTCAAAAAGAAAAAAAAGAGGCGCCAGCAAACTGTCAACGGAGCGGGGAACTAAAATGTGGCGCTTGACCGGTCCATCTCACTCAGGTCTGCTACACGGTCTACACCTTCCTCGGCCTTCCAACCGAACCGATCACCCTCATCCTTTCGTACATCTTCGCCATACAACTGTGCGCCTTCCAGAGGACGTGCCACAGGGTTCGCTACATCGTCGCCGAGAGCGCACACCTTCATTACATCCTCTATGCCCAAATCAACGGGGTCGACGACCTCCTGCCTCCCGATCGCCCATTTCCCGAACGTCCCGAGCTCTTGAGATGTCACAAAAAGTCGTAGAGTAACCTCCAAGTTAGAGTCTCGCACAAGTTCATGGCCGCTACCCACCAACGACATTTCCTTCAAGACAGATACTCGATCTACAGTCCGATTGCGGGACTCTGTAATACGGTTTCGTGGACCTCCTCTCTGCCTTTCCGGACGAAGAGTTGCGTTGGACCCACATTTTGAAGGACGACATATGCCCTCCATTATGCGTCGTATCCGCTGCGGACCATAATTTGGCCGTGGTTCTCAGGTACATAGTTGATTTCTTTCTGATACCCATTTGGATGAAACGTGTAAATCACCACCATCTACAAGATCCAGCAGTGGACCAGCACGGCTCATTCGTCAAAATTACGTTTCTCAAGTTCACAACAGGCGCACTTCATCCGCTTTCGTTCAAGACCACCGAGGGGCTTCCCTCGAATCTCGTTGTCGGCGTAGTTTACGCACCGATGGAGACCCTGGGAGATCATGTGCTGACGACAGCGATGGCTGGGCGGGATATATGCTACTTTTGCCTCGTCCCGTGGAAAGTTGAGCACGGTGATCTTTGTGAGTCGTAACCATATCCAAAGACTTCGACACTTATTCAGGGTAGCATCTCTGCTGACATTTGTTTCCCCGCAAATGCGGGAGATCGAGTTGTCGAGCCACCCATGGATACTGTATGCTCCCTCGAATTGCCTGCACTAGAGCTCTGCGCCTTCGTTGTCGGCAAGGAGTGGATCTCGACCGTATCACGCGCCGATGTGCAATCCCAACTCACGCGGAAGCGTGTCGTTCCCTTTCGCTCGTCCAAAGTCGGCACGAGCGGCCTTCTTGTCGAGCACGAAATTGGGATGCGTTCCAGACGCACGCTGTGATCGAGAGCATTAAGCTAGACTCCAGTTCGGAGCTCGCCCACCTCAAGGGTGGACGGGGGCATGACAAACACGGACCTGGCGATGGAGGTGCTCGCCGGCGTGGGTGGGTTCGAGGTTGTGTGGCCTGAGATACGCGAGAGCACCGCCATCGGATTAGCCCTTGCTACGTCCGCCGTTGGTTCGTTCGGATGGGGCCTGAGACGCTCGTGGACGTCAATACCACACGCACCACGGTATATGTCCTTCGCACGACCGCGGAGAACTGAGTAGGCCGTAGCATGGTTGGCAGTGCCCTCTGGAGCGCTCCTGTCAGTGGATAAAGACCGCTGAGGAGCAATCGTGACGATCAATGATGGTGGTTGGAGTGAGCGTGTCCGATGAAGGTGGTGGCAATCTGATGCGTATCATCGATGTGTGGGTGGGACCCTTGTGGTTCAACTTAGGGTTTATGACTGTATTTCATTTCCCGTATATATTTGCCCTCTTGTTTTGGTTCCTACTAGAGGATTTAGAGGATGCAAGGATCATACTGAAGGGGAAATTTTACTGTGTACGTCATGACCGGTGAGGCAATACGTATTTGTCTGGGTTGTCACGGTGGTTTTGTAGGAATTGGCAGGTGTCGGACACGGTGTGAGACAATGAGCTGAGTATCAGTCACCGGAAGCTACGATAGCACCTTCCGGCCCTGATGCCAGTGGTCTGTTGTCATCCTCAACTACCATCATAGGACACCACAGTAGTGCTGGCATCGTCGATCCTGCCCCGCATAATATTCCAACCCGGAGATGGTGTGTGGTTGTCAGATTGCTGCAACTCGCCGTTTCCGTGTCCGCCTCTTGTTCGGATCTGTAGGACCCTTTCCGAGTCAGCTGTCGCCCACATAGTAAGTTTGTCCATTTTCTTAGCCCTGGTTACGCATACGACCACCTCACGTTTATGGAGTCACTGCCCTTGAGCACAGACCTGGGCCAAAGCCGCCAGACAGTCCAACGGATGTATTTTATTGTCCACCAAAGGATGTTCCGGCCACTCAGTTGCTGTCTCAAAGGAGAAAAAACTGGGTGGGTAGTCGCTGGGCGTCAAATACAAGTTTAGTTGGGCGGTAAACGCCGTGTGTCCTTTAAGGAACAGGACCTTTCGACTTACCGGGAAAACAAAAGGTGCCGGTTTACCATCCTGGTTTACTACTCACTCCCACAACCGTATCAATGGCCTCAAGGCAATTCAAGTACGAAAACGAACCCACGCCGGGGAATCAAGTCGCTACCACGCGATCCCTTCTCGATCTATCGACAGAAGTGCTCATCGATATTTTCGTCTACCTCCCCGCCGCGGATATGATCACCGTGCAACACACGTGCCGTACCACTCGCGACATCGTCACTGGTACTGTCTACCTGCAGTACGCCCTGCATACCAGGATGAATGGTGTCGACGATCTACTACCACCCGATTTTCCTTACTCCGAGCGTCTCGAACTTCTGCGATGTCATGAACAGTCATGGCGTGACCTACAATTCCATCGATTCGCTGAATACCCCGATACTTCCTGTTCCGGTGTGCCAAATCGAGCAACCATCGCTCTTCAAGACAGTTATTTGATCTACGATTGCCCCACGGGACGGTCGGGTCAGCAATACGGATATACGGACCTCTGTTCTGCATATCAGAACAAGGAATTGCGATGGGTTCACCTCACGATGGGCAAAAGTCAGTTTCCAGGTTTAACGAGGGTCGTATTTGCGGTAGATCATGACTTGGTGATGGCTGTGAGGTTCTGTATCCTTTTGAATTCCTCCTCTGAGTGCGAACCTAACAAGCGAGTCATAGCATTCAGCAAGCACTCGGCGATCATGCTGCCCTGGTCGAGCTGGCGTTCTTTGAATTCTCCACGGGCGCACCTCATCCACTTTCATCGACACACACTGTGTCACTCCCACTTTCTGAATTCCCCCAAGCGTCTGTACATGCAGAAGTCCTGAGTGATCACGTCTTGGTATCGGTAAGCAATATCAGGTGTAAAGCGGTTGTCTACCTGGTCTCGTGGAAGAAAGGGACCTTGACACTTGTGAGTAGCTTCAGCAAGTTTTGTCTCGTCTTGAACTCACATGACTCTCTGAAGCTTCGTAGTTTACCGGAGAGGTCGATAACGTTTGGCACGCTGGTGGTTGTACCCATGAACAGTGGCTTGGTCTCACTGATAGACGACAGTGAGAACAGGTTAGAGATCTGCAAACTCGAGCTCGACCCTGGTCCGCGACTGCAAACGCTCTGTTTCCTTGAATTACCAACATTGGCCCCAGGTGCTTCACATTGCTTTCTCGGGGCCTGTGGGGAGTGGGTGCCAACCTCGAAATCCTACACACGAACCAGGTCTTCACGGGGGTATCACGTTCCCTTCTACACCTCTGAAATTGGCACCATAGCACTTCATTTTCAATACCAACCACAGTTGAAGCCTGTCTGCTCCGAGTCGTATGTGTTGATTATAAGCGTCACGGCACTCGTCTCTGTCATTCCAACTGATGTGCGCAATGTTCCTTGGGAGGATTGGGGGCCTTCCAGCACGCACTTGTTCACATTTTCAAGAGCGAAGCTAACGTCGCTTGGCCCATTTTGGATCACAGACTACCGATCACCAGGAGTACGCCAGTACGACCTACGGCGTACACGATACACCCAGTTGATGCCAGGGAATAAATCATTGTTGCAATCAAGGCCGACAATCGTCCATCTATCAGATATATTTCAATATGACATCGAGACACACCTGCCATATCGCGACGTCATGATGGGGGATAAGGACCTATACCAGGCCACTTGCATTATGGCGGATAGGGAATGGGTTGTTGGGGTAAGGTATCCGTATGTGGTACGTGGATTTTTTGTCCACATAATTGGGATATTCCGATGCGAGTCTGATCACTCACATCTACAGGGAGCCGGATCTTCTCCCAGTGTCACCGTCTATCACGTAGGTTAGGCACTGGCATGAACTGTAATGAACGAAGACCGAGACTCGTAAAATGCACTTTAATTAAAGATGATAAGCAGTACAAACTTGGTTGCGGGATTCCCATAACGACTACGCTGAGAGTTGGGGGGATCCTGGCAACAATCTAGAAATTGTGAGTTACTGCCTTCATTCTCATAGTCTCCAAGTGCCCATGAGTGTACGCCCAATACCATGCCATGTAGGTAGACGTGTACTTTTTGAATAGCACGTTTACGCTGGCCCCTACTGGCCGCCAGCCAGTAGTAGATGACACAATATTAATGGATATGGACTCCAGCAGCGATTCGATTGTTCATATGTGATGGCCATCAACTTCAGGCACTCATCTCTGCAAATCACACACTAGTAGGTGTACATTATTCACTTACCATACGCCACTCAGAAATAAGCTGCTCAAGTACTGTTTGAGAAGAAGAAAAATACTCACAGCTACGCTCGGTGCCGCGTCGTACGGCGGGTTTAGGCGCCGATGTCCGAATATCACATGGCGCTTCACCTTGGTTTCACACAGAGCACGTTCCTCACCTCCCAACCAAACTGATCATCTTCATCCTTTTTTACCTCCCCGCCGTAGAACCCTGCGCATTCCAGAGGACGCGTGACGTGCCACAAGATTCGCTACATCGTCGCCGAAAACGCACACCTCCAGTACATCCTCCATGCCCAGATCAACGGCGTCGACAACCTCCTACCTCCCGATTGCCCATTTTCCGAACGCCCCGAGCTCTTGAGATGTCACAAAAAGTCGTGGAGTAATCTCCAACTCAGAATTGAGCACGAGTTCACCGCCACCATCCGCCAACAACATTTTTTCTTCAAGAGCGATACTTGATCTTCAACAGGATCGCAGGAACTCTGCAATACGGAATGCGTGGACATCCTTTCTACCTCTCCGGACGCCAGAAGAACAGTTGCGTTGGACCCACATTTCAAAGGACGAGTTTCCCACTATGTGTCGTATCCGCTGTGGGCCATAAGTTAGCCGCAGTTCTCAGGTACATACCTGGTTTTTTTCTGGCACCATCTTGGATGAAATGTCTGAATTACCACCATCTACAGGACCTAGCACGGCTCACTTGTCAAGCTGACAAGTTCAGAACAGGCGCGCTTCATCCGCTTTCGTTCAAGCCCGTGGCGCTTCCCTCGAATCTCGTCCTCAACGCAGCCTACGCATCGGTGGAGATCCTGGGAGATCATGTGCTGAGGACAGTGATGTCTAGGCAGGATGTGTGCTGCTTTTACCTCGTCTCATGGAACTTGGGCGCGGTGACCCTTGTGAGTCGTAACATAATCCAAAGACTGCGACACCTCTCCAGTGTAACATCTCTGCTTACGTGTTTTTTTTTCCCGCAGCCCTGCGAGATCGAGTTGTCAAACAGGTGGATGCCTCTGTGGACATCGATGGCAACTTAATAACGACCGCGAATTGCACCAAGGACAGTTTTCGAACTTTACAAGCTCGAGCTGTCCTCCTCTCAGGAGCCACTACGCATATATACCGTGTGCTCCCTCGAAGGACCCGCACCAGAGCCCTGTTCCTTCGTGGCCGTGACTACTGTCGACAAGGCGTGGGTCTCGACTGTAACACGTGGCGGTACCCAGTGCCAACTCAGGTGGAAACACGTCTTCCCCTTTCGCTCGTCTATCGTCGGCACGATCGGCCTTCTTATCGAGCGCGAAATGCGAATGCGCTCGAGACACATGCAGTAATCGAGAGCATGAAGTTAGACTCCAGGTCGGAGTTTGCAAACCTCAAGGTGGACTGGGGGATGACGAACAGGCACTCCGCGATAGAGGTTCTCGTGGACATGGGCGTGTTCGAGGTCGTGCGGCCGGAGATGCGCGAGAGCACTGCTCTCGGATCGGCTCTCCTCGCTGCGACTGCCGTTAGTTTGTTCTGATGGGACATCATGAGGCCTGAGGTGCTCGCGGACGTCAATCCGGCGCGCAGCACGGTATTCATGCCTTGTACAACGGCGGAGGAGCGGAGTAGGGCGTGGTTGGCACCGTGCTGTGGAGCGCTCCCGTGGGTGGATAGAGACCACTTAGAGACCGCAGAGGAGTGATCAGGACGATCGATGGTGGTGGGGAATGAGACTTTCTGGAAAAGCGGGGGCAATCCGACGCCGTATCGAGGGTACGAGTAAGCTATGGGATGGGGCCATTGTGGTTCAACCTGGATTTTGTGACTGTATTTCACAGACTGTATTGTTGTCTTAGTTTCATTCCTGCTAGAGGACTTAGAGAATGCAAGGATCATGCTGGTGTCGGACACGGGAATGAGACAGTGAGCTGAGGGTCATTCGAAAGCTACGATAGCACTTTCCCTGATGCGTGATGCGCGTGATGACTAGATGACTCGATGACTCCCTGATGCCGGTCTGTTGTCACTCTCCGGCTAAACTAGCGTCACAGCACACAAGTACTGCCATCGTTGATCCTGCTCCTTCTGTGGTGGCTGCTGCAGAAGCATTCAAAGTTCAACATCAACTGAAAGCACCGTGCTCCGAGTCCTTCCCCGGATAATATCCCGACCTGGAAATGGTGTGAGGCTGTCGGATCGCCGTTCCTGCAGTGGGTCCGCCTATTGTCCAGGTCCGACTCCATGGGGCCCTTTCCGAGTCAGCCTCCGTTTGCATTGCAAGTTTGCTCATACTCTGAGCCCTGGTTCCCGGACACAACCGCCTCACGTTTAAGGAGTCACTGCTCTTGACCCCGTGCCCAGGCCAAACAGTCCATGTGTATATGATTTGACCACCGTGGGGTACTGCGGCTGTTCAATTGCTGTTTCAAACGAGTAGGAAATTGGCTGGATACTGGTTAGGCGTCAAAGAGAGTCTTAGACAGTCACAGTTCAGCGGTAAGCGCCGTGTGTCCATTAAGGAAACAGGCGCTCCGAGTCACAGGGAAAACAAAGGCGGTGGTTTACTGCTCACTCCCACAACCGTATCAATGACCTCAAGACAATCCAAGTACGAAAACAAATCCACGCCAGGGAATCAGGTCGCTACCACGCGTTCCCTTCTCGATCTTTCGACAGAAGTGCTCGTCGAAATTTTGGCTTACCTCCCCCCCGTCGATATGATCGCCGTGCAGCGCACATGCCATACGATTCGCGCCATCGTTGCCGGTACTGCCTACCTCCAGTACACCCTGCATGCCAAGATAAATGGTGTCGACGACCTCCTACCACCCGATTTTCCTTACTCCGAGCGTCTCGAACGTCTGCGATGTCACGAACAGTCATGGCGTGACCTACAATTCCATCGATTCGCTGAATGCCACGATATTCCGGGTGTGCCAGATCTAGCCGTATTCACTCTTCAAGACAGTTGTTTGATCTACGAATGCTCCTCGGGACGGGGAAGGGGTCTGCAATACGGATATACGGATCTCTGCTCCGCAGATCGGAACAAGGAATTACGATGGGTCCACCTCACCATGGGCGAAAGTCAGTATTTAAATTTACCAATGATCGTATTTGCAGTAGATCATGACTTGGTGATGGTTGTGAGGTTCTGTATCCCTTTCGATTCCTCCTCTGAGTCTAAACCTGACAAGCGAGTCCCAGCCATGAGCAAGACACCGATCATGCCCTGGTCGAGCTGGCATTCTTTGAATTCTCGACAGGCGCACCTCATCCACTTTCAACAACACACACTGCGTCACCCCCACCACTTTCTGAATTCCCCGCTATGGCTACTATTAGTATATACGCAGAAGTCCTGGGTGATCACGTCTTGATATCAATGTGGAATGGCAGCGGCAAAGCGGTTGTCTACCTAGTCTCTTGGAAGACAGGCACCGTGACACTTGTGAGTGGCTTCAACAAGTTTGTCTCTTAAACCCACATGGATCTCTGAAGCTTCGTAGATTACCAGAGAGGTCGACGACGTTTCAGAATGGAACGTCGATGGCCGTGTCCATCAACAGTAGCTTGGTCTCACTGATAGAGGACTGTGAGAACAGGTTAGAGATCTGCAAACTCGAGCTCGACCCCGTCCCACGGCTGCAAACGCTGTGCTTCCTTGAATTACCCCCATTGGCATCAGGCGCTTCACGTTTCCTTTTCGAGGCCTGTAAGGAGTGGGTGCCAACCTCGAAATCCTACGCACGAACCAGGTCTTCCCGCGGATACCACCTTCCCTTCTACACTTCTGCAATTGGCACCATAGCGCTTCGTTTTCAGTACCAACTACAGGCCAAGTTCGTCTACCCGTATGCATTGATTATAAGCGTCGAGGAACTTGTCTCTGTCCTTCCGGCTGATGCGCGCAACGTTCCTTGGGAAGATTGGGGTCCTTCTAGCACGCACTTGTTCAAAATGTCAACAACGCAGCTAACGTCGCTTGGCCCATTTTGGATCATAGACTACCGATCGCCGGTAGTACGCCAGTACGACCTACGGCGCACGCGATACACCCAATTGATGACAGGGAGTACATCATTGGTACAATCAAGGCCGCCAATCGTCCATCTACCAGATATATTTCAATATGACATCGAGACACACCTGCCACATCGCGACGTCATGATGGAGAATGAGGACCTATACAAGTCCACTTACATTGTGGCAGATAGGGAGTGGGTTGTTGGGGTAACGTTCCCGGTACGTGGATTTTTTGTCCACAGATTTGGGATATTCCGAATTTCCGATGCAAGTCTGATCACTTACATCTACAGGAAGCTGGACCTTCTGTCACCGTCTATCACGTAGGTTAGGCACTGGAATAAAATGTAATGAGCAAAGGCCGAGGTTCGTAAACCGTCCTTTATTTATGATACGAACTCGGTCGCGGTCGTTGGGGGAGCCTGTAATGTACATGCGATGACCATCAACTCTGGGCTGTCCTCTCGGCAATTCACACACCAGGTGTACATTATTTACTCACCATACACTACTCAAAAGCAAGCCTCTCAAGTACTATTTGTTTGAGAGGAAGAAAAAACCCCGGGCACGCTCTGACGCTCAAGTATATGTTTAGTCTGAGTGTTAGTGATGCGGGTTTAAGCGCCGGCGTCCGAATAGAGCGGGGAACCAAAATATGGCGCTTCACCGTGACTCTTGGCTTCACGCTGGCACCAAACACCAGCGCTCACTAGCACACATTCCACACTCATCATCGTATACAGTGGAGTTAAAACCATTAATGGGTAACAACACAGTGTCACCTGGAAATCAATTTTATACCACACACACACTTCTCGATCTTTCGACAGAAGTACTCATAGAAATTCTGGCTTACCTCCCGCCCGTGGACATGATCTCCGTGCAGCGCACGTGTCGTGCGATCCGCGACATCGTCGACGGTACCGCATACCTCCAATACATCCTGCGCACCCAGATAAAAGGCATCGAAGACTCCCTACCTCATGACTTCCCATACTCCGAGCGTCTCGCACTTCTGCGACGTCATGAACAGTCATGGAGTGGCTTACAGTTCAATTTCTTCACAAAATCTACTGTCACAGCGTCTTTTTTGGATAGGTTTATTCTTCAAGGCGGCTATTTAATCCACGTCTCCTCTCATGAGAGGTGGATTAACTACGGGTACACGGACCTCTGCTCTGCTGCTAGCAACGAGGAACTGCGTTGGGTCCACGTCAAGATGGAACATTGTGGTCTTCCTGTAATGTCCGAGGTCATATTTTCAGTAGATCATGACTTAGTGATAGCGAGGAGGTTTCGTGTCATTTCCGGTTAATTCTTGAGTCCCAATTCTGACGGGTCACAGCAAACAGGTCGACGCCAGCGGGGCTGTCCCTGTCGCATTTGGTTTTTTTTGAATTTACAACAGGCGCACCCCACCCCCTTGCAGCAACACATGTCGTGTCGCTTCCGCCGTCTCCCAGACTTTATTTTGGAGAAATACGCACGCAGGTCGTAGGAAATCACCTCCTGGTATCAGAGTGGAGGATCCCCTCTGTAGTTGCCTTGTACCTTATCTCATGGGAAACGGGAATCGTGTCGTCTGTGAGTGCCCTCAGGAAGTTTCGTACATCCTTGACTCATGTAGTTCTCTGAAAGCTTTGCGAGTTTTCAGGCATACGTCGGTATAAAGGGCCGGGATTTGTTGCCATCGATACCAGCTTGATCGCACTGATTAGAGAGGAGCTGAACGGTCTCGAAATCTGTAAACTTGTGATCAGCTCCTCTGGTCCTCGCCTTGAATCAGTGTGTTTCCTTGAGTTACCGCCATTGACGTCAGGTGCTACTGTTGAATGGATGGGGGTCTTTAAAGAGTGGGTCCCGACCTCGAAGCACTTTGCACGATCCAGATCATTGCGGGGATGTCATGTTCCCTTCTATTCCTCTGCAGTCGGTACAATAGGGTTCGATCTCCATTATGACACACTCAAGGACCTTAACACACCCAAAGAACTCGGGCAACGGTTTCTCCTGTATGGGATAGTCATCAGCGTCGCGGGGCTCCTCTCTGTCATTCACACCCGCGTGCGCCACATATCTTGGGTGGACTGGGGCCCTTCTATCACGCACTTGTTCGACAGGACCGCGCCGATATCAGCTGGTCCTTTCTGGATCACAAAGCTCTTGCCATTGGTTGTACGCGACTATGGCATAATGTGTGCGCCACATGCCGAGCCGACTGTGGAGGACACTTCATTGTTGCATTCCCGACCCCCAGTATCTTCGACAGAAGTGTTTGAAACGCATTGGGAGCCAAATACCGTCGAGACACAAATACCGTCGAGACACAACTGCCATATCGCGAACTCGTGGCAAATGATCTGGACTTTAGTCAGTTCGATCGTGTCAAGGCGGATAGGGAATGGTTCATTGGTGTAATAAATAAGGTAAGTGAGCCCCATGTACTTACCACCGCAATGAGAGTCTGACGTTGCATGTCCACAGCACGGGGAGAGTTCTGTCATGGTGTACCATGTAGGATGAGAGAGACTAGCATAGGCTGTAATGAGCGACGTCCGAGACTTGTAAGAGGGTAGCAAATATGATGTAACATCAACAGGATCATCGCAGGGAATAGCGAAGCCACGGGGATCGTCCAATTGTCGTGCATGTCATGATCTGAATCGCCACAGTATGTTGGACGAGCGACGGAGCTCAATCAAATAATAGAGAAGACTAACGTAAGTACCTGTCGGAGATAAGACAACGCTAAGGACGAGGTCAATAACCGTCACCGCGATAGACAAGTATCTGAAGTACTAACCTCAGTCTCACGAAAAAAATACTGAGGTCCTGCATGTACAACGAGCGATGTCACGGTCACGGTAAGAGTACTTGTCCCATGATCGGGACTAAGGAATCGTAGCGAGAAGTGTAAAAACAAGTAATCACGAGCAAATTCCAACGCATGGAACACAAGACGTTGGGAAATTTAGAAGTAAGCATTCAGGAATATTCAGGATTCAGACGCTGTCAAAGGGAGAAGTAGAAGTAAGCGTCCCATCGGGAACATCTATGTGCCAAGAGCGCGATGGTCCTCTCGGTACACATGATTCAAAAACGAGTTAATCTTCTAATATGAACGGTCGGAACACGGACATACCTCTTCCTTCTCGGGCCGGGGTAGTTTATCAAGAATCAAGAATAAACGAACAAGCAATGAAGCTAATGAAGTCATGATCCATGCATGATGTGGTGCAGTGCACCATGACCATGCATGACCGTCAGCCATAGGCGCGGAGGCGCTTACGGCCATTACAGCACCAACTGTTTGGCGCCTATTTGGTCAAGTCGCTCGAGTCCTGTAGTAAGCCTACCTTCCTCAGCCTTCCGACCGAACTGGTCACCCTCGAAGCCGAGTGTCACTCGCAATCTACGATAGTACTTCCGGATGCGAGAGACTGTTGCCATCCTCAACTAGAGTCACAGCTCCTTATTACTACCATCGTCTGATCGTTGATCCTACCCCTTCCGTGGTAGTAGCCGCTGCAATGCTGCTGCAGAAGCATTCAATACTCAATATTCAACATAAAGCACGGAGTCGCCGCCGGCGCTTACTTCCCCAGATTATATGCCGACCCGCAAACGGTGTGTGAGGCTGTCGGGAACAAACGCTCCGTACCTGCTCGCACCCACAAAATCAAACGACCACCCACGGTGGGAAAACTAAACGAGGACGTCATTATAATAATATTCTGAAATACGATTTTTTGTCGCTGATGCACGGACTCTTGAACCGATTTGTTACCCAACATCATTCCTGGCGGGCAGCATATCCCTAAGTGGCTGGTGACAACTCTCCGTTCCAGGCACCGATGAGGAGGAGCTCCGAGTCGCCGTTCCCGGTTCTGTGGACCCTTTCCGGGTCGGCCGCCGTTCCCATTGCAAGTTTGTTCATGTTCTGAGCCCTGGTTTACGGATACGACGACCTCACGTTTAAGAAGTCGCTGCTCTCGATCCCGTGCCCAGGGCCAAACAGTCCACCAATTTATTTGACCACCATAGGGTACTCTAGCCACTCAATTGCTTCTTCAAAGGAGAAGAAACCGGGTGGGTGTTGGTGGCTGGGCGTCAAAGATATTCAGTTAAGCGGTAAGCGCTGACACGAGTGTCATTTTTTTTTGCATCCGCCTTGGGGTGCAGAACCCCACGTAGGACTCGCCGAGTGTCTATTAAGGAACAGGGCCCCCCACGTCCCAGGGAAAGCAAAAGGTTGTGGTTTACTGCTCACTCCCACAACCGTATCTATGGCCTCAAGACAATTCAAGCACGAGGATGGACCCACACCGGGGAATCAAGTCGCTACCACACGATCCTTTCTCGATCTTTCGACAGAAGTACTCGTCCAGATTTTGGCTCACCTCCCGCCCACGGATATGATCGTTGTACAGCGAACATGCCGTATGATCCGCGACATCGTCGACGGTACCGCATACCTCCAATACATCCTGCGTACCCAAATAAAAGGCATCGAAGACTCCCTACCTCATGACTTTCCATACTCCGAGCGTCTCGCACTTCTGCGACGTCATGAACAGTCATGGAGTAGCTTACAGTTCAACTTTTTTACTAAATCTGCTATCACAGTGTCTCCTCGGGACAGTTTTACTCTTCAAGGCGGTTATTTGATTCACGTATCCTCGTCCCCCCGTGGGAATTGGATTAACTACGGGTATACGGACCTCTACTCTGCCGCTAGCAACGAGGAACTGCGTTGGGTCCACGTCAAGATGGAACATTGTGGTCTTCCCGTCATGTCCGAGGTCATATTTTCAGTAGATCATGACTTGGTAGTAGCCATGAGGTTTGATGTGATTTCTGGTCCATTCTTGCATCCAAAAAATCTGACGACTCACAGCAAGCAGCTCGACTCCAGTGATGGTGTCCCTGTCCAATTTGGCTTTTTTGAATTTACAACAGGCGCGCCTCATCCCCTTGCAGCAACACATATCCAGTCGCTTCCGCTGGCTTCCGGACCTCATTTTACGAAAATACGCATGCAAGTCCTAGGAGATCACGTCCTTATATCTGAGTGGAGTCCCTCCGTGGTTACCTTCTTCCTATTCTCATGGAAAACGGGGGTCGTGACGTCCGTGAGTGTCCTCAGGAAGCCTTGTATATCCTTGACTCACGCAGTCCTCTGAAGCTTTGCGAGTTTTCGGGCATAAGTTGGTATCAAGGGCCGGCATTTGTTGCCATCGATACTAGCTTGATCGCACTGATTAGAGATGAGCTGAACGGTCTCGAAATCTGTAAACTCGAAGTCAGCTCCTCTGGTTCTCGCCTTGAATCAGTGTGTTTCCTTGAGTTACCGCCAATGACGTCAGGTGCTGCTGTTGAATGGATGGGTGCCTCTAAGGAGTGGGTCCCGACCTCAAGGCACTATGCACGGTCTAGATCCTTTCGGGGATGTCATGTTCCCTTCTATTCCTCTGCAGTCGGCACAATAGCATTTGATCTCGAGTATGACTCGGACGATCTCATAGAACTCGATGAACCCTTTCCCTGTTACAGGATGGTCATCAGCGTCGCGGGGCTTCTCTCTGTCATTCACTCTCGTGTGCCCTACATGCCTTGGGTGGACTGGGGCCCTTCTATCACGCACTTGTTCGCCAGAAACCGGCTAACAACAGCTGGTCCTTTCTGGATCACAAGGGCTTCGCCATTGGTAATACGCGACTATGGCACAATGCACGCGCCACACGCCGAGTCGACCGTGGAGGACACCTCATCGTTGCATTCCCGACCCCTAGTGTCTTCGACAGAAGTATTTGAGGCGCATTGGGAGCCAAATAACGTCAAGACACACCTGCCATATCGCGAACTCGTGGCAAGTGATCTGGACTTCGGCCGGTTCGATCGTGTCAAGGCGGATAGGGAGTGGATCATTGGTATAATAAATAAGGTAAGCAAGCTCTATGTACTTATTCGAACCACCCCAATGAGAGTCTGATCGTACATGCCGACAGCGGGGGGAACCTTCTGTCACGGTGTATCATGTAGGATGATAGGCACTGGCATAAACCGTGATGAGCGACGTCTAAGACTTGTAAAAGTGTCTTTGGGTGGAGGATCTCTGCAGGACCCGGAGGGAATGACGAACTTGAAGCCACGGGGATCGTCCAAGCGTCATAATTTGCTTTTCCATGGTCATAGTTTATCCTTGATACCTCTGACGAGCGCAATGAAGCTTCGGGACTCAAAGAAGTCTGTTCATATGATATAATAAAAAATAAACGAACGAGCAATGAGGTCATCATTGTGGTGCACAGCCATTACGCGCTTATACTACCCACTGTTTGGGGCTTGTGTGACCATGAAGCGCTATGTCGCTCGAGTCCTGTACGCCAAGCTTCCTCAGCCTTCCGACCGAACTGATCATCCTCCTCCTTTCTTACCTCCCCGCCGTAGAACTCTGCGCATTCCAGAGGACCTGCCACAGGATTCGCTGCATCGTCGCTGAAAGCGCACACCTCCAGTACATCCTCCAAGCCCAGATCAACGGCGTCGACGACCTCCTACCTCCCGAACGCCCTTTTTCCGAACGCCTCGAGCTCTTGAGATGCCACGAAAAGTCGTGGAGTAATCTCCAACTCAGAGTCTGGCACGAGTTCACGGCCGCCATCCACCAACGACATTTTCTTCAAGACGGATACTTGATCTACAACAGAATCGCGGGGACTCTGCAATACGGTTACGTGGACCTCCTCTCTTCCTCTCCGGACGAAGAGTTGCGTTGGGTCCACATTTCGAGGGACGACATATGTTTTCCATTATGTGTCGTATTCGCTGTGGACCATAATTTGGCCGTAGTTCTCAGGTACATACCTGGTCCCTTTCTGACACCCTTTTGGATGAAATATTTGAATTACCGTCGTCTCCAGGACACAGCACGGCTCGCTTGTCAACCTTACGTTTCTCGAGTTCACAACAGGCGCGCCACATCCGCTTTCGTTCAGACCCACCGTGGGGCTTCCCCCAAATCTCGTCCTCGACGTAGCCTACGCATCAGTGGAGATCCTGGGAGATCATGTGCTGACGACGGTGATGTCTGGGCGGGATGTGTGCTGCTTTTACCTCGTCTCGTGGAAATCGGGCGCGGTGACCCTTGTGAGTCATAACCTGATCCAAAGACTGCGACACGTCTCTAGTGCAGCACCTCTGCTTACATTTCTTTTCCCGCAGCTTCGCGAAATCGAGTTGTCAAACAGATGGACGCCTCTGTGGGTCCCGAGAATCGTGGACATCGACGGCAGCTTGATAATGCTGGCGAATTGCACGAAGAACAGCCTCGAAATTTGCAAGCTCGAGCTCGCCTCCTCCTCTCAGGAGCCACCACGGATGTATACTGTATGCTCCCTCGAATTACCCGCGCTAGAGCCCTACGCCTT
>Ga0307510_10001304_pt1 | contig 27223 bp, 29 predicted proteins | sample 12_EM_MG_FD_207224 | JGI IMG/M metagenome (GOLD analysis project Ga0307510, IMG submission 207224) | Populus trichocarpa ectomycorrhiza microbial communities from riparian zone in the Pacific Northwest, United States - 12_EM | ecosystem: Host-associated > Plants > Roots > Unclassified | place... | reverse complement strand
TAACAGTATCATTTCTTTAATTATCTTGTTGCTTATTTTTTATGCGTTTTCAACCTCGAAAAACCATTATTTTCTGGTGGGATACTTTGAACCTGTGCAGTGGGATCGTAGAGATAGAACAGGACAGTGCTTGATTTCTTTCACTTACTAGTTTCCATGCATGGTTCACCCTTGAATATGCAGTAGACTAATAGCTATATTCTCAAGGAAATTAGAGAGAAGTAAAGCAAGCAAAAATGTAGCATTTCAAGGGAATCAGATGAGTGGAACCAAGTCTCAGTTCATGATCTGCTTGTTCAGGAGCTCATTGATTTCCTACTTTTAATAATGTAATTGGTACCGGATCTTCACTTAATACAATATCGTTTGTCCTTGAAAAATTAGTTAAGGATGCTGAGGATGTTGTACCAGTTAAAAGTGTTTTTTATTTTTTTATATTAAAATAATATTTTATTTTATTTTATTTTATTTTTTAAAAATTATTTCTGATATTAATATAAAAATATAAAAAGATATTTAAACAAATTTTTTTAAAATCTTTAGAAAACACAATTTCAACCGTGTTTTTAAACACTATCTTAGTAGGACATGAAGCCCGCAACTCTTTTTTTTTTATATGCATAGATCATGATGAGAATTAGAGACATAAATAGCCAGTTTGGTATTGTATTGGTTGTTGTTTTTAAAGTGAATTTTATTTAGAAATGCATTGAAATAATGTTTTTTTTTATATCAACACATTAAAACGATTTAATAATATAAAAAATTAATTTGAAATAAGGAAAAAAATAAAAAAAATTAATTTTTTTAAAAATCCTTTTGACACATGAAAACAAACAAGCTTAAACGAGAAACTTATTCGGTTATAAAAATGCTTATAAAAATATAAAATAAAATAGATGACTGAAATAGTTTGAAGGAAATTTTTGTTCTTTCAAACCACGAAGGATAAGGAGACAAGTCTTCTTTGTTCTTCCTATCTCGGGTTTTTTTTTTCCTGAGAGAGAGACAGTAAGTATGTTATTGCTAAATAATTATTAGGACATGACAGTGAAACAAAGTTTCTAAGAGGTCATTTTACTACTTAATTAATCTGAACTAACTTAACTTATAACTATAACATGGCTTAACAAAAATAATTTATAATTTAACTGTAAATGGACCTGCAATTGCCTAAGACAGTTATTAGCTAGCTGATGAGGATTCTGGTGCCCTTTTGTAGACAATGATTTGAAAGGGAAGCTAGGAGAGCCTGCATATTTGGAAGAATGGGTTACTACAGTCACTCCCTTAACCGCAGGCGAGGCGGCATTCAAAGTTACCTTTGATTGGGATGAGGAGATTGGAGTTCCAGGGGCATTCCTGATAAGAAATAATCATCTCAGTGAATTCTACCTCAAGACTGTCACACTTGAAGGTGTTCCTGGCCATGGCCGAGTCCACTTTGTTTGCAACTCATGGATTTATCCTGCAAAACGTTACAATAAAGATCGTGTTTTCTTCACTAACCAGGTAATTATCAAGTAACATAGAAAGATGAAGGTAGATGTGAATATTTGACTGAGCTACAGCAAATTCTGATACATTTGTACAGACATTTATGCCACACGAGACACCAGCACCGCTACGTAAATACAGGGAAGAAGAACTGGTTCATTTGAGAGGAAATGGAGAAGGAGAGCTTAAGGAATGGGACCGCGTTTACGACTATGCTTACTACAATGATTTGGGAGATTCTGACAAGGGTCCGAAGTATGTCCGCCCTGTTCTTGGAGGATCTTCTGAGTATCCTTATCCCCGTAGGGGCAGAACAGGCCGAGCAGCAACAGAATCAGGTCATTACCTGTTGATCCAGAATCTCACATTTTATGTTGCTTTTTACACTGCTTGACAATTGTAAAACTTTTCCATGATCTTGTTGCAGATCCCAACACAGAGAGCAGGCAGCCACTTCTGATGAGCTTAAACATTTATGTTCCAAGAGATGAACGATTCGGTCACTTGAAGATGGCAGACTTCCTTGCTTATGCACTGAAATCTATAGCTCAATTTGTCAAGCCTGAACTGGAAGCATTATGTGACAGCACCCCTAACGAGTTTGACTCCTTTGATGATGTATTGAAACTCTATGAGGGAGGCTTTGAGCTTCCTGAAGGTCCCCTTCTAGATAATCTTAGGAAAAACATTCCCTTGGAGATGCTCAAGGAAATTTTTAGAACTGATGGCGAAAACCTCTTCAAATTTCCAAAGCCTCAAGTGATTCAAGGTGTGAACTTAAACATTTAACTCTATGTTTGGACTATTTCATAAACATACATTCACCCATCCCCCTTTTGGCCACTAAATTATGATATACTCTGCAGATAATCATTCAGCCTGGAGGACTGATGAAGAATTTGGCAGAGAAATGCTGGCAGGAGTAAACCCAGTTATCATTCGTCGTCTTGAGGTAAGCTAAAGTTCCAATAGAATTTTCTGTCTCCGAAATATATATTATATGTTTTTTCTTTGTGTCTAATAACAAATCATTGCAGAAATTCCCTCCCAAAAGCAAGCTAAACAGCAAGCAATATGGTGATCAAAACAGCTCAATAACAGAGGAGCACATCAAGGACAATCTGGATGGACTGACCATAGATGAGGTAAGCCATCTCTCGATAAGTTTATTCGACAGTTGAGTTTAAGATCAGATCTGTGAATGTTTCACAGATGGAGATGCTGAATTTAGTCATCCCATTGAAGAAAAAACAACCGTAGCTGAAATTATTTGTTGTTGAATAGGCAATCAAGAACAACAGGATGTTCATATTAGATCATCATGATGAATTGATGCCATACCTGAGGAGGATAAACTCTACTACCACAAAGACTTATGCCTCAAGGACTCTACTTTTCTTGAAAGATGATGGAACTTTGAAGCCACTTGTAATTGAGTTAAGCTTGCCTCATGATAAGGGAGATGAATTTGGAGCCATTAGCAAAGTCTATACCCCAGCTGAAGATGGTGTTGAAGGTACCATTTGGCAGCTGGCTAAAGCTTATGTGGGTGTAAACGACTCTGGTTACCATCAGCTTATTAGCCATTTTTTGAACACTCATGCTGTAAGTGAACCATTTGTGATTGCAACAAATAGACAACTCAGTGTGCTTCACCCGATCTATAAACTCTTGGAACCTCACTTCCGCGACACAATGAACATAAATGCGCTAGCTAGGCAGACACTAATTAATGCTGGTGGAATCCTGGAATCAACAGTTTATCCTGCAAAATATGCCATGGAAATGTCATCGGTAATTTATAAGAACTGGAATTTCACTGAGCAAGCACTTCCTGAAGATCTGAAGAAGAGGTAACCTTCGTAGTTTACTCTTAAAAGGATAATTCATAGTTGTTCACAATTTTCAAGACTTCAGGAACTAAAACTTCAGTAAATGATGTTATAAGCTTTAGGAATTTAAACTTTGGTTATATTCGGTGATAATGTTGTATTTCATTGCAATAACATCCTACCTTGTTTGTTCAGAGGAGTGGCAGTTGAGGATCCAAAGGCTCCACACGGTGTTCGCCTGCTGATAAAAGATTACCCATATGCAGTTGATGGGCTAGAGATATGGTTTGCAATCAAAGAATGGGTGAAAGACTACTGCCTTTTCTACTACAAGGATGATGACATGATTCAAAAAGATTCTGAACTACAATCATGGTGGAAGGAAGCGAGAGAGGAAGGGCATGGTGACCTGAAGGATGCACCCTGGTGGCCAAAGATGAAGACTCGTGAAGAGCTAATAGATTCATGTACCATAATCATATGGGTGGCATCTGCTCTCCATGCAGCTGTCAATTTTGGTCAGTACCCTTATGCAGGATACCTTCCCAATCGTCCAACCATAAGCCGTAGGTTCATGCCTGAAGAAGGCTCTCCTGATTATGAGGAGCTAAAGTCGAACCCTGAAAAGGCTTTCTTGAAAACAATCACTGCCCAGTTGCAAACACTTCTTGGAATTTCCCTCATTGAAATTCTGTCAAGGCATTCCTCAGATGAGGTGTATCTTGGGCAGCGAGACACTCCTGAATGGACAGCAGACAAAGAGCCATTAGAGGCGTTTGAGAAATTTGGAAAGAAACTGGCAGTTATCGAGGACAGGATGTTCGATATGAACAAAGATGTGAACCTGAAGAATCGTGTTGGCTCTGTCAAGGTGCCATACACTCTGTTGGTTCCTACCAGTGAAGGTGGACTCACTGGAAGGGGAATTCCTAACAGCGTTTCAATCTAAAGCTTCTCTACAAGACTATTTATTGTACTTTAATATCATTAATTTCTTGATACGAAGGTTCTTTGTAACTAATGAGTTTAAGCATTTTTAATCACCAATATCTGTAATTCTTGTTATATGCTTCAAGGCACATATGTCTTGATGTAATAAATTTTATAAATAATGATGAAAACTAGTTCTTGTTGCTGTTCTAATGTTTTTCATAACTTAAACCCGTTAGACTCTGCAACGCAGAAGAGATTCCTGCGTGGCTAAACTTAAAAAAATGAGAAGGGAGAGACCTTACTGATTGATCCTCCTATAACAACTTACTCCTACAATATATGTTTTTGTTTCCCTTCAATTTCTGTTGTTGAAGAAAGTAAGCCCTAAAAGAGTCTGTTTTCAGTTTAGTTAGATGAGGCTTCTAGCTTTCCAGGCCTTTCACTTTTGTTAATTTCTTCAAATTTGATGATGTCCAAGTCTCTTACCTTCATGAAACATGCTTAGCTTGCTGTTTAACACAGAATTCAAAACCAGAAAACTGATGAGTCTCTAAGAGAGAAATATATATATTACTCTTTTATTTCATGTTAAATAATAAATATCCAAAAAAATATTCAAATCTTGATAAATAAATTATAAATATCTAATTCTTTAACCATAATAAATAAAATATAAATACAATAAAAATTTGATACGTGAGTATCATTATCATTGTGGTTACTCCCTGCTGTTATTTTGTACTTATTTTGTGATGAATATAATATAAATATAATAGAAAACTGGACTTCTTTCTTATTTTGTACTTTCCTCCGCTGCACATCTCTTCAAGTTATGATAAAAAAAAAATGGTAGCTTTGTAAAAATGATCATATTTATGATAAGCCTAGGACATATTTTTTATAAAATAAATTATATGAAATTTTATAAAATTTTAAAATATTTTTCAAAAACCAATAATAATTCATAATACTTATAAAAATCTAAATTTTAAATAAAACAGTATAATAATTGAGCATTCTAAAACATCAAATCAAGACTAAAAAAAATCTCGCGAAAACAAATAAGACATGCCAATTAAAAATAAGAAAGTATGAACACTCAATAAAGTCTACTTGTTAATAAAAGCTAAGAACCTAAAAATAATATCAAAATAGAAATGTGAATTCAACCAACTATAACATTAAATATACTTCATAAATATTATAAATTGTGTGTGTGTATATATATATATAATATGATAGTGGAATATATTTCAGATAATAGATAATAGACAAAACCTTAAGCTTCCAATAACAAACAAGGTCTGCGACCTTAATCATTATAAGAGGTTAATCACCAAAGACTAGTGTCCCTCTTACTTATATAAATTACTATATATACATATACTAAATACTCTATATTAATATGAAGTTATTGGCAAGGATATCAATATCTAGACTTAATAGATATTTACATTTATATATGTATATCAAAGTAAACAAACAATATATCAAATAGAATTAAACCAACAGAAAACGAATATAACTCGAAGTAAATAATATAAAAGATTACAACTCTAAGATTACAAGACAAAATATAATTATAAAATCAAAACAAATCCACATGATCGATCTAAACATTTCCCAAACTGACCAAACTTTAAAGAACCGATCAACCTCCACTGCTCAGTTAACCAGTCGACTGAAATTGACCAATCAATCGACTAAAATTATTAAGCCAATCGGTCAACCAATTCAGATAAATTAATCAACTAGTTGATCGGGATCTCAAAATCCTGATCTGCTGGTCTTCCAAAACTACATATCTTTAAAAATTCAATACGTTAGTAAAAAGTCATATCTCTAATCCCATATCAATTTATTTAAGTCAAATTAACACCATAAAATATTAATTAAACATCTTAAATCATCGTAGAATCAAACATAAAAACATCAAGATTTTACCTTAGAAACCTTATCTACAACTTTCACTTCTTTCCTTTTCTTCTTCCTTCCTCTTCCTCTTTCCTTCTTTCTCTGTTCTTCTTTCAGTTCTGTCTCTCTCCCTTCAGTAGTTTTTGGTTTCTTCTTTCTCTCTTTTGTTTTACCATTTATATATATATATATGTATTTATCAAATCATGTGAATTGTCTAATTTACTCATGAATCATTAATACCTGTAATAATATACACAAGAGCACCATTGATTTTTTCAAATCCATTTTATTTTTATTTTGGGTATTACGGATCCAGAGAAGTATTCATCTATACAGATGCCCAATTGCCTTTCTTTTATTGGATTATTTTTTTATTCCATTCGAGGTCTCAGTGTTATATATTTGTATATTTCCTCATCAGATCAAGTTGAATCAGATATAATGTAAATTAACACAGTCAAAATCTTAAAAAAAACAAAAAACAATGAGGTTCATGTGGGCTTCTATAGTACCTGTCCTTGTAAGGAGTAGGTCAGTAATTCATGAACGTATTAAATGACTAGAGACAGGATGGTTTCGTATGAAACGAAGACTTGAGCACAAAAAGTCTTCCTTTCCTGATAAAATGCAATAACTAGAGCAAGCTGCAATATGAACAAATGAAGCTGCGTGTTCTTTACCATATGTGTAGTCCCTCTCTATAAATACTACCACACAACCGTTCCCTTGACTCGCATTACATTGTTTTCTAAAGCCACCTGTAGATTGAACTCTTTGTTCAGCACCAAGAAGTGAGCAACAGAAGAGAGGAAAAGAAATGTTTCAGAACATTATTGATGCCATCACTGGTTGTTGTACAGGGGACTGTAAAAAGAAGATAAGAGGCACTGTTGTGCTGATGAAGAAGAATGTTCTGGACTTAACTGATTTAAATGCTTCGATTCATGATCGTGTTCATGAGTTTTTAGGCCAAGGAGTCTCTCTGCAACTCGTCAGTGCTGTTAACAGTGACCCTTCAGGTACATACACCATCTGTTCTTCTTCTATCATTTTGTTGCTTTTTCATTACTTGATGCCTTTTCAGCCCTAAAAGGCCATTTTTCTTTGTTCTTTTTGGGTGGGATATGTTCTTTTTTCCTGGATCGCTGTATAGGAGATTAATTAAAAACACCTAGAATTATGGAACAAGGAAAAGATAAAAAAATAAAAAGCCAGAGGAGAGAGTATAAGCCATATACCAGAAAGAAACCAACAAAATTTGATCCTAGCAGTATCTATCATGTAGGCTGCAAATCATGACTCGTTTTGCCATAAAAATTACTAAAATGCGAAACACACTAATTTGTGAGCTGCCTGTAGTCTGGTGTTTATACAAGTTCTGCTCCTTCAAGCACAAAAAAGGAAGTGATGGACTGGTGATTTAGTATTGATTAATCAAATAAATTGTCATAAATCAATTAGCTCCTTAAAAATCAAACAGATCATGGACTTTAACTTGGTTCCTCGTATCTGATGAAAGCCTTTGTGGATATTCTCCTACTGATTGGTATTGGGTGGTCTCCTGGGGTGCTTGGTGGCCTAGTTGTTGATAAGTCTTCTGGCTCCACAACCCCATCTGACTTTGCGGTTTGAAAAAAATGATGTTTAAGGTTTTTTTTTTTTTAAAAAAATAAATCAAAATTTGAGTTTAAATGGGTAAACTTACCTGTACGTAACCTGGGGCTACCTTCCATTTGTCTGATTCAGCTGGATGCACTATGTGTTAGTGATTATGACAAGCATATACAATTAATTAAAGATGACGTTGGCTTTCAACAAGCCACAAGCCACAGCCTACCCTGAAAGTGAATCATCGTAGTGAAACATCGTAGTGAAATATCTTGATTTTCATGGTCACTATTGACCTTAAAATCCAGCCTTGGTTATCTATAAAGAACTTCAACTTGAAAATGTTGACTGGTCATAATTGTAGCCCATCATTATAATTGTTACTGTAGACCTGCAATTTCCTAAGATTGCACTGTTAGCTAACTGATGTGGATTTTGATGCCCCTTTGTAGCGAATGATTTCAAAGGGAAGCTAGGAAAACCTGCATATTTGGAAAAATGGATCACTACAGTCACTCCCTTAACAGCAGGCGAGACGGCATTCAAAGTTACCTTTAATTGGGATGAGGAGATTGGAATTCCAGGGGCGTTGCTAGTAAAAAATAATCATCAGAGTGAATTCTACCTTAAGACTGTCACACTTGAAGGTGTTCCTGGCCTAGGCCGAGTCCATTTTGTTTGCAAATCGTGGATTTATCCTGCAGAACATTACAGTAAACCTCGTATTTTCTTCACTAACAAGGTACATAAGTAACCATAAAAGGCTGAAGGTAGTTGTACATGTTATCCTGAGCTAACGTTTTTGATACATTTGATAGACGTATCTGCCACACGAGACACCAGCACCGCTTCGTAAGTACAGGGAAGAAGAACTGTTTCATTTGAGAGGAAATGGAGAAGGAGAGCTTAAGGAATGGGATCGCGTCTATGACTATGATTTTTACAATGATTTGGGATCTTCTAAGAAGGGTTCAGAGTATTTCCGTCCTGTTCTTGGTGGCTCTTCGGAGTACCCTTATCCTCGTAGGGGAAGAACAGGCCGCAAAAAAGAAGGTCATCATCCGGTTGAGAATCTCAATAATGTCATCAATGGAAATCAGATTTTTTTACTGTTTAATTGTGTTTTTATCCTTCTTGTCATTTCTAAAGTTGTTGGATGATCTTGTTATCTTAAGCAGATCCCAACACCGAGAGCAGGCTGCCACTTCTGAAGAGCTTAAGCATATATGTTCCGAGAGATGAACGATTTGGTCATCTGAAGTTGGCAGACTTCCTTGCTTATGCACTGAAAACCGTAGCTCAAGTTGTTAAAAATGGAGTGGATACATTTGTTGACACCACCCCTAATGAGTTTGACTCTTTTGATGATGTATTGAAACTCTATGAGGGAGGATATGAGCTGCCTCATGTTCCTCTATTAGATAACATCAGGAAAATCTTTCCCTTGGAGTTTCTTGAGGAAATTTTCCGAACTGATGGGGAACGTTTTTTCGAATTTCCAAAGCCTCAAGTGATTAAAGGTTTGAACTTAAACATTTAACTCTTATGTTTGGGCATACATTTACCTATCTCTTTTTCTGACTACTTAGATATGATATGTTACACAGATAATCATTCTGCTTGGAGGACTGATGAAGAATTTGGCAGAGAAATGTTGGCTGGAGTAAACCCTGTTCTCATTCGTCGTCTTGAGGTACACGGAAGTTCTAATAAATATTTCTGTTTGGAAAGTTTATCAAGACAAAGAACCATTTGGGAGTTTATGGATTACAGATCTTCTCATTCTTTGTTTCGAATAATATTCATTGGAACACAGGAATTCCCCCCGAAAAGCAAGCTAAATAGAGAACTATATGGTGACCAAAATAGTAAGATAACTGAGGAGCACATACAGAATAGTCTGGATGGACTGACCATCGATGAGGTAATGCTCTATCTCTATTAGTTTCTTTGACAATTGAGTTTACAAATCGGGATCGCGAATTCTTCTCAGATGGAACTGCTGAATTTAATCGCCTAGAAAAAAACAATTTTAGCTAAAAGAGTGTTTGTTGCATAGGCAATCAGGAACAACAGGATGTTCATATTAGATCATCATGATGCATTGATGCCATATCTGAGGAGGATAAACACTACTTCCACAAAGACTTATGCCACAAGAACCCTGCTTTTCTTGAAAGATGATGGAACTTTGAAGCCACTTGCAATTGAGTTAAGCTGGCCTCATGAAGAGGGAGATAAATATGGATCCAACAGCGAAGTCTACACCCCCGCTGAAACTGGTGTTGAAAGTTCCATTTGGCAGCTGGCTAAAGCTTATGTGGGTGTAAACGACTCCGGCTATCACCAGCTTATCAGCCACTGGTATGCTTCGGCAAAGAAAAATCAACTACTACAAGAAAAAATATTGATGCAGTTGATTAATTAATTTCTGTTTCTAAATTTTCTTGTTTTTGTAACAGGTTGCATACTCATGCAGTAATGGAGCCATTTGTGATTGCAACAAATAGGCACCTCAGTGTGCTTCATCCGATATATAAACTTCTGGAACCTCACTTCCGGGACACAATGAACATAAATGCACTCGCAAGGCAGATCCTCATCAATGCTGGCGGATTTCTGGAATTGACAGTTTATCCTTCGAAGTATGCCTTGGAAATGTCATCATCACTTTACAGAAGCTGGGATTTCACTGAGCAAGCACTTCCTGAGGATTTGAAGAAGAGGTAAATCCTAGTCTATTTGTAAAGGCTAATTCATAGTTGTGATAATAAAAACTTAGAGAAATGTATGCTGATATAAGACTCCAGGAACAATAGCACTAGTAAATTCCATAATGCTTGGGAATTTAACTTTGATGAATGCTCTAATAACGCTTTATTTTATTTCAATTCCATGCTACCTTGTTTTATTCAGAGGAGTGGCAGTTGATGATCCAAATTCTCCGCATGGTGTTCGTCTCCTGATAAAAGATTACCCATATGCCGTCGACGGACTTGAGATATGGTCGGCAATCAAAGAATGGGTCAGAGACTACTGCTCTTTCTACTACAAGACTGATGAAATGGTTCAAAACGACACTGAAATCCAATCTTGGTGGAAGGAAGTGAGAGAGGTAGGGCATGGTGACCAGAAAGATGCACCCTGGTGGCCAAAGATGCAGACTCGTGAAGAGCTAATAGAATCATGTACCATAATCATATGGGTGGGATCTGCTCTTCATGCAGCTGTCAACTTTGGGCAATACCCTTATGGAGGCTACCTTCTGAATCGTCCAAGCACAAGCCGTCGGTTCATGCCACAGAAAGGCTCTCCTGAGTACGAGGAACTCAAGTCGAACCCTGACAAGTTTTTCTTGGGAACAATCACTGCCCAGTTGCAAACACTTCTTGGCATTTCCCTCATAGAAATTCTATCAAGGCATTCCTCAGACGAGGTGTATCTTGGGCAGCGAGACATTCTTGAATGGACAGCAGAGAAAGAACCAATAGAGGCGTTTAAGAAATTTGGAAGGAAACTGGCAGTTATTGAGGACAGGATATTAGATATGAACAGAGAAGCGAGATATAAGAATCGTGTTGGGCCAGTCAAGGTGCCATACACTTTGCTGGTTCCTACCAGTGGAGCTGGGCTCACTGGAAGGGGAATTCCAAACAGTGTTTCAATCTAAAGCTTCTCCACAACGCCATGTATTCTAGCTCGATATCATTTCTTGTTATGCAGGCACTCTTACATAAAAATTTTGAGCATTTTCAATCACTAATATCTGTAATTCTTATTAGATGCCTGGTGTAATAAACTTGATAAATAATGCAGAACAGAAGTTCTTTAGTCATCTGATTGACATTCAACTAACTTAAACATTGTACATAGTTGGCTAATTTCCATACTGTGAAGTGTTTGTGCTTCCAACGGCTTGTATCACCAAAACCAAATTCAACCAGACCAAATAGAGGTTACAGGAAAATGCCATTTCTTGCTTCAGGAGCTCAAAATGATGGCACTTTTCTTCATCCTAAGAGTGAAACTACAAGCAGAGATGAATATTTTCTTGGTGAAAACTTGCTATTGTTAGTTATTGCTATGAAGATGTGATTTCCCCCCTCCTTAACTTGTTGAATGATGCACAAAAGCTATTTTTTGTGAGAAAGTTTGGAGTTTGAGATTGTGATGGTGGTTGTGGTTCAAAATATTTTTTTTATTTAGAAATACATTAAAATAATATATTTTTTTATTTTTTAAAAATTACTTTTAAAAGCAGCATATTAAAACAATTTGAAAATATATATAAAAAATTTAAAAATTTAAAAAAACATGATTTCAATTGCGTTTCTAAATAGACTACATAGTTAAAACTACATTTAACTTAAAAAAATATAAAAAAAATGCTTTTCCAAGCTAATTGTAGTTTGAAAAGCAGTATTATTATGCAGACAAACATCCTTACGAGAGTTTAGCTAACTAAAAATATCTATTTAAACATTTTTAAATAGTTTGTTAATTATTTTAAGAAACACTTTTATGAATTATTAAATTTCAAAAATATATTAAAACAAAATTTTCTCTTTTAAAGCTTCAAAAAACCTAATTCTGCCTAATTATATGTTTGTGCTCAACATAAAATTTGTTAGAAAATAGCAAATTAAGAATTAAACTGTTTGGTTTAATTAAAAATCAGGATGTCAAAATTCGTTCACCAAAGAGTTGAGAAACCTTCCACAAAGTCTTCCCTAAGAAAATACTTTAACAAAAGAAAATTGACTTAATAACATGATAATGCTATAAAGTATGGTATCAAAACAAAATAAGAAAATAACCAAGCACTCAAATGCAAATAGACCAAAGTTAAAGGTCCTCAAATGTCAAACCAAAACAAAATAGTACACGAGAAGCTTGGTCTTGCTTCAGTACCTTCACGTCTACCACACATTCCTTATTAGTTATAACACCGAAAGTAGAGTCACGAAATAACTGCATATCTCGTAATGTTTATACTCATTTCTCGCAATGTTATTTGCTATGTCATAACAATTCATATAACTTAAAAGCACCGTAACATTTCCTATGATTTATAAAGAGGGAAACCCTGGCGCCAAATTAAAAACAAAAAACAAAAAAATCACTGCAGAATTCAAAGCTCTGCATTTCTTCTCTCAAAATTGTAATGGTAGATTTGGTAAATTAAGTGAAGATCAATGGCAGATTCACAGCCTGCGGATTCTTCAAAAATCTTCAGCCTTCGAATCGTATCGATCGATCACTACATGTCGCCTCCGATTCCTGGCGTCGATATTTGTTACAGTAGCTTTCAAGGTAACACAGAATGTACACCAAAAACGACTTGTCGTTCTGTTAATATCAGAGGCCTAGGGTCTCTAATTTTTTGATTTGTATGTAATCTTGAAGGCGGAAAAGTGAATGAAGTTCCAGTAATTAGGGTTTATGGCTCTACACCTGCTGGTCAGAAGACTTGTTTGCATGTTCATCGCGTAAGATTTTATCACTTACTTTTCCTGTAATTAATTTGGTAACTAAGTTTTGTAATGGGCAAAATTAAGGATTTTGAATTTGACTATCGTGTAAAAGTTTAAGACTTTTGGACTGATTTTTCTTGTTACTTGTCTTCTTGGGTTTTTTTTTTGTTTTTTTTTTTATAATGACTTCGAGCTAAATTAGTTTATTGAAATTTTGTAGGCTTTTCCATATTTATATGTACCATGTTTGGATATTCCGATTAATGGAAATCGGGAAGGTATGATTTACGATAGGAATATTTTTTCTTCTTTGTGCATTACAATAAATGTGTAAGTGATTCTTGAAGATGTTGAATTTATGCAGGAGATGCTTACACACATGCTATTTCGCTTGCTCTTGAGAAAGCATTGAAGGTTTGCTAGAGTAAATCTTGCTGTTGATGCTGTTTTTTATGTACATGGATGATACTTTTAAATGATGTGATTCATGTGAAGGTTTTTGATTTGAGTGCGCAGCTTAAAGGAAATGTGGGTTCGAAAAGACAGCATGTGCATGGCTGTAGTCTTGTGAGAGCAAAGAAGTTTTATGGTTACCATTCAGATGAGGAGTTGTTTGTCAAGATATACCTGTATCCAAGTGTTTTGTTGTGCATATTTGTGTTGTAGTTCTTCCTTTCCATAGTACTTTGGAGTTACTGTACTGAGCTCCTTGATAAATTCTAGATATTATCCACATGATGTCTCTCGTGCTGCTAACCTTCTTCTGGTAAAGTTCTGCTACCTGATGTGGATGTTAAGTTGTAGTGGGATTTTTTTGCTGATATTCATATCTGTGATCTTTTCCAGTCAGGTGCAGTTTTTGATAAAAGCTTGCAGCCTCATGAATCTCATATTCCTTTCATTCTCCAGTTTCTGGTAAATTTCATATCCATTCAATTCTTATGCTATATGTTTGGTAGGTGTGTATTCAAGTCAAGTGTATGTACACGCATATTGGTTTCATTGACAGAATTTCTTAATCTGTAATTGGTTTTGTGCTTGCAAAAGGTCCATTGTGTACTGTAAAATATCCCTTTTTTTTAAAAAAAAAAAATTGCCATGTCACTTAATTCCAGGTAACGTGCAAGAGTTCTTTGTGAGTTGCTAAGCTTCTCTTCCTTGTAGGTTGACTATAACTTGTATGGAATGGGTCATTTACATTTATCGAAGATGAAGTTCCGTAATCCAGTACCGGATTGTTTTACCCCAAGAAAATTTAGTAACCAACGTCAAGATGGACCAGAGATGGATGAATCAACTTGCATTTCTGCTGATTTTCAGGTCATTCTTTTGACTTTTCTGTGCACATTCTCTTCAGATGTTGGCAAACATATCCCTGTAATTCACATTCTCAGACTTTTTATGTTGTTGTGAATCATTTTCATTAGGCAGATTCAAGTAGTGGTCAGTGTTTGGTTTCCCCAGTTTGGATCTCATCTACTATTCCTAGCAGTTGGATGTGGCAATTTTCCAGTGAATTCGATGTTTCATCAGACCAAGACATGCAATGTTGTAAACGTCAAAGCGTTTGTAACCTTGAGGGAGATGCCACCATTGATGGTTTGTTTGCTCCATTGTTGTGCCACTGAAACTATTTAAATTATGATTTCATTGCTAAAATCGTTGACCATTTGTATGTTAGCAGATATTCTTAATCAGCAAAGTAAAATGTATACATCCCTCTCACAAGCACGTTCAGATGTGAAAATGGTGCAATCACTTATACCCATTTGGGAGGTTTGTTCCATTTGCTGCTGTTTTATATGCAATATGTGAACTTTTATGTTGTCTGGATATTCCTTTTTCAACTTTTCCCTCTGGTGATACAGGAAGAGCATGAAAGGACTGGCATTAATGAGGTTACCATTCTGCCTGATCCAGGAAAACCACTTCCAGGGGATGTTTTGAAAACTCTGTTACATGCTCTTGAATTTGAGAGAAAACTTTCTGAATTGTGTATCAAGACAGAAGGCGATTTACCTTTGAGTGAAAGTAAAATAAATGTTTTGCCGACAGTGACTTTTACAACTGATGGAGAAAATTTGGCTGAACATGAAAATGTCAATTCTGATAATGCCAACGAAGAATTTTTAAAGTGCTCTGCAGAACAAGACACTATTCAATCTTCAGCACAAGGTTCTGTATGTGAAGAGACGGATGCAACACCCACGGAAATGAAGGATTTGTGTTTGAAACTATCATCTGAAATAATTGGAACAGTGGATCCAAAGGTAGTTCTTATCTTCTTCCCAACTATAATTTTCTTTTCTTCAATGTTACCTGGTGTCTTTCCTATACTTACTGCAGTGTGACTTGCAAGGGTGTTTTGAAATTGAATGGTAGAGGGATCTTAAGGTTACATTGAATGCCTCTTGATTTCACTTAGGTGTTGTTTCATTCCATGTTTGTAAGTGCTGACTTGTTGTATCTATATCGGACATTGCTTTATAATCATCTCTTGTTGTCATCATTATCATGACTTTTTTTTTTAGCAAGCTCAAGTCTTATAACTGTTAAAGGAGATCGTTACTAGACAAGCATGTAGCATTACTCATAGTCATAGAAAGCTAAACTGCTATCACAATCTGAAAAACAATTTCAACAATGAAAATTTCTAGTGAGCAATTTGACTGCTAAACTCACAGAAAATAGTGTTTATATTGTGTTTTCCTAAGTAATGGACATGATCATTTCAGAACTTACTGAACAGCAAAGAATTATAACTAATGATGGAGACGAACCAGCTCATTCTTCTGTCTTCTCATTTCGTGCTGTATATGCTAGAGGGACTTAATGTATTCCCTAAACATGTTTTTCAGGTTGCAGATGAAGAAGCCTTGGGCCTTTTAAGGTGGCTTGCCACTTCCCAGGCTGCTGAAGATATAAACTCTGATGATGAACTTATTTGTGACACAATTCTGAGTCCCCTTTTACCTGCAGCGACCATTGATAAAGTTCTGGAGAAAGCTAATATAGATTATGAGAGTGAGTCTCAAAAAGAGTGTCAGGATATTCTTGATTCAATTGAGGATTTAGTTAACTTCGAGGTTTTTAAGGAGAAAGCTTCTCATTCTGTTGATCATAGTCCTCAAACTTCATTAGAGAAAAAAGTTCTCCAGTCTGATACTTTGCGCTCATCTCCTTATGGATCAGCTGGAAGTTCATTTAAGGTGGAGTCGAAAAGTGAATGTAAAGGGTATTCACAGGATCAGATATTACCGACTACTGACAGCTGCATCAGTAATAAGCAGAAAAGGAATAGGTCATTGTGGTGCTCTTTACCTTTTTCTATAAACCAAAAGGCGAATGATGACCCAGAAGTTGCCAGGTCCAAAGTTGTTGATCTTCATGTTGATGAAAGTAAAAACTATGCTGGAACAGTTATGACTGGAAATGAAGAGGCAAAATGCTCTGATGCCTTAGTAAATGCAGATAAAAATGCTTGTGAAGCAAGTGTTTTGGTTGGATGTTCAGTGCGTGATATGATGAGAAGAAAACGGTCCCGCCGAACTGCTCAACATGGTGATGGATCTGTTCGGGTTAAAAATGTTCATTTGGGAGGAGAACAGGATGAATCCAATACTCTCTTTCCAAAACAATTGGATTTACATATACTACCTAATGATGAGAATGATAAAAGAGTTTATGGACCTCTGGACTTTAGGCCATCAGTTAACAACCAACAAACAGAGTTTTTGGAGACATGTGCCCCTAAAGCCATACCCCATGCATCCAGCAGTGCTAGCTCAATGCAAGTTGTTACAAATCCTCTCTCAGCGGACACAAGGAGAGAAGAATTGCAATGCACTTTCACTCCCCCGAAGCAAGATGCTGTGGTTTCTATGGTTGGCTGTGAAATTAACAAAGGCAAAGAGTTTGATTTTGGAGGTGTAACCTCTATAGAACCCATAACCTCTACTGTCAGTTCCAAGTTTGATTCCTTACCTGATAATTACTTGTCTAAGCATATACTTTTGGCTGATAAGAGATTAGAGAGAACTGAAGCTGCTGGTTCAAACTGCTCACCAGCTTTGCCTATTGATCATGATATGTTTGCAAGAGATAGTTATAAGCCCAAATATGTTCATCAAGGCAGAATTTCCTTGCAGAATTTATATGACATACCAACTACGCATCTCATTGGCATGGGAATGTCAGTTGACACTGGTCTGCAGAGTGAGAACTGTGCTGCAAACCAGGAAGGAGATTCTGGTCTATCTATACTTGGAAGCTCAGCACCCGAGGCTTTCAAAATGGGAGGAGAAACCATAGACCTACTTGGGATGACCTTTTGCAAGAAGCCCCCCACTGCAGAATGGAAAGATGGAGCATCTGAAAATGTTTCATTTTCACCTGCTCCATCATTTCTTCCCTCTTCTGCAAATGTGGAAAACAAAGACAGGACATCAGGTTGCATTTTCAATTTCCTTGGTAGTACATTTAGCTTCTCTCTGTTTTTTTTTCACATACAAAAAATGTGTACATGTGGTCTAGTTTAAAAGTGATCCATTAGTTATGGCTAGTACTGAAAGGGGATTTTAAGCAAGCTTAGCATTCTATTAAGTTTGTGCCTTTGGTTGTTTTGACATTTCTTGTTTTTTGCATGCTGTCTTATTAGTGCCTGTCGGAAATTATTGCTGATCAACCTTTTTTCTATTCATGGGAGTGCTTTAGGTGAACATCTCCCTTTTTTTGATGGAGATTATCATGATAAGAAAGGAGTGGAAATCAAGTCCTCTTCAAACATTGATTTCAATGCTCCACAAGAAGCTATCATTGGTGTCCCAACTCACTATCTTAACGATGGTTCGGTCCTGTACCTTTTGACACATGTGTTTTCACCCCCCTCTGTAGATAGTGTCCATAGATGGTTATTGTGTGATGATAAAGGTATGATCTAGAATTTGCTAATGAACATGTCAGATAATTTTAATTACTTGAATAGTTTTCTTCTCAAACTTTTAGTTATGAATTTCCAGATGCTTTGAGAGAACTCAATGCAGTGTCAGCAGAGCCTTTACTTATGAAAGGTAGATTTAAATGCTTTTCATGGACCCAGAAAAAAATAAAATAAAATTCTAACCGAGGTCTCTACTGTTTTTTCCAGGATCTTCTGAGATTGGTTCACAAAGCTCGTTACCCATTCATTGCGATAAGGTTTTAACTGAACCAACTCCTGTGGCTCATTTGATGCCTATCTTGAATCAAGCACCACAAGCAACAAATATGAATGATAATGCAGAATCTCACCTTTCTAGTGATGAGGCTCAAAGAAAATTGCAGAGTGAAGGAAATATCATGAAACTCAATCCATGCACCAATTGCCCCATGGATATCTCTCAAATTTCAGGCCCAGATAGGACATCAAGGCTCACTCCACTTAGTCAAATTGGGTTTCGGGATTCTGCCAGTGTTGGTGCCGGGCAACAACTGACATCATTAAGTATAGAGGTATTGATAACAACACACGTATGGTTTGACCACATTGGTATTTTTCTTGTTTCTATAAGTGTTCAAATTTCCTTCCACCTATATGACCTTGGGCATACAAGTTGGCTTGAAACTTTCCCAATATGGTGAAAAACTGTATCGTGCAATCTAGTGTTTTGGCTAAAAATGTACTGTGTGACTGGAGTGAAACATTCCTTACAGGTTCAAGCAGAATCTAGAGGAGATCTCCGACCAAATCCTCGGTTTGATGCCATCAATGTCGTGGTTCTTGCGTTTCAGAATGATGGTGACTCTGCTGTTGAAGTTCATGTGCTTTTATGTAGTAAAAGTGAATCTTGCCAAAGGTATGAATTTCAATCTCATACTTAAATTTACTCTGCCCATTTTGTTTTCCTCATATTTGTTAAGTTGCGTATTTTCTATCTCTAATATTCTTGATGGTTTTTTGAAGTGCATGATTAGTGGAAAAGCAGTGGTTCACATCACATGCTCTAGTATTGTTTGAGTTTCGGAGTTGTGAAAAATGAAGATTGAAATCTTCTAATTAGTGGAAAAAAAAAAAAGCGTAGACTATTCTAATTTGTTTTGCTTCATTTGTCTTTTTTGCAAATTGATGGCATGTTCAAGTTTTTAAGTTGGTACCAATTGTGAATTACCGCAATTCCAGAGCCTGATCTTTTTTTTCAACTACATCACCAACACTCTGTATCCTTATATTTCTATTTTTCCACAAATCTTCTGCACAAGAGTATTTATCACCTTTTTGTACTTGTCTTCTTGTATTTGCAGGAGTTATGATGGAACATCTGGGTGTAGTGTGCTTGTTTTCTCTGAGGAGAAGCACTTGTTTAGTCATTTTATGGCGATTATTGTTTCATTTGATCCAGATATTTTAATGGGTTGGGATGTACAAGGTGGTTCTCTTGGTTTTTTGGCTGAGAGGGCTGCACATCTTGGTATAGGCCTACTTAATAATATCTCTCGGACACCATCGGAAGCCAACATAGATGTTGGAGAAAGAGAAAATTCAGGAAAGGTAATACTAGATACTATGCTTAAAGAGTCATTAATTACTGATTCTGCACTTGTAGAAGATACAGTAATTGAGGATGAATGGGGCCGAACTCATGCCAGTGGTGTCCATGTCGGTGGTAGAGTTGTCCTCAATGTATGGCGACTGATGCGTGGTGAAGTAAAGCTTAACATGTATACTGTTGAAGCTGTTGGTGAAGCTCTTTTGAGGCGAAAAATACCATCAATTCCTTACAAAGTGTTGACAAAATGGTTTGCAAGTGGTCCTGGACGAGCCAGATATAGATGCATTGAATATATGATAGATAGAGCAAAATTGAACCTTGAGATAATGAATCAACTTGACATGGTACGTTTATAAGGATTCATTGTTTGCATGTGCGATTGTTCTATCATTTGCTATCTTTGTGAACTTGATGTGAGTGCTTTTGCAGATAAATCGAACATCAGAACTTGCTCGTGTATTTGGCATTGACTTCTTTTCTGTTCTTTCTCGAGGTTCACAGTATCGTGTTGAATCTATGTTTCTGAGATTGGCACATACACAAAACTATCTTGCCATTTCTCCTGGGAATCAACAGGTTATTGCTGAATTGACAAGACCTTCTACCATATGTTGCTAATAAGGTTCTATCTACTTGCTGTTATGCATTTACAGAAGTTTTGGCACTTTGATTTTGTAGAATTCTGTGGAAGGATTGCCAAAACGTTTTCTGTGTTGCTTTTCTTATTATTATGCCAGCTTATCGAGTTATTGCCTGTCTTCAAGTTTCAAGTTTGAAAACTTGGCCTGTTTGTTCTGCTGCTAGATTCTGGCAAACTCTTCTAGCTGCTTTCCATTGATGTGACTCCACACTTCTGCACTATGTAATTTTTGTAGTCAAACATCAATGGAAGTTGCAAAATATGATATCTTTATATGTTCACAAACTTACTGGTTGAAGCGTAATTACAATGTTTTTTATCCAGTTTACTCTGAACCTGAGGACCTGATCAAACTATGTTGCTAGCTACCTTTGAGATTCCTGATCACATATATGTCGAGGATCTTGATTTTCTGTTTTGTGGATTTTAAAGCATCGAATAATGTTTTCTTCTTTTCTTCCTTGTTGGCCCATACTAGTGTTTTGCGTTGTTGGAGGCTATGCTTGCCTAAATGTTTACTGTAACTTTGGTTATATATAGGTGGCTTCTCAACCTGCAATGGAGTGTTTACCTCTGGTGATGGAGCCAGAATCTGGTTTTTATGCAGATCCAGTTGTTGTCTTGGATTTTCAGTCTCTTTATCCATCGATGATAATCGCATACAACCTTTGCTTTTGTACGTGTCTTGGAAATGTTGCACCTTCAAAGGCAAATACACTGGGGGTTAGTTCATTTTCAACAGATCCAAGTGTTTTGCGAGATTTGAAAGATAAAATACTGCTTACTCCAAATGGCACTATGTATGTGCCTTCAGAGGTAATTCATTGAATTATTTCTTCTGTAAATCTTGAATTTTCTTGCTGGGAATATTCATTATTTCTGCATATCCCTAACTGGCTTTGGTTCTTGTGGGCTTTTTTATAGCGACACAAGTTCTCTGAAAGTTGTCATGTGGTTGTGCTGCAGCCTTAAGTTTAACTACAGTTGGAGGAATTATTATTTCATGTATTGTATGTAGAAAGATTTAACATCTAATTAGTAGAGATTTGGACTGCTTCACTGTGTAGTTTAAATATGACTCTTCTATGAGTTTTAGTGACAGAAGATTTTGTTTGACCGTTCACATAGAACACAAGTGGGATTATATTTTGTTTTATCCCCTTTTTTTTCTACATTGATGCTCTGAGATAAATCTTGCCCTTTTCTTTCAAATGCCTTTTGTAAGTGATGTGCATTTTTTTCCATAAACAAAATAAGTGAAGAGAAAGAAGAAAGAATAATTTGTCTCTCATCCATGCCATTCACAGATTCGAAAAGGTGTTCTGCCCCGTTTATTAGAGGAAATATTGTCAACTCGAATAATGCTGAAACAAGCAATGAAGAAGTTGGCTCCCTCACAACAAGTTCTTCACAGGGTATGGCTGTACTGAAATAATTTCTAGTCAGTTGATCAATCTGCTCTTAGGTACAGGCTAAAAATAATAAAATGAACAACTTCTTCTTGACTTGCATGGCTTTTCTAATTCTTGTTTGAAATGGTTTAAAATTCCCTGAATTCTGGAGTTTTTGCAAATAACGTTACACTGAAGGTAACTGTAAGGTGTAACATTTTGAAGGACACAAGTGAAAGGCATCATTTTGTGCTCTTTCTCTATATTTACTTTTGACTTTTTTCTCCCTTCAACATCTGTCTTATTTTATCGGTCAGATTAAAATGCTCTTGGTGAATAAATCCTTTTCCAATGGATCTATACTAAATTACATGGAATTTCTTACTGCATGATTTTGTTTGCGATCCTTCTTGAATAAATAAACATGGAGTTGTTTCTTCAGTTGTAATGTAATTGATTTTATGTGATTATGCTTGGATATGATCTTTAATACACTAATTTTTGGTTCTTTCAGATATTTAATGCAAGACAGCTTGCTTTGAAGCTGATCGCAAATGTAACCTATGGCTATACAGCTGCTGGATTTAGTGGTCGCATGCCTTGTGCAGAGCTTGCTGACAGTATTGTTCAGTGTGGCCGAAGCACACTGGAAAAGGCTATTTCTTTGGTAAATGCAAATGAAAAGTGGAAGGCTAAAGTGATATATGGTGATACTGATAGGTATGTGATATCTAGGAGTTAAAAGCATGTGATACAAAGTCAAATAAGTTTTACAATGTTCTTCTTTCAAAATGGTAGGTTAACTTTTTGATGTTCGGCTTGGATGGCATTTTACATAAAAAAAGACATGGTCATAAAGTGTTAGATTAGAAAGACTAACGAAGTTGATTTTTTTTCTTCCAATTCCACCAATTTAAAAGTAATTTATTTTATTTGGGATTTTATTCACAAAATCCGATCACAAGTTGAGGTGTTTGCAAGGTCATATGCTGTTTGCTAGCATTCTTTTCAGCATCTGTGGAAAGACATGTTTGGTTGATATACTCAGAAACACATGCACACACACATTCTTCTCAGCGAGTTTACTGACTAGTGCTGCGAAAATGTCTTCTCAATGAATAATTTTGCTCAATGCCTAGCAAGCTTGAGGTTTAGTTCTCTTCTTCCAGTGTCTTTTAATGTATGAGGTTTGGTTTATGCAGCATGTTTGTCCTCCTCAAGGGACGCAGTGTCAAAGAATCTTTTCAAATTGGACGTGAAATAGCATCAGCTGTAACTGCAATTAACCCAGATCCAGTTACTCTCAAATTGGAGAAAGTCTATCATCCATGCTTCCTCCTTACTAAGAAACGCTATGTTGGTTACAGTTATGAGAGTGCTGATCAGATTGAACCTATGTTTGATGCTAAAGGTATCGAGACAGTTCGCAGAGATACTTGTGGTGCTGTTGCCAAGATAATGGAGCAGTCGCTGAGAATCTTTTTTGAACATGAAGACATCTCTGAGGTGGAAATTGATATGTTCTTTTGCCCCCTTTTTATTCGATGTGATTAAAATGCTGAAAATCTACTTTCAAACTATTGATTTCATAAATAGGTTTCTTGGAAATAATAGTGAATGGTTTGTTCATCATTCAAGATGAAAAAATGAAGGCTTTAGTTACCAGATGACATGGCCAGCTGTGGAACTATATATCAATGAGGACTCCCTCGATGTTTGTTCTGGCTAGAGTTTCTCTTATGAAGTTTTATGGATTTTCCATCTATGCTTTTTGAGGGAAAGTTTCCCATGTCCTTCTGCAGGTTAAAACATATTTGCAGCGTCAATGGACACGGATTCTATCTGGAAGAGTGTCTCTTCAAGATTTTGTTTTTGCAAAGGAAGTTCGGTTGGGTACCTACAGTACAAGGGCTTCTGCAGCACTCCCACCAGCAGCAATTGTAGCTACAAAAGCAATGAGAACTGATCCCCGGGCAGAGCCATGCTATGCAGAGCGAGTGCCTTATGTTGTGATCCACGGGGAGCCAGGCGCTCGACTAGTGGATATGGTTGTTGATCCATTGGACCTCTTGGCCATTGATTCCCCTTTCAGATTAAATGATGTATATTACATCACCAAGCAGATAATCCCAGCTTTGCAGCGGGTTTTTGGACTTCTTGGTGCTGACTTAAACCAGTGGTTTTCAGAGATGCCCCGACCAGCCCGGGAAGCTCTTTCTAAGCACCCTTCATATGCTCCAAATCCTCAAAGAACCAGAATAGACTATTATTATCTTTCAAAACACTGTGTCCTTTGTGGTGAGTTGGTCCAAGCATCAGCACATATATGCAACAAGTGTTCACAGAGGGAAATTGCTGCTGCAACAGCTGTGATTGGAAGGACTTCCAAATTGGAGAAGGAGATGCAACACCTTGCTGCTGTAAGAATTTCAGTCATTCTCTCATGAATTCTATTTGATATTTGGATTATAGGAGTCAACACTTGTGATGTATCGACTTCCATGATTTGACACATATTTCAAGTTACCTAGTTAACTCAGTCAGCCTCTTTGTTTGTTCATCTTTCTATTCTAGCCTTCTCATAACTTCGGTGCTTATTTGGATTAAAGTATGGGGTTGCAACAATTTAAACCGAGTTCACATTGGATTCAAAGAGTGTTGATTATCTTGCAGATATGTCGACATTGTGGAGGTGGGGACTGGCTTTTGGAGAGCGGGATCAAGTGCACCTCACTCGCATGCTCAGTGTTCTACGAGAGGCGTAAAGTTCAGAGAGAACTACAGGGTCTCTCTGCTGTTGCTGGAGATGTAGGTTTGTACCCTAAGTGTATGGTTGAATGGTTTTGATGCCTGTTTCTCGTACATGTATTGCTTGAACACACGAGGAAGGCCCTTTTATGTTTCCCATATTATCTTCTATCTACACGTCAAAGCTGGTCTACTTTCACTTTGGATTCATGGGGCACTCGCTCCTACAGTACACGTTAAAGCTTGAACACACGAGCGAGTGCCTTATGTTGTGATCCACGGAGAGTCCATCTCTTTTGACCAAACATTCCTCAATTGAATCCTCCATGTCCATTACTTATGTTTCAGAGAGAATTCAGCATTTTTTCTGTTAGTAAATTATGATAATGACTTGAGAGAGGAAGGAGACATTAATATTGGAGAGAGAAGTAGTTAAACTCTTAAGGTATTGATTCAACCTCGTGGCTAGTGCTGGTTGATCCGGGAAATACGTTATAAATTATGTTTCTTTAAATTTTAAATTTTTTTTTGTTTAAAATTTTTTTTTTTATGTTTTCAGATTTTTTTTGATGTGTTAATGTTAAAAATAATTTTAAAAAATAAAAATAATTATTTTGATGTATTTCTCCTCACTATTATCATAATTTCAAACACACTCTTAATAATCCAACCAACCATCCTATTTTTTTGTATTAGGTCTGATAGTTTATACATATCTAAATAATTGAGATTAAAAATAAATATAAACTATAAAAATAACTTGAAAATCAATAAAAATTATATAAGAGTGTTAAACAAATATAAATGATTTTGAAAATAAAAAATTCAAGTTTTAATCAATCCTGGAAAAAAAAAATAGTATGCTTTGAGGATGCATTGTTGTTAAAAAAAAAAAAAAAACTGCCCCTGAATTTTTTTAAGCACACTCAATTTCTCATCTGAAAAAAAAAAAAAAAATACTGGCTTATCAATTTTTTATCGTAGTGTTTGTATTTATTTATTTTTCTTGAGAATTATAATTTTTTTTCTCTCAATTTCTACTTACCTGTTTAGGCCCATGAAAACTTAGGACACAACAAAACCCAAAAGGGTTTAAGACCTAAACTAAAGGGTTTATGGCTCAAGAAGGATTTGCTATCTCGTCTTCTTCATCTCCTCTCTCGGTTCCAATGAAGGTTTTTGCTACGTTCTAATCTCTCTTCTCTCTCCCTAGAAATGGCACAGACACCAATCTCTCTCCTTCTCTTAAGACGCCTAACTCTCTCATCCCAAAACCCTAAATCACCACTCTCTCTCCTCATCTTTAACAACTTTTACCTTAAACCCTACTCAACCACCACAACTGATAACCCCTCCACTGAGCAACCAAAACCCAGCCCTCTCTCAGCTCGATTGAGCTTTGTCTTTGATCAAATTGATTCCATTGAACGTGAGCGTGCTGAAAAACACCAAACCCTCCAAAAAATCCGTGCTTGGCGCCAATCCAAAGACACCCCACAGCAAGAACAGCAAGAGCAAAACCCAGAAACCATTACTACCCGAAACCCAGAACTTGTTGGGTCTCAAAACCCAGAAACGATTCTCTCTCAAAATGAAAATTTGGAATCTGGGCTAAGTGATGATGGTGATTCTAGCGTTGATCTTGAAGAGTCTGATATGATAGAGTTGAAGAGGAAGGAAGTGGAGTTGGTGCATCCATGGCCAGAGTGGATAGAGTTGATGGAGAGATTGGTGCAACAGAATTATTTTGATCATAGAAGGAAAGTTGCGGACAATATGGTAGAAAGTTTGGGACTTGATGTTTCTGGGGTTGGGTATGATTGTGATGGTGATGGTGTTGGCATTGATTTTAATGATTACAAAACTGTACAGACTGCTTGTCTTAATTTTGGCAAAGACCGGTTTGATATCTTCAGGTTTGTGGAATTTCTGTTCTTGTTTTAAAGTTGGTTACTTGATTGCGGAAATTGAATGAAAATCGTTGTTTACTTTACTTCTTTCTCAGTCTGTTGAAATGCATGCGAGTTTTTCTTGGAAGTTTTTTTGTGAGGGTTATAGGATATTTGATTGTAAATGCAATTTGGTGGTACAGTACAGATTGACTATAATTTGTTTGAAGCTTTGAGGTCAGTATGGTCTCTGCTTCTCTTTGTTAAATTCCTTGCCACAATTATTTTATCAAAGAACGAATGAGAGAAAATGGTTGGAATTGGTTTTGTGGACTGTAAAATACAACCTGTAGGATCTTCTAATATATGCACTGTACCATATTTACTAAACTAAGCTTTTTGGCTTGCTGTTTCAATCTCTCTGTTTTCTCAAAGTGAAATAGTACTGAGTGTAACATTGTATTCCTGAATCTGAGAGGTGTAGCAACGAATTTATTTTATTTTTTAATATATTTAGCATGCTTATTACGGAAATAAAATGATTAGAGGATTGATTATGAGGATTTCAAGACTTCACTGACTACTTGTCTTAATTTTGCTAAAGATCAGTTTCATATCATGAGTTTGGTGGGTAGAGTTCATATTCTTGTTCTAAAAGTTTCTAACTTGGTTGCTTGAATGGAAGAGCATTTTTTGGTTTAGTTTTTTCTGTGTCTGGTAATGTATACAATTTTTTTGGTTGAAGTGTAATGGGATATGGAATACAT
>Ga0307510_10001303_pt1 | contig 27224 bp, 26 predicted proteins | sample 12_EM_MG_FD_207224 | JGI IMG/M metagenome (GOLD analysis project Ga0307510, IMG submission 207224) | Populus trichocarpa ectomycorrhiza microbial communities from riparian zone in the Pacific Northwest, United States - 12_EM | ecosystem: Host-associated > Plants > Roots > Unclassified | place... | reverse complement strand
AATCCTCACCGCGAAATTGCCCAATAATCGTGCGATAGCTGCTGATCTGAACTAAAGCCCGAAGAACGCCAAATGAGATCATTGTAGTGATGATTCATTCTATTTCATCATCACTGTGGCAGCCAATATCCAGCGCGCCGTATGACTGCGAGATGGAGCTTGCGACTATCGACTATGACGGCGTGCCTGCTCTCGCGTTTCCATGTCGCCGTGTTTCTGATGGATCGGCCAAGTCGGAAAAATTTTTGGATTGAGGTGACATGGTGAACGTGGTCCAATTTTGCCGTGGTTTTTCGGCGGATTTTCCTGTCGAGCGAATGGAGAATTCGTAAGCGACAAGCTGGGGCTATTCACGCGTCAGGCATTTTTGCGAAGAAAATGATCTACAACGGAATTAAATCTGGCGTGATCCATGTTCAGACTATTGGTATAGACCGCCACAGGCGTCGATATGGATTTCTGATTGGCCACCATCCTTTTGTATAGTGGATGTTGTTTGTGCGCGGATAAGTAGCCTTCCGGATCTTTTAGGATAATTTTGTACCCAGTCAGATGCGAGGACGTAAAATCCTCATAATGCTCCAAAGCAGCTATATCGTTCCATTTCACCAGCAATGAACCATTTAAGTCGATGCCCTCATGATTGACCGTCAAACCTTTTGCACCCAAGATGAGCCGATAGAGACCTCCAACGGAGAGCGCTAGAAGAAGCACAAGCCCAAATCCGAATATAGGATAAAATAGATAGCCTTCCCTGAGCACGATCCGCAGGCTGCTTTGGTCCGGCCCTCTGTGGAGATAATAAAACGCAATTGCAGAGATCGTAATGAGAAATATTGTAGAGAGCAGTAATTTTACCTTATTTTGTTTCGCTACAAAGAACTCTTGATTCATAAAATCCCCCTATGTTGGACGTATCCTGGATCAACGAAACTTAAGAAGCCCTAACATTAACCGGACGGGCTCGCCTTAAGGTGATCGTTTCCGCGGCAGAGCCCCTTTTTAGAAACTCGACCTCTGTCCGACAAGGGCGCTGGTGCACGGATCGTTAGCGGTGGTGCTGTAGTGGAACGGCGATAGAAATAGTCGGCTGTTCATTTTCATGCCTTTCAAACATAACGCTGCCCGCCGCCATCGCATCGGCAAGATGAAGCTCAAGGTGACCAATTGGCGGGAATATGAGGCACGCCTTCGCCGACGCGGCAGCCTGACGCTGTGGGTGGCTGGGGAAGCGTTGTCGTCTTGGCAAGCGCCGAAGCGGGTGACCCGAGGTGGCCAGCCGTGCTATTCCGATCTGGCGATCGAGACCGCTCTGACGCTGGGCTTGGTGTTTGGCCTGCGACTGCGCCAAACCGAGGGCTTGCTGGCATCGGTGCTGCAGCTGATGGAGCTGGATCTCGCGGTACCCGATCACACGACACTGAGCCGCCGGGCAAGCATGTGGCGCTTGGCTGATCGCCGACAAGGCCGTTCCATTTCAGCAGAAGGACCTGTGCACGTCCTTATCGACAGCACAGGGCTTGAAGTCTACGGTGCTGGCCAGTGGTCGGAGGAAAAGCACGGCGCCAGATCGCGGCGGAGCTGGCGAAAACTGCATCTGGCGCTGGATGCCGATAGCGGTGAGATCATTGCGCACGCCCTGACTGACCGGGAGACCGGCGATGCCTCGCAGGTGGAGGTGCTGCTCGATCAGATCGACACCTCAATCAGCCAGTTCACAGCCGATGGTGCGTATGACGGCAAGCCGACTTATGCCGCCGTCAACAAACACAGCGCCGGTGCTGTCGTGATCATTCCGCCGCGCGCCAACGCGGTCGAGCGAGCCGATACGGAACCTCCCAGCCAGCGGGACCGGCATATCGCGACAGTCAACAATGACGGTCGGATGAATTGGCAGGCCGCCACCGGTTACGGCAAGCGGTCCCTCGTTGAGACCGCTATCGGTAGATACAAGTCGATCATTGGAAGGCGGCTGAGGGCACGATCATTCGCAGCGCAACAGACAGAGGTTGGTCTGGGCTGCGCGGCTCTCAATCGCATGTTGGCGTGCGCACGCCCGAAATCTGTCCGCTACTGCGCCGCCACAGCATAGCCAACAACATCGAAGATCGGAATCCGTCCACGCCGCGATCGATGCACCAAGGCTATGTCGATGCGGTCTAGTTTCATTCCCTTGCCCTTCCGGGTTGTCGGGGAGGTGCCGCCGATGGCCGGCGACACCCTTTCGTCACTTTGCTGACAGTTCCGGAGTGAGGTAATAATTGTTCAACGGGTGCGGCCGAAAGCCCTGGATACGATCGCTGATTGCATCGAATGTGTTGACGTGGACGATATCGACAACCGCGGCGTCATTCTGCAGCTTCTGGGCGATCTTGCTGTAGAGCGCGTAACGCTGCTCATCGTTGTCGTTGGCGCGTGCTTCCTTGATCAGGTCATCAACTTCGGGCGAGCAGTAGTGCGCCAGATTGTATCCGCCTTCGCAGGAGAAGTCAGAAGACAGGAATCCCGCCGGATCCAGGACGTCGGTCAGATAGTTGCGCGACAGGAAAGCGAGATCGAAATTGCCGCTGAGAAGATCCGGCTCGATAGCGTTATACTGCGCGGCCTTGATCGTGCTCTGGATGCCGACGTCCGCCAGCATCTGCTGAACGGCGGCGGCGATATCCTTGAATTCGGCTCTCTCGACATAGGCGATGATCTCTACCTTGAGGCTGCCGGGAGCGATACCGGCTTCGGCAAGCAGCGATTTGGCAAGATCGGGATTGTAGCTCGGCTTCTGATCCTTAGGCGCCCAGGCGTCTGTCGGGCGGAACACATCGTTGGCCGGTGGCATCAGTCCCTCGAACAGAGCCTCGGAGATCGCCTGATTGTCGATTGCCGCCTGAATGGCCTTTCGCACGCGCACGTCGTCGAAGGGTTTCTTCTTGTTGTTGATGACGAGCATGGTCGTGCGCGGCGTGGCGGCCTCCGATATCTTGGCAACGCCGGAATCGTTGACCTGTTTGACGCTGGTAGCCGGCACGAGGCGTGAGATGTCCGCTTCGCCCGAACGAGCCTGGACTGCGCGGGTATTGGCGTCGAGGACGAAGCGCACTTCACCTTCATCGACCGCGGGCTTCTTGCCCCAATAGGTCGGGTTCGCCTTCACCTTGAGGCCCTGGGCCTGATCGACGGAGACGATCGTGTATGGCCCTGTGCAATGGCTGATTGGGTCGATGGCACCGTTCGGTTTATAGGCGGCCTTGGAAAGGATGCTGGTGGCCGGCGCGGCCAGATAGGCAGGTAGCATGGCAAGCGGCTGGGCGGTCGTTATGCGCACCTTGTCCTTTCCGACGGCTTCCACGGACTTGAAGATCTTCGGCGGAAAGGCGCGGGCCGCGACTTCTCCATGTAAGAGACTGGTGAGCGAGAAGGCGACGGCATCGGCGTCGAACTGCGTGCCGTCCTGGAAAGTGACGCCCTGTCTCAACATGATCTCCCAGACATTCGGCTCCACATGGCTGAAGGACGTGGCGAGCCACGGCTCCAGCTTACCGTCGTAGTTCACGCGGGCCAGGCCTTCGTAGCAGCCGGCCACCGTGCCGACATAAACGTCGTCGGAATTCATTGCCCAATTGTTCCTGATACTCCAGAAATCGGCGACGACAACCGGTTGGGCTTGGGCCGCCGTTGCCGCAAAGAACAGCGACAATGCGGAAATCCTATTGAAAAGCTTCATGCTTACGTTCCCCTTTTTTGTTTTGGAATAAAGAGTAAAGCGGCTCAGCTTAGCCGGCCTCCATCGCCGGAGCGTTAGCGTTCTGTGCGCCGCGAGGTGCCGCGATCCGTTCGAAATGGTGGCAGCGCACGAAGTGTCGCGTGCCTTCGTCTTCCACGATGCTGCGCAGCATGGGTTCCGCCTGAGCGCATCGGTTGTCGGCATGGGCGCATCGCGTGCGCAAGCGGCATCCGCTCGGCGGATTGAGCGGGCTCGGTGGCTCGCCTTGCAAAGTGTCGATCGTCTCCTCCAGCCCGTGCTCGTCGAGCAGAGAGGAGGAGATCAAGGCCCGTGTATAGGGATGCTGCGGATTGGCGAAGAGGTCCGCCGCGGGCGCTATCTCGACGATCTGGCCGAGATACATCACTGCGATGCGATCGCAGAAGCGCGACACGAGTCGCAAATCATGCGTGATCATCAATATTGTGAGGCGCAGCCGAATCCTTAGTTCCGACAGGAGGTTTAGGATCTGCGTGCGCATGGAGGAGTCCAATGCCGAGGTCGGCTCGTCGCAAACCAGAAATTCCGGACGCAGAAGCAGCGCTCGCCCGATACCGACGCGTTGCAACTGCCCGCCGGAGCATTGATGGGGATAGCGGTCGTAGAACGCATCCGTAAGACCAACCTCGCGCAGCATGTCCAGGACCTTGGCCTTGCAATCCCCAGGCATATGGAGAGCATGCTGCATCAGCGGCGCGATCATGCTCTGGCCGATCGTCATGGATGGGTCGAGCGCCGAATAGGGATCCTGGAAGACAAGCTGCATGGTGCGGCGCATCTTGCGGAGCTCTTCGCCTTGTAATGCCAGGACGTCACGCCCATCGACCTTCACCCGTCCGGACGTTGGTGGTGTCAGGCGCATGAGCAAGCGGGCAATCGTGCTCTTGCCACAGCCAGATTCTCCGACAAGACCAAGGACCTCGCCATGGCGGATCGAGAAGCTGACACTATCGACGGAGCGGACCAGCCGCCTGCCGGACAAGAGATAGTGCTTCGTTAATCCTTCGACGATGACAAAGTCGGAGTCAGCGACACGCGGCTTCATACTGGAACCCCTTCGCAGACATCGTGGTGCTCGCTGCTGGTTGCCCAGCAACGGGCCTTGCAGCCGCAGTCGGTGCCGGTTTCGCAAAGATGTGGCTCCTCGATGACGCAATGATCGAGACAGCCGTGTGCCTGTGCCACAGGGCAACGGGGATGGAAGCGGCAACCCGCCGTGAGATCCCGCGCATGGACGGCACCATGGGGGAGGGAGAAAAGCTTTCCCTGCGCGTCGGTCTGAAAAAGAGAGCAGCGGATGAGCGCCTGCGTATAGGGATGGGACGGTTGCTTCAGGACTCGTGCTGCCGGTCCTTCCTCAACGATGCGCCCGGCATACATGACGATAATACGATCTGCCACCGCTGACACGACAGAAAGATCGTGGGTGATCAGCAGCACGGCAAGTCGCCGCCGCCGCCGCTCGGCATCGAGAAGCCGCAGGATCTGCGCTTGAACGGTGACATCGAGGGCGGTCGTCGGTTCGTCGGCAATCAAGAGTTCGGGACTGGCACTGAGCGCCGCTGCCATCATCACCCTCTGGGCCATGCCGCCGGAGAGTTCGAAGGAATAGCAATCGGCTCGTGCCGACGGATCGGGAATTCCGACTTCAGCGAGCAGTTCCACGACCTGGCGGCGGTTCTCGCGTCCGTGGATGCCATTGTGGTAGTGGAGCGGCTCTCCAACCTGCACGCCCACCCTGGATGTGGGATCGAGCATGGCTTGAGGTTGCTGGAACAGCATGGACAGGCGCCCGCCTCTGAGATGATCGAACTCACTGGCCGACAGGTTTAGCAAGTCCTGTCCGGAGAAATCGATGGCAGTCGCACTGACCGTCGCGCCTGGAGGCAACAGCCGCATGATGGAGAGCGCTGTCACGCTCTTACCGGAACCCGATTCTCCGACGAGCGCGACAACCTCTCCCTTGCCGACATCGAAACTGACACGATCCAGGATCGGTTGGTCAACGCCGGCGAACCGCACCGTCAGATCGCGCACAGAAAGAATGGGATGTCTCTCGCCCATCGCAGGAGCATTGTTGTCGCAGGTCTGGCATGTCATGCAATTTTCCCCTTTTTATGATTGAGAACTGCGGACTTATGCGGCTGAAGCGACGTCCTTCCTTGCCTGAATTGCCTTGCGCATCGTTTCGACGGGGTTCCCGAAGTGCCGGCGCAACTCGGCAAGCGCCGCCTCGAGCGTACCGGAGAGCATGAGGTCGGCCAGCAACTGATGCTCCCGGACAAGCGCGTCGTTGCCGCTGTAGCCGCCCATCAGCTTGTGCAGGCAGAGCTTCGTTTCGGCCTGCACGGTGGCATAGACGCGCGATAGCCGAGGGCTCTCTGCAGCCTCCACCAACGTGCGATGAAACTGCATGTCGAGTTCCGCGATGAGCGGCCAGTTCCGGCTCATGCGGGCGCGCTCCATGCGGTTGGCAATTGCGCTGAGCTCCTTGTGCAGCGGCATTCGCCGTTCTTGTCTTGCCATGACTTTTTCCATGGCGGTGAGCTCCAGCGGCTGGCGCACCAGATAGATGTCGATGACATCGCTCTCCGTCAGGTCCGGCACGAAGACACCACGATGTGGAAGGCTGTTGGCGAGGCCTTCCTGCACCAGGCGCGCAAGAGCCTCGCGAACGGGTCCGCGACTGACGCCGAAGCGCTCGGCAAGGTCTGCCTCGTTCAACTGCGATCCCAATGGAAACGTCCCATCGAGGACGCCATTGCGAACCTGTTCAGCGACTTGGGCTGCCAGGCTGTAACGAGGCAACTTGACGTCACTACTTTTTGATTTCGCCATATGAGGCTCCTTGGATTTCGTCATGATTTCTTGTGCCTTTCCAAGCCCTGACCAATCCATGTGACGGAAAGAGCGGTCAGAAAAATTGCAAGCCCTGGGGCGATAACGAGAAGAGGCACTCGGTCGAAATAGTTCTGGGCAGACGCCATCATCAGTGCCCAGTCGGCATGAGGTGGTTGGACGCCAAGACCCAGATAGGACAGTCCGCCGACCGTAATCAGCTTGTGGCCGAAGCGCAGAAAGGTGATTGCGGCGATCGGCCGGAAGACGTTCGGAAGGACATGCCGAACCAGGATGAAACTCGGCCGGCAGCCGAGCACTTCCGCTGCGGCGATATAATCACGGGTATTGATGACCAGGGATAGACTGCGGGCGAGGCGGGCAAACGGAGCCCATCCAATGACCGTGAGCGAGATGATCAGCGTCGTATAACCGGCTCCGAAAATCGCCACCATAAACATGGCAATGATGACATCCGGGAAGGACAGGAGCAGATCGACGATCCGCATGAGAAGCTCGTCCAGCCACCCTCCAACCCTGGCGCTGATCATGCCCACCGTCATACCAATCGTCACACATAGGAAAAGCGTTACCGCCGAGATCGCGACGGCAAATTGACCGCCGGTGAGAATCCGACTGAGGAGATCTCGTCCAAGTTCGTCGGTGCCGAGCCAATAGGTTGTGCTCGGTGGCTTCAGTCGTTTCAAAAGGCTCTGTGTTGCTGGATCGTGGGGCGCGATCCATGGCCCCAGAACAAGAAGCGTCGCGATCACGCAGAACATTGTGGTTCCCGCGACCAGTGTCCAATGACGGCCCCGTAGAAAGCGAAGCGCTGTCAGCCTGGGTCTTATCCGGCTTTCCGACCACCGCAACATGAGCGCGGGACTAAAGCTAGTGGGCATGACCGACCCTCACGGCGGGGTTGATGAACATATGGATGACGTCGGTGACCGTGGTGATGACAATGGACAGTACGACGATGCAGACGAAGCCGCCTTGCAACATCGGAATGTCCTTGTTGATCACCGCCTCGTAAAGCAGACGACCCATGCCGGGGATGGAGAAGATCACCTCCACCACCACGGAGCCACCAAGGAGTCCGGCCAGCCACATCGCGAAGAGGGTGAGCACCGGCATGATGCCGTTTCGCACGCCGTGATGGACGACCGTCTGGCGCATATTGAGCCCGCGCGACAATGCAGCCGTGATGTAGGGCGCGCCGAGCACGTCGATCATGGCAGCGCGGGTAACCCGCGTGAAATAGGCCATGGGGCGGAGGGACAGCACGACTGCCGGCATGATCACGCACGACCATCCGCGCCACCCGGCCGAGGGAAGGAGCCCGAGATGAAGGGAACACAGCAGGATCGCCATCGGTGCCATCCAATATTCTGGGACGGCAACGAAGGTCTGGGTGACAAAGGTTGCGACAGTATCGAAACGCCCGCCCGGCCGCATGGCGCTGAGCGTGCCAAGAGGAAAGGCCACGAACAGCGCGAAGGCCAGCGAAGCGGCCGCCAACGTGGCGGAGACGCCAAGTGCGCGGGCAACCTCGTTTGCCACCGGCATCTTGTTGGCAAAGGAGACGCCAAGGTCGCCATGCACGGCATCGGCCAACCAAATTCCGTATTGTTCGTAGAGAGGCCTGTCCAGGCCAAGCCTGATGCGCAATGCCGCGACGGCGTCCTGATCGACTGCGAGATCGCCGACCCGCGATTGCAGGATGGTACGAACGGGATCTCCGCCGCTCATATACGGAACGAGAAAAGCAAGAATGGAGACCGCGAGTGAGGTGGCGCAGAGGAAAGCAAGACGCTGAAGCAGGGTTTTCGTCATCTTCCTTATCTCGCCTCCAATTATCTTAACGGGTCACGCGATGGGCGATCCGCATGGAGGCGGATCAAGGCTTGTCCCCATGACCTCAGATCGCCGGGCATCGGACCGGCGGTATCGGGCGAGAAATGAGTGAGGCCTGTTGCGGAGTTTTCCATCTAAGCAGCCTTCTTATGCTATCCCCCTGGATGGCATATCATCATGGATTCACCTTCGTATGATTGTCAACAATAGAAATGTTGGCGTGAAGCAGAAAATGACTTGATCCTATCCCCCTAGAGAGGATATAGGATGCTAGGAACGACAGCGTATTCGCCCTTCCATCTCTCATGGGTACTGAAATGACTGACGCGACTGATCTTGAATTCTCACCTGATTTCCGTCTCTCTCTTCTCGCTGGCTCCGGAGGCAAGGGTGCCCAAGCGCGGCAATTCTGCCTTGATGTTATCAAGGAGTTCTATGGGTTCGACTATCGCCCGGATTGGCATGGCGATCTCGATTCCCTTCTCCTGCCGCCTGCCGGCAATCATTTCAGCAGCCTTCATCGCGGTGCTTTCTGGATCGTCGAGAACCGGAATGGCGAGATCGTCGCAACGACCGGTATCCGGCACCTGGGCTGGAAGCCCAATTGCGCCATGCTGTTTTCCGATCTTTATGGGGATGGCACCGGCATCGCCTCGCTCTGGCGGCAGTATGTGCGAAAGGACATGCGGGGCCGCGGGCTGGGAAAGAAGCTCGCCGCCCTTTGCGAGAATGAGGCGCTGAGCAGGGGCTATGAGCGTATGTATCTGCACGCCAGCTCCCATGCTTCGGCCACCGTCGGCTTCTGGAAATCCAGAGGCTACGTCGCCATCGCCGACGACGGTGAAACCATCCATTTCGACAAGCCTCTGACCCACCATCTGCTGCAGGCGACAACCGCCTAGCGCTTCACAATCATTCATCGACGAAATTCGAACCAAAGACTGGAGAAGCTTATGGAATCCTTTAGTTCATTGATCGCCCAGGGCGGCGGAGCCGCCTGGCTCTTTATCCCAAGCGCCATCCTGCTCGGTGCTCTTCATGGGCTGGAGCCGGGTCATTCCAAGACGATGATGGCTGCCTTCATCGTTGCCGTGCGCGGCACCGTCGCCCAGTCGGTTATGTTGGGCCTGGCTGCGACCTTCTCCCATACCATGGTCGTCTGGGCGATCGCGCTCGGTGGCATGTACCTTTTCTCCGGTCTCGATGCCGAAACGGCCGAGCCATATTTCCAGCTCGTTTCGGCTGTGATTATTATCGGCGTTGCTGCCTGGATGTTTCGTCAGACATTGCGGGAACAGCGTTCCGCCAAACAATATGAGCGCGATGTCGCCGAATGGGAGAAGACCCGTGACAAGGCGATCCCGGCGCAGCGCGTTGATACCGGCCATGGCTTCATGTCGATGGAGATCACGCCCGACAAGCCAGCCTTCTGGCGCTTGAAGGTCGTAAGCGGCGACAACTGGACTGCCGAGTACGTCACTCTTTCGACTGAACGGCCGGATGGCACGAAGCAGAAATTTACCTTCATAGATCGCGACGGTTACATCGAATCCGTCGAGACCATCGCCGAACCTTACGATTTCATGGCCCGTCTCAGCCTCGATCATGGCGACCATGAGCACGACTACGACGTCTCGTTCCTTCAGGGAGCAGAGACTACCAAGACGCAGGGCGGTGGCATCAATCTTGCGACCGAGGGCTATCAGGACGCGCATGCACTCTCGCATGCCAACGACATCCGCAAGCGCTTCGCCAATCGTCAGGTGACGACGGGGCAGATTATCCTCTTCGGTCTGACCGGCGGACTTATCCCATGCCCGGCGGCCATCACCGTCCTGCTTCTGTGCCTGCAACTGAAAGAGATTTCGCTTGGGGCCGTCCTTGTGCTCTGCTTCTCGATCGGTCTTGCCATTACACTGGTCGTGGTAGGAGCCGCCGCAGCAATCGGTGTGCGCAAGGCGACACAGAAGTTCTCCTGGCTTTCGACTGCTGCCGCGCGAGCGCCCTATTTTTCGAGCGCCGTTATCATACTTGTCGGTCTCTACATGGGCTACCACGGCGTCAACGGCATCATGAACCCGCATCATGAGCCGGCAGAGAACGCCGCCGGGCTTGTGGACATCGAGGGTAAGGTCGTGGCCGCTGTTCGGTGACGAGCAGGGCTTTGTGGCGCGGTTCAGGCTGGGTTCGCGACAATGATAAAAATAGGAGAAACACTCATGACTGCCGCGCTTGCATCGATAAAGAGCTTGAACTCGCCGCTTGACCAAACATCGGACCATGGACTACGAAAAGACATGACCGAATCCGACGATGGCCACACCATCCATCATCATCATGAAGCAATCGCCAAGCGATTGAAGCGTGCCGAGGGCCACCTTCGGAGCGTCGTGCAGATGATTGAAAACGGCCGGGATTGCGTCGATATCGCGCAGCAGCTTTCCGCGGTCGAGAAGGCCATTACGCAGGCCAAAAAGACGCTGATTCAGGATCATCTCGATCACTGCCTGGAAGATGTCGTCAGTTCTCTTTCACGCAAAGAGCGCAAGTCGATCGACGAATTCAAGTCGATCACCAAATACCTTTAGTCTCCTATTTGCATTTTTGAGTGAGCGATGACGTGTGGACGCTGCGCCGATCATTCTTGATTTTCAAATATGCATGATCATCCTATCCGTGGGGATAGGTTTTATTCCGGCCTATCGCCGATCCCATTGAACCGCCGCCCGTCGGCATAACCTTGAAAGGAAAGCATACGATGTCTGAACAGCCTTCCATCCATATGGGCCACGGCCAAATGGTCGATATAGTTGGCAAGACCTCCGACAAGTGGGAGATCACGTTCAGTGAGGCGGGTGTAGCCGACTACCAAGCGCCGCCGCTGAACGAGATCGAGGCGGATGCCATCGACGTTTCCGGCAAGATCCATCCACTTGCGATCGCGGCTGGCCCGAGTGGATCCACGGTCGTCGCAAGCGGTCAGGTCGATGGTGCCTATCGCGTCCGCGTCCGTGTCTGGCATGGAACCCATTTCCATACCCGCGAAGCATTCCTGCCTGGCGCGGCTCCGATCGAAGCCGTCATGGGGCCGAACGGCGGATCTCTAGCAGCTTTCGACGGGAGCCTGCAGGTGGAGATCAAGCCTGTCGATGCCACCACATGGGAACTCCTCTTCCTCAAGGACGCGACGCCGATCGAACCGCTCGCCGTCGAAGCTGTCGTCGTGCAGGCCATCGGTCCAAAGGCTGAGGATTATCAGATCCGCAACCTCAAGACTGAAGATCCTGGCAACGGGAAAACCTTGATCGTCGAAGGTAAGATCAAGGATGCGGTCTATGCCCGTATTTCCATCGCGAAGGATGGCGGCGAAGTCGTTCGCAGTATCCCGATTTTCCTGGCGAATTGAAGAATCGATCGGGCGTCAATTTGATGTCCATCGTTCCGTAGCAAGGCCGGGATCGCGATCCGAGTGATCGCAATCCCGGTTCCTCTGGCTGGCGCGATCCTGCTACGGCCTCAGATCGATGCGAGGTAGTGTGCGACGATAGGAGCCACCCTGTCGGCAAATTCCTCGTGCATGGATAGCTTGCCGAACTGCAGCCGCTCTGTCTGGACGTTCGGCAGATGCCGATCTTTACAGAGCGGGCGTCGGGTCGAATAAGGAGGCGTTTCAGAGATATGAAAGCAACGATCTATGATTCCCTAATAGGGAGGAGATCCGTGGCCTCAAGATTCGCTCTAGTCGGTACGGAAAGTGACGATGCCAACCTCACAAGGTCGGCCTGGCGCTTGCAGCCCGCTTTTTCAAAAACGCGAAGAAGATGTGTTTTGATCGTGCTGACGGCGAGCCCCAGTTTTTTGGCAATGTCACTTTGAGTTCCACCCGCCACGATCATTTCGAAGACGCGTGTTTCGGCTGGAGTGAGGCCGTAGAGCAAGGCAAGTGCATCGGCCGGAAGCTGCGGTGGCGTAGCGGCATCGGCAATAAATAGCGCCGCGGCCGCGCGTGGAACAAGGTCAAAACGGCTTTCGCGGCGGCGCAGAGGAAATACGTGCACAATACATGGTGCTCCGTCTCGCCGAGGCGCAGGAATGCCAACCCCTCCTCGCTTTCCAAGCTCCGTCTCGTTACGTGCAGCTTGCATAACAGCAGATTTGAGAGTTGCGGCGGCGGCGGCGGCCGGTATGCCAATCCTGCCAGCGCGCACGAAGATTGGATCGCTTGCCTCTAGCATCGCCTGAGCGGCCGCATTTGTGTGGATGACAGTTGCATCCTCGTCAACGATCACGACACCGACCGAAAATGCCTCCAATGTCGCAGTGAATTGGGATGCCTTTATCGTTTGAATTTCTAGCGCTTGACTGATCGCCAACGCCCTTCGAATATGCGGAGCGATCAGCCGTAGGCCTGCAAGTTCAATATCCGTCACTGCGCCTGCTTGGTCATGCCTGCCAAATGACAGGGTGGAGACCATGCGGGAGTTGCGCTCCAGACCAATCGCCACAGCATCCATAACGCCCTGAGGCCGGACCCATTCTGTAAAGAAGCGACTGGCCCGCAAAGCAACGTCTGTTACGGCCTGAGATTGAACGATGGGCTCCTCAAGCGGAAATTGACTTATGCGCTCATCTCCGCCCCAGGTTTCCACAATGTCGTCGCCGTATGCCGGAAGCCGAACCAGCCAGGCAGGATCGATACCTGAGGCAACACCCAGCAGAACACTTCCCGTTGGCAAGGGATAAACGCCTAAAATGGCGTAGCAAAAGTTCAGCTCCGTTCGGATCGCATCGATGGTGGCCTGCCATTTGTCGGGCTCGAGCACACAGTCATAGACTGCTCCAATGAGGTCGGAGATCCGCTCGGCCGAGGAAGGAAGGGGGCCATTTTTCGCTTTTACCATAACTTCCCTCGCGCTGATCAGCTATATGGGTTGCATGCCGTAAGATGATTCCGAGCCTTCCATTCAGCTCTTTGCGACGATCGACCCGCGTACCCCGGTGAACGTCCGTAACACTGCCTCCGGCAACGCCGAGATTGGCCGCTAGCGTGTGGGACGGCGCGGCTCGGCCAGTCCGCGAACCCTGAGGTTGGGATTTTCAATACACACATGCCGCTGCCCTTCGGAGTATGCGCCACTGAATGCCTTCGGCGTGTGATAAGCTACACGGAATACTGCTCTACCGTGTAGTTCTCGTCTTCTCTTTCTCGGTCGGGATTTCTTATTCCGCGCCACATCACGAATTTGTGATCACCCGCGCGCATGCGATCAGAACCACTCTTTGTTACGCTGGGTTGAATTGGGGCGCAGAGCCACATGTCAACCGCATCAGCAAGTCAAACGAGCATGATGACCTGGTCGACAGACGATGTCGCACCAGCAGAACGGTTTGATTATTGGCGGGACTCGATTTGCGCTGCTTTCGACCCGATGTCGCCTGAACTGCAACGCAATAGACGTGCGACATTCAAGGGACAGATCAGCGCCTGGCAACTCGGCGAGTCCGCTCTTATGGAGATAAAGGCCGAGCACCACGACACGGGCCGCTCGCGCAAGGATATCGCTCAAGGCAGCCGGGATTACGTCTTTATTTATCGGCAACAGGCTGAGGCGTGGTTCGACTTCGACTACCAGCCAGGGTTCATCAGCGGGTTCGGATCATTGGCGCTAGGCGATGCCGATCGCGCTTTCACCACCGGTCCAACCCGTGCCAGGCCATTTCACCACTACGTACTGAAAGTGCCGCGGGAGCTACTGCGCCCGGCACTCGCCAATGCGGATGATATCGCAACAACGGTCGTGTCTGCCCCCAGAGGTATAGGCGCTTTGCTGCTCGCCTACTTCGATGCGTTCGTGACTGAGGTGCCCTATCTCGCGCCGGAGGAACAGACGACGTCGCTCAATGCCCTGGCGAGCCTCGCTGCTGTGGCACACGGTCGGGTCGCACGGGACTACGATCCGCGGCAGGCACTGCAGACGGCCCAACTCCGCCTTGCCAAGGAGTTTATTGCGCGCAATGCCGTTGATCCACGCCTTTCGCCGATGCTAGTAGCAAGGGCACTTGGCATCTCCATTCGCCATCTTCATCGTCTCTTCGAAGTGACCGGTGATACCGTTTCGAGGCATATTCTCCGTTGTCGTCTCGAGGTGGCGCGGTCGCGGTTACGCTCTCCCGGTTTCAGCCACGTCACTATTCTGGAGCTTGCACTTGAGTGCGGCTTTACGAACCTAGCAACATTTTATCGGGCGTACCGAATTGCCTATGGGTTACCCCCTGCGGAATATCGAAGAGTGGTAGCCGCGCTGCCACACGGCTAAGTCTGGATCTTGGCGGCGGGCAATGATCCGAGGCCCTGTTTCCGGTTCAAATCGGCAACGGGACCGGCGCGCCGGTCGTGAGCGAAAGTGAAAACCTCACAGACATTCCTCACAATTCCTCTTGCTCCCATGATTGGCGCGCTGGCCTCGTTTGTCGAGAAAAGGTCAATACATTTTGGATGCTCCGACGTTGAGGTTGCCTCCTCCTCCGGCACCTCTGCGTAACTCGACACGCCTGGAGATCCGAAAGTCGTGAAGCCTCCACCAAATGGCGGACGCCAACCCCGAAGAAATCTGAAAGGTTGAAAGCGTTGGGAATAAAATGCACGGCTAGGGTGAATATTCTCCCGTATGGCCGAAGCAACCGGGGCGGGTGGATATGGCGGATCTTGCGAATGTGATGCATGCCACGGCTTGGCGAGCGGCTCCGCTTTTACGAAATCCTCGATTTCAAAGGATGCGGGCTAGCAAGGGGCTCGCATCACGGTCGGGCGCGCCGTTTTCTGAAGGTATCGGCGTGCAACCGTGCTGCCAGCCTGGCATGAGGGCTGCCAGGCTGGCAAACACGATCACGCTAGGCCCAGGTGTTCCAAACCGTTGCATGGAATGGATATGGCATCATGCTTGACGGTTTCGAAAGTCCCGCGGGCCATCTGATTTCCTTCGGCCTGTCCTATCTTTTGCTGGCCATTTCCCCCGGACCGAATTTCATGATCGTTTCTGCCGCCGGGCTGCGCTCGCAGCGCATGAATGCGATTGCAGCGGCGCTTGGCGTCGCGTTCGGCGCATGTCTTCTTTATCTCGCAGTAACGCTCTGTACTGGTCTTCTGCCCGTAAGCGATACAACAAAACGGCTAGGCGCGGTATTCTTCGGCACTTATCTCGTTTATCTTTCTGTCAAATCCTTGAGCCGTACGCGCGTGGTGAAGCAGTGGACGCATTCAACGACCGCAGAACCCACATCGGGTTATTTCAGGATGGCTTTCTTCACGGCGATGGCCAATCCCGTCACCGCAATGTTCTTCGCGTCTTCCCACATTGTCGCATCCTCCTCCTTCTTGACCTTTGTTTGCGCCGGTGTGATTTTCACAATTGCGGCAAGCTGGTTTACCATCATCGCTGTGATGGCATCAAATGGCAGGCTGCGATCACTTTCGGGACGTCACCTCGATCGGTTCGATCTATTCTTTGCAGCCATGTTTTTATTTCTCGGTATAACGACACTACTATCTTCTCTTCCGAAAGTGTTCCCGCCCAAGTTCTGAGCCGGTAGGGTGCGACTTGATCCTTTGCTGTTGAATTCGACATAGCCTCAGGGGCGGGAAAAGGTCCATACGATCAGGGTGAAGGCGCGGGATTTTGGATAGCCGACGAGCGAATGGTCGCCGGTTCGACTCCCATCAAGACCTCCATTTGCGGCTTTTGTCGAAAAGGTCATAGGTTCAACGGAATGACCAGGTCGGAAGTTTGCATCTCTTCAAGGCGAGCGAGTGAAACTCACCTCCGCCAATCTTCCAACGTAGATGTTGAACGGTGTGCTCCGAAACGGCGAGCTGTCCATTGGGCTCTTATTGACTCCGCCTGCTACTCAGCCGAAAAGAACTCTTGGCTGCACAGGGGAGATAACTCATGGCTGACGAAAACAATACGGGTTCCATTGCCCAGGCTGTAGAGACGGATGCACCGGCAAAGACGCCGACTGCGAAGAAGCAGCGCGCACCGCGGCGTCAAAAGGCAGTTGCCGAGACGACGGTCGCCGCCTCAACGACTGAGGCTGTGAAGGCGCCGAGGGGTCGCCGCAAGCGTGGTGAACAAGCCGCTGAAACGACAGCGGCACCGGTTGAAACGCCAGTCGCCAAACAGCGCAAGACGAGGGGCCCCAACAAAGGCCCCAGAAAAACTAAGGTCGCTGCGACGCCTGTCCCAGCAATCGACGAGTTCGCGGATCTTCTTCAGCTTGAAGAAGAGAATAAGCGGCTTCGCAAAACCCTGGCAGAGAAGCTGCGTGCGGAAAATGCCGACCTGCGCAAGCGGCTCGGGCTTGCCTGATCACCAAGCAGCAATGGGCCGGTTGCGGCCGCTAAATTCTTGGTAGGAGAGACATTCCCGGGCTCGTCTCGCGAGCCCAGATCCAGAGCTGCGGCAACGTCGTGGTGCAGTTTGCTCGAGGTTGAAGCACGATGAAATCACCATGGAAATTTCTTGTTGAACTGACGTCGCGGGGACGAGCGGTAGAAATGCCAGCGGCCTCGATTGAGGATGATGCCAAGACCACGGCAATCGAAAGCGAAGCACAGCAAGTTTCGGTGCTTCCGTTAAACTCGACGGAAGCAACTGACAGACCTGACCACGACGACCCCCCACCTGTTGATTTCGTGGCGACGACGTCAAACGAAACGGCAGGCGATCTTGATGCAGCGCCGGCAATCTCGCTGCCGGGCGATGTCGAAGAGATCCAGGTACCGGTGCGCGAGAAGGCCAGCCAGTCGAGCGCTGAGGCACCTGCATCGGTGCCGCAAAATGAAAGAAGCAGACGGTCTCCACCAACACTACAGACGAAGCGGCCAGCACGCGCCAGGAAAGCCCGCACCAACGTGAACGCGGAGAGCGCTCGTTCCACAAATAAGGATCAAACTGCGCAATCCCCGTCGCCCCGGGAAACCTTATTGGATGAGGCCATTAGCCTTGACGAGGAAATCAGGCAATTGAGACGGCAATTGGCCCAAAAGCTGCATTTGCAGAATGCTCAGCTTAAGACGCTGCTTCAGCGCTTCGACGTATCGTAAGCTTGCCTGACAATTGCAAAGATCGGACACATATGAAAACACAGCAGCGAACCTTCGTCGTCGAATTCAAATCGACGCGCAGGCGGTCAACTATGAAGCAAGATGCAATTTGGGGCAGCACTGATCTCAAGGCTCTTGCGCGTGAGGCGGAAGCAGAAGCGCCGCATCTGTTCGAGCCCAACATGGTTTCACCGACTGAGGGCCAAGATCGCGTGATGTCACCGGATTCAGAGCCGACAACTCATCGCGACGACAGGATCGAGACCGTCGACGACAAAAGGATTTCGGCTTCATTGGCCGAGACGGAACAAAGCTATCCGCCGCAGCAAAACGATGTTGCAGCGTTCAGTCCGGTTTCGGAATCGAAAGAGAACCTTCCCGAGCTGGGACACCCGAGAACATCGCGGCGCCGTCGCGAAGCGCGTGTCGTTCATCGTGCCCGCGGTGTGAAAAGTGCCGCCCTCGTGCGATCAGCCGCCACTCATGGCGAAATACCTTCCGATGAGTTAGTCGCACTCGAGGAAGAGAATCGACGGCTGCAGGGCTTGCTGGTAGAACATCTGCGCCAACAGAACATGCAGCTTCGAAAGATGCTTGAGCGGTTTGGCGGCATTTGAGATCTCTTCCAAATTGGTCGTCCGACTTACATATTGACGGTTCGAATCCCAACACATCAGGATTTTTGTCAATGGTCATTCAAGTGGCATCGAATTTCTCCTTTGTCGGCGGATCCACGGTCTGAGCCCATAGCAATTACGGGCCCGTTCGCGGGCCTGTACAACCTCACATTCGGTCGCCGTGCATAGCGGGTGCGCCATTTCCCGCTTTCGACAGGCACGGGCTCAGGAGAACGGGGCCAAACTGAAGATCGGCGTCTAAAGCCAACGGGATTCCCGGTCCGTTCACCTGGATCCGTCAGGGCTGATCACGCCCTGAGGATGAGCAGTATTCCGTGTTCGATGGTTGCTTCTATGATTCAGGCTGTGAACCGGCTCTGAACAATGACCCCGTTGAGATTCTCTGCAACAATTTGAAATTGATAGAAAAATCGGAAAATCAATGGGATCATGGGCGACGCCTGTATGGTCGCCATTTTCTAAAAAACGAATATATTTCAATGGCCTAAGCCTCATCTCAGTGGGGTCATCCTTGGATGCTTTTCACATGCAAGCATACTAGCTACTACCGAAGTTGGTGGGCGATTGTGAAGTCACCTGGTAGCTCATTGAGAATTGTTGGTCGCGGCTCCACGCCAGACACCGAAGAGCCGGCGGGACCGCTCCAGAACCATTCCAGCATCGATGTGATTGCAGTCGAAGAGCCGACAATCAGGGCAGTTACCGATCCATCTGGCTCGTTCCTTACCCAACCCGTCAAGCCAAGCTGCAGCGCTTGGCTTCGTGTCTAGGCGCGATAGCCGACACCTTGAACCTTACCAGTGATCTTTACGAGGAAAGCACATTGTGTTGCGTTCATGGGAACCCCTGTCTGATACTCAGACAATGATGTAGCCTGTAACGCCCAATGCAAGGACTCATACGGAGGAACTGCCCGTGGCGATCGAGGAGACAATCATCATTGGGGCAGGCCCGGCGGGGCTGGCATGTGCCTCGGCACTCCGAGCAAAAGGCTGTCCTTCCGTCGTCCTCGAAGCTACGGACAAGCTCGCAGCTTCATGGCGAAGGCATTACGATCGGCTCCATCTACATACGGACAAAAGGTGCTCGGCACTTCCAGGAAGGCCGATGCCGGCAGGTTTTCCAAAATATCCGTCGCGACTGCAGATCATCGACTACCTTGAGGACTACGCACGCGCGAATGACCTTCAAGTGATTGCTGGCAAGACTGTCGGCTCTGTTCGCAAGAAAGCGAATTGGGTCGTCGAGACCGCCGACGGCGACGTATTCGAACCAAGAACCGTGATAATCGCTACCGGATTGTCAAACTCTCCAGTCCGACCACGCTGGACTGGTCAGGACACGTTTGAGGGAGATATCATCCACTCCTGTGAATACCGGAACGCCTTTGACCTCAAGGCGCGCCGAATTCTAGTGGTCGGCTTCGGAAATTCAGCGGGAGAGATAGCGCTCGAATGCGCCGAAGCAGGTCTTGAGGTCGCGATGTCGGTTCGAGGCCCGGTCAATATCGTTCCGAGGGAGATGTTCGGCGTGCCGACCGCGACCATCGCCATTGCTCAACAACACCTGCCATATAGACTGGTTGATGCATTCAATGCGCCTCTTCTGTATTTGCGCTACCGCGATATCGAGACAATGGGGCTCACGCGCTCGAAGCACGGACCTCTGACCACGATGATTGAGCGAGGCCGAACACCTTTGATCGACATCGGCACGATTGCAAAGATGAGAGACGGCAGGATCAAGGTGTTCCCCGGCATCGAGATGTTGGACGGTTCGAACGTGCTTTTCACGAACGGCCAATCTGCAGAGTTCGATGCGATCGTGCAGGCGACTGGCTACAAGCCGTCTCTCGGCACACTATTGCCCGATCTGGCTGAGCGACTTCCAGATGCCGGAAAACCGGCAAGGAACGAGCTTCATCCGGCAAAGGATGGCTTGTATTTCTGTGGTTTCAATGCAGCCACAACGGGCCTCCTGCGCCAGATCAGCATCGAGGCGCGGCTAATCGCGAGCTCGATCGCTAAGACAAGGTCCGCAAGTATTTGATTGCGACACACGGCGTTGCAGAGCGTACCATACCCGATGATCTGGTGTGGCTCCAGGCGGCCGGCGAATGCTGCTAGACCTTACGGATTGGCCCCCAAAAATGTCAGTCGTGTAAGGACCGTGTAGTGCGATTCCGACACCATCAAAGTGGCAAAGACAAGCACGAGGACTGGAGGAAGTAGAATGGCGTAGATCAACGCCAGCCGTTCCCAGGCCATGTGCATAAAAATAGCAACGATCAGCCCCGCCTTCAGGATCATGAAGAGGAGGATCAGAGACCATCTGAGATAGCTCTGGATGCCGAGATAGTCGACCAAGTAAGAGAAGGTGCTGAGGACGAAAAGCAGTCCCCAAGCTACCATGTAAAGTCTTATCGGATGCTGTTGTCCGGAATGCGCCTGCTCTTGTGCCATGATGCCATCCTCACCACAGATAGAAGAATGCAAAGATGAATACCCAGACCAGATCGACGAAGTGCCAATAAAGTCCCGTTATTTCGATGATCTCGTAGTGACCCTTCCGGCTGGTGAAAAACCCCCGTCTTTCCAGGTCGAAGTCTCCTCGCCACACCTTGCGTGCCATGATCAGAAGAAACAGGACCCCGATCGAAACGTGGGTGCCGTGAAAGCCCGTGATCATGAAGAAGGACGAACCGAATTGCGCCGCGCCCCAAGGGTTCTCCCAGGGACGGACTCCTTCGCGGATCAGTTTGGTCCATTCGAATGCCTGCATTCCGACGAACGTCGCGCCAAGGACCGCCGTCGCCAACATCAGTGCGGCGGTCTTTCTGCGATCGTGGCGGTATCCGAAGTTGACGGCCATGGCCATCGTGCCGCTGCTGCTGATAAGGACGAAAGTCATGATGGCGATCAGGATCAGCGGGATTTCCTTGCCTCCGATCGTCAGGGCGAAAACCTCGCTGGGATTGGGCCAGGCGACGGTGGTCGACATGCGCGCCGTCATATAGGCCAGCAGAAAACAGCCGAAAATGAAAGTGTCGCTCAGGAGGAAGATCCACATCATCGCCTTGCCCCAGGAGACGTTCTTGAACGCCCGCTGGTCCGATGACAGATCAGCGGCAACGCCGCGCAGTCCCACGGGCCGCAGATGCGGATCACTTACCGGTCTTTCCACGGATTCGGTCATCATTGAACCTCCTCAGGTGATCAATTGACGGCAGAGATCGACGAAACTGTTCGCCCAGCCTGCGAAGAGCGCAAAAAGGATCAGCCAGACAATGAGCATGAAATGCCAATATATGGCGCACAGATCCACGCTCAGGCGGATTCTCGTCAGCACAGAGCTGGTCCGGGCGCGGATTGTCGTCCGTCCAAGCACGAAAAGCCCGCCTAGAATGTGCAGGCCATGCAAACCGGTGATCATATAGAAGAAGCTGTTTGATGGGTTGTCGGCGAGCAGATAGCCTGCCGACACCAGTTGCCGCCACGCCAAAACCTGCCCAGTGAGAAAGAGAACGGCCAATACGAACGCCATTGCAAGTGCCGTGTTCATCATCTCGCGGTGGTTAAGAGGGGCCTCAACTTTCGCCCATTGCAGCGCAACGCTGCTGGCGGCAAGGGCAGCCGTATTCACCCAAAGCAGCCGTGGGATCGGAATACTCCACCAGTCGGTGCCGCTGAGGCGCGTAAGATAGGCGCTGATGAAAAGCGTGAACAAGGCGCCGACCACGGCGAGAAAGATGCCGAGACCCACTTTCGCCGTTGTCGCCGATGATCCCTGCACCTCCGGTGCATCGCCTGCCAGCCCTGCTTCCAGCCAGGGCTTCGAGGTCAGTCGCTGCTTTGCCATCCACCAGACGATAATGCCGGCGACCCCCGCCATGAAGATGAGAATGGCGCTCATGACGACGCCCTTTCGGATGGCTCGCCCGAAGCCGGCTGATTTTGCGGCAGGAAGTCCTGATCTGCTCCGGGGACACTGTAATCATACGGCCACCGGTAGACGATCGGCAGCTCCTTGCCCCAATTTCCGTGAACTGGCGGCGTTTGTGGCGTTTGCCATTCCAATGTCGTTGCCCGCCATGGGTTGCCGCCCGCTTGCTTGCCCCAGCGAAGGCTCCAGGCGAGGTTGAACAGGAACAGAATTTGAGCGGCGCCGACAATCAGCGCGGCGACAGTGATGAACATGTTCAGCGTATGCGCCGACGGCGGAATGAAAGCAGTTTCACCCAGCTCGTAATAGCGGCGCGGCACGCCCATCAGGCCGAGATAGTGCATCGGGAAGAAGATCGCATAGGCGCCAAGAAAGGTGATCCAGAAGTGAATATGACCCATCACAACGTTCAGCATGCGACCCGTGACTTTCGGATACCAATGGTGGATTGCGCCGAAGATCACCAGGATCGGTGCGACCCCCATCACCATGTGGAAATGGGCAACGACGAACATGGTGTCGGACAGCGGCACATCGACAACGACATTACCGAGAAAGAGGCCAGTCAGCCCGCCGTTGATGAATGTGACGATGAAGGCCAGGGCAAACAGCATCGGCAATGTCAGATGGATATCGCCGCGCCAGAGCGTCAGCACCCAATTATAGACCTTGATGGCCGTCGGGATGGCGATGATCAACGTCGTGGTCGCGAAAAAGAACCCGAAGTTCGGGTTCATCCCGCTGACATACATATGATGCGCCCATACGACGAAACTCAACGCCGCGATGATGACGATCGCCCAGACCATCATCCTGTAGCCGAAGATGTTCTTGCGTGCATGGGTGCTGATCAGATCCGAGACAATGCCAAAGGCAGGAAGTGCGACGATATAGACTTCCGGGTGGCCGAAGAACCAGAACAGATGCTGGAACAGGATAGGGCTGCCGCCCCCTTGCTTCAGTTGCTCGCCCATCTCGACGATGGAGGGCATGAAGAAACTCGTGCCGAGCAACCGATCAAACAACATCATGACGGCGGCGACGAAGAGTGCCGGGAAGGCAAGCAGCGCCATGACGGTCGCGGTGAATATGCCCCATACAGTCAAGGGCATTCGCATCAGCGTCATGCCACGGGTGCGTCCTTGCAGCACGGTGACGACATAGTTCAGCCCACCCATGGTGAAGCCGATGATGAACAGGATCAGCGATGACAGCATCAGGATGATGCCCCAATCACGCCCTCCCGGCGTCCCCGATAGAAGAGCCTGGGGCGGATATAGCGTCCAGCCGGCGCCCGTCGGCCCGCCGGGCGCGAAAAAGCCGCCGACCAGGACGATGACTGCGAGCAAATAGAGCCAATAACTCAGCATGTTCGCATAGGGGAAGACCATATCGCGGGCGCCGAGCATTAACGGGATCAGATAGTTGCCGAAACCGCCGAGGAACAGCGCCGTCAGCAGGTAGATCACCATGATCATGCCGTGCATGGTGATGAACTGATAATAATGTTCCGCGTCGATGAAGGAAAAATAGCCCGGAAATCCGAGCTGTAGGCGCATCAGCCAGGATAGCACCAGCGCTACCATGCCGATCGAGATGGCGGTTAGCGCGTACTGAATGGCGATGATCTTGGCGTCCTGGCTGAAGACATATTTCGTCCACCAGCTTTTCGGATGATAAAGCTCTACATCCTCGACTTCAGCGGGCTGGATGACCTGCTCGGTGCCGGATCCAATATCGACCATACTACATCCTCCCTGTTCCCTCCGATGCGGCTTTCCCCTCAAGTACGCATGGCATTTATTTGGCGGCCGACTTTTCCGCCGACGCCAACGATTGCGAGAAAGTCGGCTGTTGCTGCAGCCAGGCTTGATAGGCGGTCTCAGTATCGACGATGACCGTCCCGCGCATCTGCGGATGACCGACGCCGCACAATTCCGCGCAGAGAACCTCGAATGTTCCTGTCCGCGTTGGCGTGAACCAATAGTAGGTGACGGTGCCGGGGATCATGTCCATCTTGGCGCGGAATTCCGGTACGTAGAAATCGTGCAGGACGTCGATCGAGCGCAGAAGCATTTTGACCGGCTTGCCGGCGGGCAAATGCAGCTCGCCACCTTGGACGATGACGTCGTCCATTCCGGAGGGATCATTCTTGTTCAAACCGAGCGGGTTGTCCGGAGTGACATCGCGCGTATCCGCCCGACCGAGCCGCCCGTCCGCTCCCGGCAGCCGGAAACTCCATTGCCATTGCTGCCCGACGACTTCGACCTGACTGGCATCGGTCGGGACCGTGACGAACTGTTTCCACACGAAGAGGCCCGGCGCGAGCATTGCAGCCACCCCGATCGCAGTCCCCCCCGCGAGCCACCATTCCAACCGCTTGTTTTCGGGCTGGTATGCCGCCTGGTTTCCGGCGCGGTGCCTGAAGCGAAGGACGCAATAGGCCATGAACAACACGACCGCCGCGAAAACGAAGCCGGTGATCCAGAACGTGATGACAATCGTGTTGTCTATGTAGCTCCAGTTCGACGCAATCGGCGTCCACCACCATGGGCTAAGCAGATGGAACGCGATCGATCCCACCACCAGCAGAACGAGAATCACTGCGACAGCCATCGTCTCCTCCCTGACCCGGCCGCGAACATTTCGACAATCCCATCGCGAAACGTTTTAGTATTATCTCATGAAGAACTCAGGCGAGCAATTGCGGCAACAGCAGCGGTTCCGGCAAGACACGGGGCATATCGACGCCGCGGGAACGGATCGGCGGCGTCATGCTTGCTGAGCCGAACCTCGCCGATCCAACCGGCGACGCAGGGAAAAGCTCGTCCACACTTGGCATTTCGCTATTTGGAGTACTGCTTCAAATAGGCGATCAGATTGGTAATCTCGGTATCGTCCTTCAGCCCGATGAAGGTCATTTTCGTGCCTTTCACCTTCGCCTTGGGATCATGTAAATAGTCGCGAAGTGTCGCCTCGTCCCATATGAGGCCACCCTTGCCCGCCGTCTGCATTGCCGGCGAATAGGCAAAATTAGGGTGTGTTCCGGCTGTTCTGCCGAACAGACCGTTCAGCGAGGGGCCAATCTTGTTCTGGTCCGTTTCAGCTATGTGGCAAATGGCGCATTTCTTGAAAACGGTGGCTCCTGCCGTAACGTCACCTTCCTGCGCAAGGGCGGCAAGCGGTGAAGCAAAGGTGAGAAGCAGACAGATTGGAAGAAGACGATAAGACATGGCAACCTCATTCTCTCCATCGCTATTCCAATCCAAGCGAATGTCGTCGGGCAGGTCGCAGCAGCTTGGAGCTGTTCCTGCAGTAGGTTTCCTTTGCAAATTCAAGGCCTGCGGTTCGGATCGAGGGGGGCAATCAATTTGCGATATAGGTGCCAGGTCGAATGCCCAAGGATGGGCATGATGACCGCAAGGCCGGCAAAAATCGGGATCGTACCGACGACAAGCAGCGCCGCGACGATGAGTCCCCAAAGCGCAACCGGCCCTGGATTGGCAAGTGTGGCGCGTATACTCGTGTCCACGGCAGAAACCGCGCCGACATCCCGGTCCAGTAGCAGTGGGAATGCCACCACCGTCGTCGCCAGCACAATTATTGCGAAAATGAAACCGGCCAGGTTTCCCCAAAGCATAAGGGAGAGGCCCTGTGGGGTCGTCAGCACGTCTGACAGGAAGGTCGAGATCGAGGTCAGACCGGCCCCATCGAAGGTCATGGTGTAGATGCGTTGTGCGACAATCAGCCAGGCGATGAAAAGCGCGAACAGCATGAGGCCTACCGCAATGATCGACGGCAACGCCGGAGAATGACGGACCTCCAGCGCGTGATGCCATGAGCTATCGAATCCCTGTTCACGGCGTCGGCTGATTTCGTAAAGGCCAATGGCCGCGATCGGACCAACCAGCGCAAAGCCCGACATCAAGGGATAAAGCAGTGGCAGCAGATCAGCGCCATCGCTCCACATGACCAGGAAGATGCCCGCGATCGGATACATAAGACAGAGAAAAACATAATGGGATGGCTTCTCTCTAAAGTCATCAAGTCCCAACCGCAGCGCATCGATAAGATCCATGACGCCGATCTTGCGGACTTCCGGGCGCGTAAGTTCGCCGCTCGCACCGGCCATAACATGAAATGCTGCCATAGCATCTCTCCTCCTCGCCACAATCCGGCTAGTGGTATAAAGACGCGCGGCAAATTTTTACCGACACGTCAAACCGCAACCGGTGTTCATAGATTTATCAAATTTTGTTGCCTTTGTCGCCTATTCCTTAAACTGGGAATTGGTGCAGGGATCAAATTTCAACATTTTGCATCTATGCGGCCGGGATCGAAAATAGGTTGATCGATCCATCATGCTGCACAAACATAATGCCGCCCGCCGCCATCACATCGGTAAAATGAAGTTCAAAGTGACGAACTGGGCGGAGTATGAGGCGGGCCCTCGCCGCCGTGGCAGTTTGACCCTTTGGGTAACGCCGGAAGCACTTGACGGTTGGGCTACCCCACGACGCAAGACGAGAGGAGGCCAGCCGCGTTATTCCGATCTGGCGATCGAAACCACACTGATGCTGGGCATGGTCTTTGGGCTGCGTTTGCGCCAAAGCGAAGGGCTTTTGAGTTCGGTGCTTGCCATGATGGGATTGGATTTGGCTGTGCCAGATCACACGACACTCAGGCGCAGGGCCAGAACCTGGAAGCCACCGGCCAGAAGCAACGACCGGCAGCATGTGACGGATGGCCCCATTCACGTTCTGGTCGACAGCACCGGGCTGAAGATCTATGGCGCTAGCCAATGGCTGGAAGAAAAGCATGGGACAAAGTCCCGGCGTAGCTGGCGAAAACTGCACTTGGCTGTTGATGCCGACAGTGGCGAGATTATTGCCCATAGCCCGACAGATCAGGAAGCCGGCGATGCCACGCAGCTGGGGCCGTTGCTGGATCAGATCGATGAGGAGATCGACCAGTTCACTGCCGATGGAGCCTATGATGGCACTCCAACCTACGACGCAGTTCTCCGTCACAGCGCAGGCGCAAGGGTCGTCATTCCACCGCGCTCGAACGCGGTTGAACGGCCCAATGC
>Ga0307510_10001302_pt1 | contig 27225 bp, 19 predicted proteins | sample 12_EM_MG_FD_207224 | JGI IMG/M metagenome (GOLD analysis project Ga0307510, IMG submission 207224) | Populus trichocarpa ectomycorrhiza microbial communities from riparian zone in the Pacific Northwest, United States - 12_EM | ecosystem: Host-associated > Plants > Roots > Unclassified | place... | reverse complement strand
CTTCCGGTCCCGCTCGTACTGCCGCTGCCGCTACCACTCCCGGCCACGCATCCGGGGACGACGTTCGCAGCGGTCGCGGGTGCGGGACCCTCGGTTACTGCGACACATCCGGGCAGGTGCGACAACAGGTTTCCCGGGCCAACCAGCTCATCGGGCATGGGGTTCTTCGCGGCGCAGGAATTCATAACGGAATCCGCGTTGAAGCGGCCCTCGTTCTGGAACACCGGGCAGTCCTCGATGACGCCGGAGGAGGCCGTGCACGTCGCGACGGCGCGCGAGAGGACGCTGCGGTCCCACCCGTTGAAAAAGTCGCCGTGCAGCCCGTAACCGGTCGGGTCGCCGTTCGAGAGGACGAAGCGTCCGCCGTCGTTCAGATTGTTGAATGGCGCGACGTCGAAGTAGACCTCGTAGAAGATGGAGACGAGGTGGTTAGGGTGTGAGGGCGGGCACAGGCCATTGTCGATGCCATCGGGGTACGCCATGTGGGACTTGTGGTCGGCTGAGTCGAGGTTCTTACCGTCCCAGCAGGCAGGGAAGAAGACTTGGGCCCGGAGGCCGTTTGGGCAGTGAGTGTTGGCAAAACCCGAGGTCTGCGGTTCCCCAGGGCCGTTGAAGTTGATGCTGATCGTGGTCGACCTCGGGTTAGTTCCGGTGACCACGGAAGTACATATAGAGGAGACTGACCAGTTCCAAGTGATGGCTTTGGCCTCTGGAGTGTTCGTGTTGCTCCGGAGAAACGGGTTGCCAGCCAGCATGCGAAGACCGTCCGGGAAGGCTTGCACGGTCTCGTTGGCAGCATTGCGCTGGATATAGTAGCTACAACACCAGTCAGGGAACTCTTCACGGGTGAAAATTTGCTCTGGAGACCCACACAAGCATGCCTCCGTGGTTGACGCCCTGGAAAGAGCCGTTCTTGTACTGGTAAAACTAAACTCGATAGTCAGCTTGCCATGTCCGGACATGCATACATGTGCAAATCAAGGCACGTACCAGCTCGGGAATCCAGTATGCGGAGTGGTCATCCTTGACTTTGCAGGTCGAGCAATCAGAGTTGCGCAAGTCCTCGAACGTGGTACTAAACCCAATGGCTGGTACGACGAGTACGACCGATCAGATGACTGTGGCCCGATGCATTACTCCGAGGATAGGCGCCACACACCTTCTGAGCCCATGATGGTATGGGCATGGCCACTCGCCTTGCCAGGATTCACGATGGGGTCCACCCGAGCATTCAAGACCGGCTTAGCGCATGGGAGGCGGAAGAATGCATTGACTGAAGAGATAAGCAGGAGCCCTACAGCAAAACGAGTGACAGTCATTTATAATGACAAGAAAAAAAAAAGGAGTGACGGAAAGGAGAGGAAGTGAGGGCAACTGTGAATGGAGACGTACTGACCTACGAAGGGGGCTTTATAATTGGGAGGTACTGGAAGGGAAATTGTTGAACCCGGTACGTGGTGTCGAGTTCGGACGTACGTTTTTGGTATGCCTGGCAACAATCTTTTTCTTCCTTGACGAAGGCCAGATTACAGCAGCTCGTCGTCAATTAAATCACCAACGCATCTCAACTCACTTAATAATCATTTTCAGGGTGAGGTGACACGTGCATTTTGGCCCCTATTTGAAAGCCATGTTGTTTCTCTTTTCTCGCCGCGTGAACGGTGCTAATTCAATGTGTCGAGTATGAGACCGACGTATCACCGCTCACTGGCAGCCTCGTCCATAGAGCGCGGGATATTACGAGAACTACAATGACAACCACCACCAGGCCAGGTCGCAATGCAGCCACCAGAGGCACTAATCACGATGCAATCGTTCCGTGCGTCCGGTGGCATTGTGGACACCGTGAAGGGGCTGAGGTGGTACTCGTTCTCCCGAATTGAACACCGAAGGGGTCAGGCATACAGCCATCCTTGCTACGGATATGCCGGCCGGAACCTGGCGGCATTCGGGACGTCAATTACTGTAACCCTTAATTAAGTGGCGTTGCCAGCACCCCATCTCTGTCTGTCCAAACAAACGCGCGACTTCGGAAATGAGGGAGGAAAACGACTTGCCATACAGCAGCTTTGTCTTCTTCGCGCCATTCTTCGGCCCCCCCGAAACTTCGTGCACATTTCCATTTCAGAATGGGAAAACCATGCCCGAGACATCGTGCTTTCGAGGGGGTGACTAGAAAATGGGGGCGCTTCACCTTTTAGTTTGCGCCGTTCTCGGTATCTCCATCGATGGAGCGTGCGTCGTAAAGTTGATGAGATCACGTGTGCGTGACCTCGCACATCTCGACTCGAGGCCCCACATGATGTTAGCCTCAGCCTCAGCCCAAATTGTAGAAGTCTACGACGAACTGAAGAAAAAAAAAACACAACGCTCGTGTCCAATGAACGTCGGGAAAGGCACCGATGAGCCCTTTCGGCCTCCTTTCCGGTCCACCTCTCCCCCTTTCGGCCTTCATCCAAGGGAATCGCGTCTGCCCGCTCAAAATTCGGGTATTTGAGGGGTTGCCGTAGTTACCTCTCTCGGTCCAAGAAGCACATGGAGTTGTCGTTCTGGGTGCGCGCGTTACGGGGCACGTTATGAAGACGTCTTTTTGGGGGACAGATGGAAGGAGCGCATTGGTGGCGACGCGACGCTTCAGTTGGGAACATATCTTCTCGTGCAGGAAGAAAGAATGAGGGTGCGCAATCTTATCGTTTTCTCATCTTCCCGACCCTCCTCACTACTGATATCTCGATGCCTAATCTACCCTCGATCCAACCACAACGCCGCCACGGGTGCCACCCTCCAAATTTTTTTGAGCAACGAACTTCGTCTCTTCGCAGAGGTCGCGTAGCATTCGAGGAATATGGCACCTTCATAATTCCGGGTAATCATTTCACGATCAGCAGCGGGGGACACGCCGACGTTCCCGTACAACGTCCCTGTTTCGAATAATGTCGTCAAGGCCGTCGTCACGGCGCAACAAGTGGACTTTGCTAACCTCTGCTGCTACACTCGTAGCCGATGTTCGGATGCTCGTTTGGGTCGTTCCGAGCTACCAGATACATTTGCGAGCTAATTGCTTCATCACTGACTCTGAAGATACTGCCTATTCCTCGCCTTAACTTCTGTACTTTGATCAGGATATATTCATATCTATTGAGAACCTAGCCGAGGCATCGACAACTCAAAAACTTTCCGCAACTTCGAAGGTAGTTAGTGGGTATCTAACAGCAAGTCAGTACCGTTAAGTGTAAATGGCTTCCCTATTCCCTCGAATGTGAAGTTTTTTTTCCGGCAAGAATGCTACCGAATGGAGTTTTGTAACGTAATGCACTTTTCCCCTCAGCAGGTGAGGAAGCAAACCTCCTTTGAAACCAAGCTATCGCTTAGGATACGGGATGATGCATGATGTCCTGTCAGCGACCAGGCGGAAGCCATCTTATCCCCACCGTCTGCAACGATTCAGAGGCCGCCTCTCCCAAAACATGAAATTAGAGATTCAGGTCATCGCAGCATTGATATTGTCAGTTGCTGAATATGGGCGCTGAGAACTTGGAGGTCGGGCATCAAAAACTTCGAGGTCAATCTATTTGTTTCTACCTATCGCATAACCGAAAAGAGAGAAAGTACATGTTCGCCAGGGAGCCCAAAATACCTTATCGACTGTCAAAGAAACCCGTAACAACATAACCATACTGTTGAACACACAAACACCCGCACGGCCAAGCGTGCAAGTTAGCATACATACAAGTGTCTCTTCAGCTTCGTCTATACCACGTTCCAGTAAAGGAGAGGTTGGGTGCGCATCACCGACGCGAACCTCGCGTACATACGAAAGGGACGTCCACTTTGATAAAAAGAAAAGTCCGAATAAGCAGAAAGGAGGGTATATGGGAGATGGTGGAAAGGACCCGAGGTGCGGGAGCGAGAGACCAAGGAGGGCATTAGACCGATGGGGACGAACCGAGTCCACGCATAGCGCGGTGCCGGCGAGGTCTGTTCACGCCAGCGTCCGACTCGAGCTCGGACCTCCGGCGCACACATCCCGGGACGAGGTCCGCGGAGGTTGCGGGGGCCGGACCCTCGGTCACCGCGACGCAGCCGGGGAGGTGTGGCAAGTCTGCGCCGGTAACGGGTTCGCTGGGGAGGGGGTTCTGCGCGGCGCACGAATTCATGTCTGAGTCCGCGTTGAAGCGGCCCTCGTTCTGGAATACCGGGCAGTCCTCGATGACGCCGGAGGCGGCCGTGCACTGGTCCACGGCACGTGAGAGCACGCTGCGGTCCCACCCGTTCATAAAGTCGCCGTGCAGACCATAACCAGTCGGGTCGCCGTTCGAGAGGACGAAGCGTCCGCCGTCGTTCAGATTGTTGAACGACGCCACGTCGAACCAGACCTCGTAGAAGAGGGAAATGAGGTGGACTGGATGCGAGGATGGGCACCGGCCACTGTCAACGCCGTCGGGGTACACCATGTGAGACTTGTGGTCTGAAGAGTCGAGGTTTTTACCGTCCCAGCAGGAAGGGAAAAAGACTTGGGCTCTGAGGCCGTTTGGGCAATTAGTATTGGCGAACCCTGAAGTCTGTTGTGCCTGAGGACCAGAGAAATTGATGCTAATCTCCGCCTTTAATTCACCAGGTATTGGAATGAGTGAGTATGTAAACTAACCATTGCCAGGAGATTGCCTGAGATTCAGGGGTGCCCGCGTAGCTTCGCGCAAACGGGTTCCCTGTGAACATGCGGAGGCCATCTGGGAAGGCTTGCACAGTTTCATCCGGAGCGCCGCGCTGGATATAGTACCTGCACAACTTGTTAGGACACCTTCACTATATCAAATACGCCGGAAACCTACGCGACCAATCCCCCGTGACCGACTGCCCGGAATCTTCCGTCCTTGTACTGATAGTACTGAAATGGCAATCCAGTTTACTGCTTTCGTAAGGGAATTTACGTGCAGGCTGTGCCACATACCAGGTTGGGAATCCAATAGGCAGATCTGTCGTCCCTGACTTTGCAAGTCGAGCACTGGGAGTTTCGCAGGTCTGCAAAACTAGTACTGTATCCAATGGCTGTTGGGTGTGATCAGATTTACTTCCATTGTCGTTATGCGGAAACCATGCACACCATTAGAGCCCATAATGGTGTGGGCGTGGCTACTTGGCCCACCGGGAGAGACGATAGGGTCGACGCGAGCGTCGAGGACTGGTCCAGCACACGGCAATCGCCAAAACGCGTTAGCAGAAGGGACTAGGAGGAGTCCTGCAGCGAAAATAGAAAGAATCATCGCGCGTGGCTGTCGAAGAGAGCAAAAAGCAAAAACTGAGAGAGGAATGCACCTGTGGGGTGCTGAAAACCCGGGGCTCAACTTGAGGGTCTTTATACTGTGCTTGCAGACTAGGTAGCGCCCTTCATCCCGGCGGTTAGAAAACTCATCTCATTTTCAGATTACGAGATCTCGACATACCGTATTGGTGCACCTGGTAACAATCTGCACATTTCCTGTTGAGAAGGCATGGGGGTACGAAAGTATTTTTGGTTCCTTGAGTGCGTAATCTCTATTACCGTCTTTTCTCCTTCCCTTCGAAGAATTTGGGATGGATACGCCCATCACCGTACCAAACCGTGACCAAGCTGTCCATCTCAAAGGTGCTCGTGTTCGGCCATGGGAACGCGGTCGGTTTTCCTTCCACCGGGGAGTAATTAAAACGACCTGTGGAAGGTTCCATTGGATGTGGGCCGTATGCACCTATTAGTATTACCATGATGGGACGGATAAAATGCCCGGCCTGGGCTTCTGTCAACTTGCTTGGTTCTACTGGCTAGCCCATCTCCATTTAGAATTAGCTTGGTCGTTGTGCGTGGCGCATCACTAAGATCTGGTGGGCCATGGTGCACGACATGGATTCTACGCATAGGCGCTGAAGATGGTATTCCGCGGGACTGATAACGCCATAGGTTCCATGATTAGAACAAATTGTTCAATGTCGATTCCTTTCTGTTGAGATTCGAAGATCAACGTAACACTGCAGTGCCGCTTTTAGCACAGAAATTTGTTTCCACCCTGTACGTCTGACACAACAGGTGGCGTTGACATCTTCGTTTTGCTTGTCCTTCTGTTGTGCAATGAGCAAAATGAAAATTATTACTACGCAATCGAAGAAGCACCAGAAGCAATGCACCCACTCACTCCTTTCCGACCATTGTCCTTCCTCTCCTTGAGTGCATTTCCGACGAGTTTCCGGACCCCCAAATTGTTCCGGACACTTGGTAGTCACCCCACCAGCGCCGCAATGAAGATGACTGTCACCTGGTATTCTCGACCTTGATGGTAAGATTGCGTTTCCTTGCGGGGGCAATTGACAACATGAATGAAAGCGTTCTCAGATTCAGTGCTTGATGGAAGGAAGACACGTGGCTTCGTGACGAGAGAAAATCGAGTCCTTTCAACTCGTCACGTGTTTGACATTCTCTCATGTGATTTATGCTTTGTTTGAGGAACGGGACAAGGGCGTAACTCCGAGCGACTCTCTCTTCGTCCTTTGACACTTCATCCCGCTCCATCCCCGACGCGCTACACGCGAAGGATCTCAATTATCTTGAAAAGAAAAAGCTTTGAAGTTCTTCCGCCACATATCAGCAACCTCGTTCCTGGTATACAGTTACAATGACCAAAGACTCGTTCGTCCATTCGGTCGCAGGCGCCGCCGGAGGTATTTTGGCTATGACAGCGACGTAGTCAGTGCTGGAACCTTCTAGATATCCGCGGTATTAGGGTGCTCAACCACGTGCTCGTAGCCCTTTGGTTTTCCTCTCGACACGCGCGGCCAATGAGACGAAGAACGAAAACAAGGTGATCTATTACCCTCTAGGAGCGACGCCACCACCATCGCCCGAGGTTTCAAACTTTGTCTTCACTTTTTGACACTCGCCTCCAGTCAACCTATCAAGTAGCGATTGATATATTGAAGCGGGAGGGTCTTCTCGGGTTGTATAATGGACTCAACTCGAGCCTTCTCGGTATCGCCGTGACCAATGGGTGTGCCATGCCATTTTTTTTTGTTCTTATCCTCGTGTTTGAACTCGTGACTCCCGTGGTTTAGCGTTTATTACTACTTTTACGAGAGTACGAAAGGGACCATCATTCGGTCCCGTAGTGGCGGTCAAGCTCTCTCCACTCTCGAATCCATGTTTGCTGGCCTGATCGCTGGTTCGCCCTTCTCTTTGATCTGCCTGTGTCACTCTTTCTTAGTCGAGCAAAAAAAAATTCAAAGGCTCCGCAACAACTGTCATTTCAAATCCGGTCTGGGTGATCCAAACTGCACAAACAGTAAATGGGATGGATTCTATTTCTGCGGAACTTTCTGCGCATCCACAAAGGCGCCTTGGTCTTCGCGCTACGGCTGCACGACTCATGCGCACAGGCGGGCTTGCCACGTTCTTCCGCGGTCTCGGACCTGCGCTTGTCCTTGTTGTGAATCCCGTACTACAGTACACGGTTTTTGAACAGCTCAAGAATGCACTTGTCCGTCGCCGTCGTATGGCAGGTCGCGTGGGCAAGCTGCTTACCGATTGGGACTTCTTCCTTCTCGGTGCCATCTCCAAGTTCGGTTGGTCATTCATTCCGAACCTCCGTTATAATGAAGCGATGTTGATACCCCACACGTGATTGGACAGTTGCAACAGGGATAACGTACCCATATATGTAAGTCAATTCTTTCGTGCCGTCACAGGAGGACGACTTTTTTCGTTTCTGGATCTATCATCTCCCGATGAATGGAAGTTCTGACAATTCCGATATCCTTTGAAGAGTCGTCAAGTCACGTCTACAGGCCGGGCACTTTACAGCGGAGCGCTATCGCTCTGCCCTGCATGGTCTGCGTACCATCATCGCCGAGGAAGGTATTAGCGGGATATACAAGGGCGCAGGCCCGAAGCTTCTTCAAAGCGTGCTAACGGCCGCCATCTTGTTTGCGAGTCAAAGACGGATATACGAAATGACGAAGGTGGCGCCCTGGTTTCCTCATCAGAAATCATCAGACTTTCTAACTTCGAATCGAGGTACTGCTGCCGGCAACGACGAAATGATCTATTTCGGTTGTACTCCTATGACTTATTGAATAGAACCTGGGGAGATTGATAAGCATGCCGTCACTCAAAAGGCGTGGTGGTTCCGTCTCCTGCATGAGAGAAACGCTTATTTTACGGGTACTCCCGGCGGTTCGGGGAGGGGGGCTAGATCATTCACGTTAGCGTTTGACGTCCGTCGTGTCATGCCCCGGACATGCTCGTTGGTTTCCCACAACATGTCGTACGCGAGACATCGACTGGTCTTCAAGTCTCACTAGCTCGGAATGTCTTGTGAAAGTGCGTATTCACTGGGAGATTATCCTTCGACCGTCTTCTACCCTGTTGCATCCAAGGTCCACTACTCCTGCGTCTAGGTTGGGATCAGTAACTCAGGCTCAACAATGAGTCCGCGTGTGAAAGAGGGTATGAGCAAGTCACCCTGACATTTTTGAAAAGTAGAAGGTTCTCGTTGCATACGGAATTGTCCCCCCATTTCAAATGCGGGAGCCCCCGAGATCCTCGGATGTGAGATAGTTCATTGACTGCTTGAAATTCGAACACCCAACGCGTCCATGATGGATGATTATCAATGTTACCTGTTTCTTGCCCCATTCTCTTCTTTTTTGGTACTTCGCTATGAATTTTTCTTTTTCTCACCACTGAATGGCTGACTTGTGAGTTAAAGAACTACAGTTACGACCGTGGCGAACGCTACAGAAAGTCCGAGGACCACGCGATTGGTTCCTGCGACGGGGTGATCAGCCCGCGTGGGATCGTTGAGAGATTGTACTGTTGGGATCAGAAGTATCCCTTGAGATACAGACGTCCTGTCACGGATCTTGTGTCCATTGACTAGTCGCTTAAGGGCCAGGAAAGGGCGGTTTCCCCCGTGCCATGATTTTGCTACACCCCCAAGCTCACATGTGGGTCTCAAGGACCGTCGAAGCCAGCCGACGATGTACTATCATCCTCAACAATTGAATACGCAACAACGTCCAGACGCAACGAGAAATTTCCCATGCGCTGGAGTGCACAGCGCCGCAGGCCGAGGTGAGCCCGTGGCTGCCCGTGGTTCGTTCCCTCAAGCCTCAGATTCGGGGCACTTTCTCACAGCAATTACAAGTCGCCGCCTCCCTCGCCTATCACTTCGCGTCGTGCTCAACAGGCTATTCAGATCCTGAGTTCCATGACTGTCAGTAGTTTATCGCGTATCGGATCCGAGCCCATTAACCGACCAATCATTTGTCTCAGGTATCTGTGTCAGCGTTCGAGCCGAGGTGATAGTACCCACTTTCTTTATAATTAGCCCCGTAAATGCGCCATCATGAGCTTCGTGCTGTTTTACAGCATGCATCTGTCTCTTCTCTGTCGTCGCCACAGATAGGTACGTTGCAATTAGGCTTGGAAGGCCAACCAAAAGCCTAGATCTCGAGCTCATGCAAGGCAGCTGGCAAGTAGCTCGCTTCAATTGACGTATAAAGGTCGAAGGCTAAACTCAAAAAAATTGAAACGCGGCCAACAGGTGTTATGGCATGGCGTTACCACCCCCGGGCCAGCAAACAGAAATATCGTCAAGGCCAGTTTTCTAAGGGCCAGTAAAACCAGACTAATAGTACTACGTGTTCGATCATAGTTTACTCACAGAGCTCCGTTTGTAGTTGAACTTATAGAATTAGGAGGCCTCGTCAAGTGGCAATGGCGGGCTCTCCCCCGAACCAATTAACAGCCTACTTCTCATTCGCCACTTTTTGGTCCAGGGCTTGCAGCTCGACGAGCTTCAAAGATATCCTGGAAGCCACATTGATCTTTTGACGGCGTTGTGTGACCCCCTGGGCGAAGCAAACGTGCATATACTCATTCTCAAATTTATTCCCCGAGACCGCGACGACTATAGGGAGCACAGCAAATCAGCCTGCTGGACCTTTCTTGGAAAGTTTGAAGTAGCGGAGCAACTAGAGTTACGTGTGTCGATGATGCGGAAGTATTATGGGATGCATGGAAGGAGGACAACGGGCCGGCCGGGCTTGTTCTGCCTGCGTTACGGAGAGTGTGCATCGTCAACGCTAATAGCACAGCACTCAGTGTGGCTATGATCACTGAGGATGGGGTTCCGTGACTGTTGGATAGGAGATGCATGGGTTCCAACTTGACGTGATTGATCCCTTCAAGTTTGTCGCTATGAGTTCGGATACCGAGCCGTACAACTTAAGCACCGTGACTTTACACCTGACTTAACTCACCCTCCTCTCCCCACAGTGTATCATTTTTCTCTGCTTGTACTATTATCAGATGCCACTCATATCTCTAATACGGGTATCATCTCTGCCCAAAACGAAATCTGATACGTGGCTTGGCCCTGTGCGGCGAAACATTGGATTCGTAACCGCCACTCTCCTCAAATATGGCGGCCTGAGTGCCTCAATTGTGTCCATACGACCTCATTACTAGTAGGGATCCGTTCTCGGTCTTGGAGTAGAAGGTCAGGTCTCACATGGCCGCCTTCCTCGGACGTATATATATCTGAGGAAGATAGATATAGATAATTCCGAGCATCTAACAAACCCGTCCTTAGCCCCAAAGGGGAGTCCTTCGGTATATCTACTCCCGACAGAGGCGGCAGGTGTACGATATCTGACGAGGATGATAGTAAAGAAACAAAGAATTGGCATGAAAAGCAAGACCACGGGATCACGTTTCGAGAACAACGATACTTCTTTTTGAGGATAGGAAGTATCTGACAATACTTAAGGGGAAAGAAGTGAAATAAGAGGTGGGTAAATAAGCATGATTATAGGCCAGATGTGACGTACTCACGTGGCAGATAGGATGCACTGATAGATGGACTAGCTATGCCATGATGGAGCTCACATATTGCCTACCACCGCCCTGCAACAGCCGCAAAAGTCCCTCCTCGGTTATTTCAGCCATTCCGGGTAGCCTGGGGTCGGTATCAACCATGCGCACGCTCCGCAACGCAGGCAGAACAACTGGCGCGTCATCATTTCTCCATGCATCCCACAGTTTTGCCGCACTGTTGCGGCGCAACTCCAGCTCTTCCACAGCAGTCAGTTTTCCTAGAAAGGCCCAAAGGACTGGTCTGGTGTTGTAATAGGAGATGCGATCAAAGATGAGGGCACGCGCGGTCACTGAGCCTATAAGGTCACACAAAGAGGCCAGATGGACTATGGGGCTATGAAACTGCCCGGTGTTGAGGGTTCTGGACCATTGCAAGGAGAATGAGAACTCCGCATCTTCGTAGCCGGTCACAAATGGGGCCCCAACCAAGAAGCGGATCCAGCCATCCAGGTTTCCACCGTAAAGGTGGATATGACTTATCCTTGTAGCAGCTGGGACCCTTGTCAAGAGAAGAGGTATATATGTTGCCCAATTGTCCAGATCGGAAGCTACTTGATAGGCCAACTCCAACCTGATCTTGGCGCCTTCAGGAAGTGCGAGCCGCGCATGGAGAATCGTGAAGAAACGAAGAGAGTATATGCGCATCGAAAAGCACATCAAACGCATCATTTGGATTGGTGGGCTTGGGTGTGTATTTGTGTCTATCCAGCGCAGGTTACAACACTGCAGCTCGAAGTACTGGAGTACGGGCATCTCACGCAGTGCGTCAAGCAATGCGTGGAGCGGTATCTGTTGCCGACACGAGAAGTGGGTGATTCCATGCAAAAGCCAATGGGGTGCGACTATGTACGTGGACGAGTCGAAGCTTAGCTCGCGGATGGGTGCCTGTCCCCGAAATAGGTCGACAGGGAGTTCAAGAGCAGCGGAGTGCCCTGAGGGCGGTTGGATACAATGGAGAGAGAGGATATGAATGGATGTTTGAGGGGGAAGCGTGATTAAGAAGCTGAGGATGAAGCTGGGGTGGGCGAAAATGAAGAGGGAGCGCAGTCTCGTGCAGTTGCTGAGAAGGGCAATGAGATCGCGCAGGCTCGGGGAAATGTCATGACAAGACTTGGTATGAGTGATGAAGGTCACATTGACAGGCAGAGGTTCGGAGCGTTCCATAAAGGCTTTGGTCCAACTTAACTTCAATTTGGAAGTGATAGAGGTCCAGAGTAGGTGATGGTCAAGCGCAACAGCACGCCAACGACGACAGACACGAGTGATGGCTATCCAAGGCGGAGACGCATAATGTTTGTCCGCTATCTCGGTACAACATGTGAAGATCATTTGAAGGAGTTCCACGGGAAAGTCGACGAGGGGACTAGCGGGCCTATCCAGGCTACAGAGATATTCTGGCATTGATATACGGCTTCCAGTTTCTCCCATCAGTTATCCAACTACGGACGGAGGACTACAAAAACTGTGAGTTATCGTCGCAACCACATAATAGTGTATCACTGACCCACTGCGTTCCTAGGACGGAGCAAGTAGGACGGAGCAAGAAAAGCCAACGAATCTCTTTGGCCCTGGTTAAAAATAGGAACACAGGAACACGTACGCGCACTTGAATAGGGGTTAGATTCTATCCTGTTCCTCCACAAGCCTGCCAAGTATATGTGGGTTTGTAGTACAGTACAGCTCTGCGCGTGCGCTTAGGTGCGATGTCCAAAAGAGGTACGGAAACCGGGAAAAGGAGTGTTGGTATGTCCGCTTTGGGCGCCCTCTCGACTCATCCTCTCGATTGCCATATTTAGTACAAACGTCGAACTTGGCCACGTGCTCACCAACCTCAGATCATCGTGCGACCTCCAGCCCTTTTGCTCAACACCAACAGTCATTACCCCAGCCTTGGACAGCTACACACCCGCAATCACGTCCGTCTCTGGGGGACAAGAAGCCGTAGAATGGTGGGTGATACCACAAGAGTGCGATGATAACTCACGGTTTTCTCACAGAACTTTAATAACCGGAGTTGAAATTTACCACCAATGCCAGGATTTCTTTTCAATCTTTCCGACTTTCCCGTGGAACTCCTTCAAATTATCTTTTCATGTTGTGCCGAGATAAGGGAGAAACATTATACGGCCCCTCCTTGGATAGCTATTACGCATGTCTGCCGTCATTGGCGTGCCATCGCGCTCGACCATCACTCACTCTGGACCTCTATCACCTCGCAACTACATTTTTGTTGGGCCAAAGCTTTTATGGAACGCTCCAAACCAGCGCTCGTCGATGTGACGATCTTCAGTTATGCCTCATCTTCTGGTTCTACGCCCTTGAGCATTCTCGACATCGTTACTCTTCTCAGCGATTGTACGAGACTGCGCTCTCTCCACATCGCCGGCAGACCCAGCCATATCCTCGAAATCTTAGCAATACTTCCCGCTCAAACGTCCATTCGCACCTTCTGTCTCATTCACCGCGTCTTGCGCCCCTCCGCCCCCCTCGAACTCCCTGTCTCCCTCTTTGGGGGACACGCGCCCATCCGCAAGATATCTTTCGATTCGAACACATACATACTCGCGCCACATTGGCTTTTGCGTGGAATCACCCGCTTCGAATGTCACCAGCAGATAACGCTCCACGCTTTACTTGATGTCATGCGTGAGATGCCCACGCTCCAGCACTTTGAGCTGCATAGTTCTTTCAATCACCAACCTTGGAAAGACACGGACGCACCACAAAGCACATCAATTCAGATGCCGAGTCTGATGTGCTTTTCGGTACACGCACACTCGCTTTCCTTCTTTATGGTGCTCAATCAGCGACTCACGCTTCCCAAAGGTGTGAAGAGGAGGTTGGAGTTATTATATCAAATGGCCTCGGATCTGGACCATTGGGAAGCCTGGATCCCTCCTTTATTGGCGTGTGTCCGAGCCACCGACAGCCTGACTCACATTCAGCTTTCCGGTGGAGCCCTGGATGGCTGGATCCGTGTCTGGGCTGGGGACGTTTCTGCGACGGGTTACGAAGATGCGGAATTCTCCTTCTCCATGAACTGGTCTGTATACCTCTGCCCAAGGCAGCTCCGCGGGATTTTTCAAACCCCCATCGTCCATATCGCCTCGTTGTGCGACCTTCTAGGCGCCACCACCACGCGCAGGCTTATTCTTGATGCCCGTCCCGATGACTATGACGACTACAGAGATCTGAGCAGGTCGGCACTGTGGGCCTTTCTAGGCAAGCTGAACGCAGTGGAGGAATTGGAGCTGTGTACCGACGGTGCAGAAGTACTGCGTGATGCATGGAGGGACAACGCGCCAGCTGTTCTGCCAGGGTTACGGAAAGTGCGCATGGTTAAGGTTGACAACACAGCACCCAGTGTGTCTACGACCACTGAGGAGGGCCTGCTGCGGTTGTTGCAGGGCGATGGTATGCGACACACGAATCCCAATCCGACGTGATTAAAGCCTTTTTTCGCTGTGAGTCCCGATACCGTGCAAGCGTGTAACACCTGGCTTATCCTGATCTTCACCTCCTTACAGTTATATCGTCCTTTCATTTTACACCACCATCGGATATCTCTCATACCTAGAAAATGAATTCTTTTCCCCCGCGAAGCATTACAGAAAGTAACCTGCCAGTGTGGCATTTCACCACAAACGGCTCAATTCTTAGCAATTATTATGCTCAAAGTCTGCGATATAACTGCATCTGCCGCATGCAGATATACTCCCTCGCCATCCAGGGCTCATTACTGGTCAGTTGTTGATCTTAGTGAAAGCCCCGGTTTTGATTGGCGACTTAGAATTCGCTATACCTGCCTTCTTAAGCCCCTGGTATATGTATGAACCTTTTTGTTGTCATGTCGGCATCTTCGAAAGCGCCCTCAATGTCCCTGTGCTCGTTTGTCGCTTCGTCTCTCTCAGAATGATACGTTTATCTCAATGCTGTAGGTTGGACATTATTTGTCGACCGTTAGCGTGTGGATGGCCCGCATGGCGGTTATAGTCCCTGAGTCCGCCCACTGATCTGGTAAGAACTATCTGGATAGTCTAGAGCCAGACGTTGCTCGTGTGATGCATGGCATTAACCATATTACAGTCACAGTATCAAGTCAAAGGATACTAAAGCGGCTTTATTCGTGCTACAACCGAAATAAACGTGAGGCCCGTCTAGAATTATGCTGTGCCACCGGCCTCAGGCAATCCCAGGCACCGATCCGTGACACCGCGACGCATCAATAGGGGAATATGCGTTCTTGGCTATAAACTGAGAACTGTGATAAATTCAGCCAACTACGCCACATAATACAGCTCAGGTAAGCAGCCCTAAACTACTCAAAAACGCAATACCATCCAAGGGAAGACAGAGGTCACGTGCAAACGGTTACAACGGACAAGATTACAAATACAAAAGCCATGAGAAAACTGATAGTGCGTTAGAACCCTATAGCCTTTAAGGGTGATTAATGGTGATTCTTGGACCCTTCATGTCATATCTTCATTGACTTCATCCTTGACTTCATCACTATAAGATATTGTGATGGACCCGTTGTGGCAGGAGCCTATGACCCCATCAACGTCGCCTCCATCTCCACCGGTGTCAGTGTGTCATATTCCACTACTAGGTCGCTCGCCGACAAAGTAGCCACGGGTCCCATCAGAGGTGGACAACATTGAAGCGCAGGAAGCGAGAGCGGGTGATAGGAGCAATCGACCGTTATGGGTACGAAGTGTTAGATGTCCGCAAAAGGAGCGTGGGAGCGCGATTATGGCTGAGCCATTGTGTGCCCTAGCTTCTATGCTGAGGAATGGGCGAGGCATGACCGTCAATGGGTGGAAGTTCTGCCAACGCAAGACAGGATAGCAAAAATCAGTATAAGGACGTGATAGGGGCCTGTCATACGGCGCGGGGGTTTTCGTACCATTACTGCTTTGACGGTGCCGTTGTGGGTTTGAAAGTGGAGTCGGGCGCGTTCGCGTACAAGCTTACTATTGTCCCCGTGTGCTTCTGCGGGGCCAAAGGGATTTGCGCGGAGCACCCAGACCTCCCCTGAGACTGAGCCGTTGTGAGAGCCTAACTTTAAGTGGTGGATGTTCTTGCCCTGTATGGCGGCCAGCAGGGCCGAGGTCGGTGGTCGAGGAATGTTCAAATCGAGGACGAATTTTCGCCTGGCATTGCTGTTATGGTCGTTTATGTGGAGATAGTTCATCGGGGCAAGGTATGGAGGCTCGGTGGATGAGCCTTGAGGAAGAGCGGCATATGGGGGAGGGCTCTGCAAAACCCCGTAAGTGATAGAATGTCAGTTGTGGTTGTGCCTAACCTGGTCCGTGGGGAGAAACGGATCGTTGCAGTGGGATGAATTGGCAAAGGTTTTTCCTTCAGAATTTAAAATGATCATGGCGAGAGTGAGCAATCAAGCAGCAGGGCGCATGCGCATAGCTGGTGCTGCGGACAATTGCCGTGCATTTCCGTCGATAACCGAAGCGCAGCAGGCACGTGCCGCACGTCGACCTTATTTGTATAGTAGACCCCAAAGGGATATGCCACGAAGGGACAGCATGCGGGGAGAGCGCCCGGGAGTGGTACGATTGAGTCTGACAAGTTTGTTACATGTGAGCAGGGATCGTGCTAATCCGTTTGTCCATCCAAACAATCAGTGACAGAGGCGTACATCTAAATGAAGCGCCCATGGCCTGGGAGAGACTTGGAGCGCGCGGATCCTTAGACGACGACTCGGATTGAGCGCTTTGATCGATTACAGTATCCTGCACTCATCGACACCCTCTCTCTAGCACGCTCGGTTATCATGATGGCTCTGCCTTTGCCTTCCGCCCTTGCTACTGCTTGCCACATCGAGGATATCAATAGTATCACGTACCCCCAGGGTATCAAGGGTCCCAAACTTGAGCTCAATGTAAATATTCAGAAGGGAAAATCCCGGTACACCTTTCAGATCTACGCCATTGCGCGATTTCTTCTAAACACGTTTCTTCCACAGCTACGATCGCGATTTCTTACTCCAGTTCATGAATATCTGTAAGGAGAAGCCCGATAACCTCCCACCACTGGGTGATCTCGGGCTTGAACCTCGCGAGATGCCCCAAAGTGGCTCTGGTCGGGAGCGTACGCGTAGCAAGCGCGGCGCAAATAAGGAACCCGTTGTTCCGCTTAAGGTGTCGGAAAATCGTTGGGTGGCAACCAGCGCGCGTCGCAATAGTTCGGACGTTGACGGCGAGCGGCCCGAAATGGTCGATCGCAAGCTCAAAGCATTGCTAAATAAGCTCACTATAAAACGTTTCGACTCCATCTCAGGTCAAGTCGTTGCATGGGCAAACCAATCGGAGCGGGAAAAGGATGGGCGGACACTGATCCAAGTAATCGAGCTCATTTTCGAAAGCGCCACCAATGGAACAATGTTTCCCGATATGTACGCGCGCCTGTGCCGCAAGATAATGGAACAGATTAGCCCTAAGGTACAAGACGACAGCATCCAGAATGCCGAGGGCAAACCATTCGCGGGCGGTCAACTTTTCCGGAAATATTTGCTCAATTGCTGTCGCGAAGTCTTCGAGCGGGGGTGGGTCACTAAGGAGACAACTGCCGCCCCTGTGCCCAAGGCAACCGAAGACCTGGTCATTCAAAAAGCCAATGAAAAGGCCCACTGGCAAGGAGAGGAGTCGGAACTGTGCTCCGACAGATGTCACGCTGTGGACAAGGCAAAGCGTCATACCTTGGGTCTCAGTTGTTTCGTTAGCGAGCTCTTCACGCTGCAGATACTGACGGAACGTATCGTGCACGAGTACATCAAGAAACTCCTTAGCAAGGACGAAACTGAAGAGGTGGAAATCGAGAGCGTATGCAAGCTCTTTAAATCGGTCGGCAGTCAACTTGACACGGGAAAAGCTCGGGCACACGTCGATGTATACGTCTCGCGCATGCGGGAGTCGGCCGAGAGCAAAAACCTCACCCCACGTATGATGTTTATGCTGCAGGTAAGTATTCCCAGTATCTCAGTTTCTGACCGGCGCAGATTGGTCACTGGTGCATTGTATCAGGATGTCATCGAGCTCCACGAACGTAGATGGGTTCCTCGCAATCCCGTCGTTTCCCCTATGATGATTGCCCAAGCCCATGAGGCAGTAAGTTCCTCACCTAGACCATATGGCCCCACCTGACTGGCATACTTTTTGTATAGGGTACCAAAGAGAAGCTTTCTCAGAAGGACCCTTACATGAGGCAGAATGCCAGAATATCTTGTGGTGGATCACGTCGCGACGGCAACTACGATTCTGTGGAGCCTCATCACCCTAATGGGTGGTCCATCACTGTTTCCGATTCTCCTGCCTGCCGGTGGCCGAGGGCAGGCGATCTAACCCAATTCGGAAAGATTAACAAGGCGACACCAGTATCCTTTGGTCCTGGTAGTATCTTTACTGGCAAAAAGGCAACAGACCCCGAGAACCGTGACCCACCAATGTCTAAACATAACTGGCCGCCAAGCCAAAGGCAGAAGCTTCAGCTGCTACCGCGGTCCAAGCCGTCCGAGCCTGTCGGAGAAGAGTCAACAGTGTCTACTCCCGTCGCATCTGAGTATCATTCGAACGAGACAACAGGAAAAACTGCTCCGGCTTCACTGTCGGAAGCAGAATCCAAAAGCCATGCCTAAAGGCATCACTGCGCTTGTCAAAGAGTTCAAGTGACGAGTCGACCCTCCACTTCTGCTGTGGATCATGTATGGCTTACATGGAGACGGTCGGACTACGTGTTTCTTCTAAGAAGACATAGATAGGTTTGAGTATGATTCAAGGTTACTGCATTATACAAAGGTGCACGAGCAGGTGTCAAGTGTGTTGTACTTGGTGAAGGGGAACTAAGGGTCATTAATGCATTAGTGAGCTTGGTGCTGGTGAAGTTTCGGGAGCGGCCAGGAAAAAGTAAACAGGAGCGATATTAGGAGTCAAACGCACGACGTGTAGACAGCGTGATTACATTTACAAAAGAAAAGAGGAGAGAAGTCGTACGAGAAAATGAGTGACAGATGCTCCACCTGCACGCGAGCCGGGCGACCTCGAACCAAATTTGAAACAGATACTATACCCAAACCCGATTGATTGTCTTCAATGATGAACCAAATGATGCTTGCCCTGCAGTGGGCCTATTTTGGTGGTGTGATACGAGTGAGGTTGTACAGCCACCGTGAGAAAATCCCAGGCACACCCGGGTATTTAGATACGGCAAGCGGCCCGCATGCAACGTGGTATATGTCGTGCTCAGCTTGAGTGGGCCTCACTACTGCTCCGTCACTTGACCACCTCCAGGTGATTGGTTTTCTCCAATGGCCGCTACCAAGAAGCCAGCAGTAAGTAGCCATAATATTTCATAAGCAAGTCCCGTAAATGAAGTGAATGTTGCTTCGGTGCCTCAGAGGAAATGGTTCGATTTCATATTGCATGATAAACATCAAATTCAACCTTACGAAGCGTCAGTGGGATTACTTTCGATGCTCTGTGTTATTCAGCTAATCACCTCACGGCTTGTTTACAGGCCCCCGTCAACGCTGGGTTTTCAGGAGGGCTCCTTGGCAACTTCGCCTTCAATGCTGCCGGACTCGTATCCCACCGTCTGCAAGCTTCCTGTCGAACTCCTTCAGATGATTTTTGACTATTGTACGGAGTCTCAAGAATCAGGGCTTGAATTATGCCGCGTATACCCCCATTGGATAGCCATCACGCATGTTTGCCGTCACTGGCGTGCTGCTGCGCTCAACCATCACTCGCTCTGGACCTCCATCAATACCGATGATTTGGGAACGGTTTGGGCCAAAGCCTTCATGGAACGCTCCAACCCTGCGCCCGTGGGTGTCACCGTCAGGGTTAACCCTATCTTCTTTGGCACCAGGCATACGAACGTAGACGAAATCATCGACATGCTCTCCGGTTGCACGAGGTTACGGACTCTCCATATCATCAGCGAAACCAAAACTGTCAGCATGGTCCTGAACACACTAAACACCACGACACCCATTCGCTCTCTTTCATTAGACCTCGTTGATCGAGGTTCTATCCTGCTCCCTGTCTATTTGTTCGGTGGACAGGCGCCCATACACGAGGTGTCCTTCGTCGCAGTTAACTACATCGTTGCGCCGCACGGGCTTTTTAGTGGCGTCACCTACTTCACGTCTAGCCAACATATACCGCTACAAGATCTGCTCAATACCCTACGCGAAATGCCTGCGCTCCAGTCCTTCACGTTGCAGCGTTGCAGCGTGGCTTGGCAAGACACTGACGTCCCATGTAACGTGCAGATTCCGATGCGGAACCTGACGCATCTTACTGTAGATGTCGACTCACAATCGCCATTCTATTTCACTTTGCTCCACCAACGACTCGCCCTACCAAACGGTGCTAAAAGAAGATTGCGCTTACATACAGCCGCAGACTGGAGCCACTGGGGGTTATGGGCTCCTTCGGTACTAGCGATCATCAGAGGCGCAAACAGGTTGCGGAACATCCGACTTTCTGGTGGAATGCGGGAGGGAAGTTTTTGCTTGTGGACAGGCGACTTGGGCATTGAGGAGGCAGAGTTCTCTTTCGAGGTCAGCTGGTGGTTCCAAGGATTTGGAAGCGTTCCCAGTCCCATCTTCGACTTGGCGACGTTGTGCCACATATTGGACGCGGGCAGTGCACGTAAACTTGCGCTTCTTATAAATCCACTGGGCTGCATAGATTTAGGAAGGTCATACTGGTGGACCTTGCTGGAATCGATGACAGGGGTGGAGGAACTGGAGGTGCGCCCCGACGCCCTCCGAGAATTACGCTACGCGTGGGAAGTGCACGATGCACCAGCTGTTCTTCCAAAGTTACGAAGAGTGGACATCACGCAAGCTACGTCTAAAACTGGAAGCGTTGAAGAAATGTCCGAGGAGGGGTTGATGAGGTTGTTACGTGGCAGTGTTACATGGCACGCGGATTAGAGCCCAGTATGATATATCCCATGACAATTTTTTCGGGGCATATAGAGATAAAGAGCCCTCCACCTTCTTACTTATTCTTCTTTTCTCTTCTCTCTTGGGCCTTGCGTGGCCCTGCTGAACTTATGCTGCAGTACCTTGTACTAGTCTTAGCAGCGAAGGCGTTGCCAGTGTTGTGGGGGTGCCGGTCGATCTGAGTCACTATGTGGATGGCGGTGGTGGGACGTTATGCATTAGGGATTGACGATCTCCTGACTCCTCCCAGGGGGCACGGCAACTCGGGGAAGACCGAGGCATGAGATTAGCCGTAGACGACATTTGGGTGGTTCCCACGTGAAAGTGGGTGGCGGATTGTGACGTATGAGAAGTTCATGGATAAGACAATGAGGCACAAAGAGTGACCCTGAGTCTGTAGAAAATGCCTGCTACGCGCGTTTCATCTACACGGCATTTATGTAAAAAAAAAACTGACATAAAGGGCCATTGAATATCGGCCTGAGGGCAGTACTGTACTTGCAAGAGACGCAGGTCCCAAATCCTCACGCGCTGAGTTAGCTTCGCTATTCCAATAAGTAGATTCGGTAGCTGGCCCGCCAGAGGTCTTGGTCCGGTCTTCGGGGTATTGGTGAACGCATACGATCCCGAGGAATGTGTTTAAGGACGAAAAAAATACGAGAGCTCCAGGAATACACGCAGTGTATCAAAACATCAAGCTTCGGGAGGACTGACACAGGGAGAATTGATCATAAACGTTCGTTCAAAAAAGAAGTTAAAAAGGCAGAGACAAACGGAGAGGGTACGTGCTCGCACAATGGATGGTGGCACACCCCTACAGTTTTTAGTAGGGATACAAGTCAAAGGTAACGAAGAGAAATCGGAGTCTAACGGAATTACATGGTTCCGACACATTAACCAGGGGAGTGACATGGGAGATGTGCCAGTGGTTTTCGGGACGAAGTAAGAGGCGTGCAGCATCCCAATGAAGTTCGTGAAACCTGTTCAGGCGCATGGAGACGCCCATAACACAGTTGCAGGTCGGTAGTGTCGCCTGCTGTAGTGGTGACGTAATTGTGAGATGTGATGTGGTATTGATCGGTAACCCGGCGGGCCCAGTGGAAGGAGTGGCGGCGATAGGAACGGGAGCAGGGCCCGAGGAAGGGCAGCAGGTAGCTGCGGAAGCCTGATCAAACTCTCCCATTTCGCCAGTGTGTATCTGGGACGTCAGGGAACAAGGAACAATGTTTCCAACAATATTGGCGTTTGACTGTGTGGACTGGTGTTCGTGAGCGGAGACTTTGGTTGGGACCAGCAGTTGTTGGTCCTGTTTCCCGTGCACGAGAGGGAGAGCGTTCCGGGGATCCCCACGGGCATCTTCATTCACTCTGATAGTTCTGAGTCAGATACTTTCAGAATGGTCGGCATCAGTAATTTGCATAGCCCCCTGCGCCATGTAAACGGGATCGGTGTTTAAGAGTGGTGATTGAGATCTGTGTGGACGAGACGACGTAAAGTCTTCATATAGAAAGGAACTTGCGGTGTTATATGCGACATCGGTTTGTCGTGGAGTAGAGTCAGGGCCGAGGGTGGACCGGTTTTCAAGGGGAATATGACTGGGAACGGGTGTTGTTTGGCCCTCGATATCACACACGGGATCAGAGGATGAGGATAAAGATAAGGGTGTGTGTACGTGAGGGGTATTATCTGTGGATGAAAGAATTCCTATGGTAACGCCCCCTTTATCGGTTTGTCGTGGAGTGGAGTTACGGTTAGGAGCGGACCGACTCCCGACGTAAGTAGAGTGAGGAGCGGCGTCGGAGAAATCACCAAGTGTCATGGTAGGTCCTGACTTCGATGCACATGAGGGTATACTGGGTATAAGGGGAATGACGACATGGGAAGTGGGACCAGAGACGGAAGAGGTAGAGTTTTGGCGATGCCTTTCGGTGTTGCACAATGGATGCAAAAATGGCTCGAGGAGAATATCGTCATTATTGTTGGTGCAAGGAACCATTGTTGGGGTAGCATCGGTACCTTGATGTAAAGCGATGTAAGGATGTCGAATCTCGCTGAGGATTAGGGCCGGAATACTACAAGCTCCGGTTTTTCTTGCTTCTAGAACGATTTCATTCCACAAAGCGCAAAAACTGTGCTGTAATTCGGAATGTGTATCGTGTATGTTGATCTGCGAAAGGGATTTCAGGACACCTTCTTGCAAACTGCGGGCGCGGAAAGCTTGGCGTGTGGCGTGAATCAGGACGGCAAGTAACGCGTTATCCCCATGGCCAAGGTAGTCTCGAAAGTCACCATCAGGTATGCTGTATTCATCCTTAACGAGCGTTATCCAACGGTCATCACGTCCTGAGGCGCGGACTATGATGTAGGCAACTATCCTTCGTACTTTTGGGTTGATCAGAGAATTCTTGCTGTGCTCCCAACGCCTCAAACAATGTCCGAGTTCAACAGATTGCGGTGCCTCCCTCTGATAGACATTGGAAATATAGTCAAGTATTCGTGAAACTGCAACGAATCCGAGTGCCGCATGAGCGGCGTTCAGGCAGATGATGAGACGATAGCCTCTAACAGATTCGCAAACCGACTTGGAGGATAAAGTAGTAGCCAAGAATCCATCCAATGTCTCTTGAAATTTTGCGCTCAGCGCGAAGAAGTATTGTTTGCGATGATTCACCAACTTGGAGTTGAAGAAGCCAGGGATGTCCTCGAAAAACTTTTCCAGTGTGGCATCCTCGCCCAGCGCGTCCATTGTCCAGTCCAAGATGCGGAGGTAGATGTCTGTTGACCGTTTCGAAGCTGTTTCATCGGCCGCCTTCTCCAAGCCCCCAAAGAACCATCCATGATACCGGTTTCTGAGGTGGAGGAAGCGCCTTTGGGTTTCATGGCTGAAGGGACGATTGAACGTGAGCAGAACTGTGACAATTAAATACTGTATGCCAGAATACAGTAACCAGGCTGGCGTAGAATCCGGCGCATAGAACGGGCTGTCATGGAAAAAGATCGGTATAAACGTGATGCATGAATACACCGTCGTAAAGAGCCCGATCCACCAAAACACGGAGCCGAAAACTGCGTGGTTGATATTGAACAGAAAAATAAGAAGGCCGAGAAAGAAGAGAAACAGGGAGAGATGTAGCATGACAGGCAATCCCTCAATCGCCCAGGAAATATGTGATTTGTTCACACCGTCAGCGAAAAATGCACGCATTCGAGCTCGTTTCTCAGGAGTGCACCGTGGTGGTCGAGTGATCCTTATGTATCGACGTGACCACTGACTTATCAAAGTTGCAAATATGGCACAGGTAAGGCTGATGACCAAGCTCAAAAACCAGAGGGAATTCACCCAAACAGCGTATCTCGGAGGAGAGAACGGGGGGTGTTTAGCGAAAGTGGACAGGGTGGGTGCGCGTGGTAGGTTCGAGTCGGCAAAAAGTTGATAGATGTTCTCGAGATAGAATGCCGAGGCATCCTGAGAATTTGGTCTGAGGTCCTGGATTGACACGGAAAGTAGCGTGGCAACGGCAGCAGAGAATAAACCAGTCTGTTGTATTCCATCTTAGGCGCTAGGCAGTATAATTGTATGAATGCCGATACCAGGACTCACAAAAATGAGGATGCCATCGGCGTCTTTTTGCCAGCGGTCGGTCATCTCAGTGTCCTCTTCCTCTGCAATTTTTGAATACAAAGAGAATAGTGGCCCAGAGCCGTCACGAAAGTGTGACTGTGCCTGGGATACCAATGGGTGCGATACTTGATTCGTCGCCAACGTATACAAATCGACGTCACCACCTATTAGACAAATTTCAAAAAATTCAGATGAATGAAGAACTCAATGCAACGGGTTGAACGTACCTCTATCATTGCTCTCCCGCCAGCGACAATTTTGGCAGGCAGTTTGAGACATTGACGGGATTGTTACGAGTTTACCAAGTAGAGGGACTCTGTGGGAGGCTGATAAAACAATACGCCCACGTATGTCCGCGAAGTGCTACGTGGGGTTCTGTACCCCGAGGCGCACATGAAATCGATTTCAAAAAAAAAAAGAAAAAAAAAAACGCCCACGTGATGAGTAACCGAGCTGAGCGCCGGGGTCACAGTTGGCACCTGTACTGCCCCCCAATTCAAGATCTCAGGTTTGGGACATCAAGGCGATGCTCCATAATAGAGCACGGGTATGGTGGTTGGAGGGGCTATACTATAGTATGCCGACTCCAAAGTGGGTGTAATAGCATGAAAAAAAAACACGAGGCGATCATGCACGGGCATACACGTTTTAATTTGCCCTTTGGTTTTCAGCACGAATAGAACAAAGCTTGATATATATATTTTTCGTGTGATATTGATGTTATGAAACGGCCAACGTCCACCTATGGCATGCCGATGATTCATATCGAGTGAATGGGAACCAGCACCAGTCAAACACGGTAGAATGAAAAACAATCAAGAAAGTACTTCACCAGGCAATTTTACAGGATGAATTGGTCGTATTCGAGAAAGGAATAGTCGGACTGTCCGATGAGGCGTTGCTATTAATAGGCAGTCGGAACCGAGAGTGCGCCCATCCAGCTTGGCGCCCTCTTGGCGTTTTTTGCGCCACCGCCACCACACACCTCATTCCTCAGGTCACGGCTATACATTGCCGTGGCCATAATACACCTCCAATGTCTCGCAACGGGCTGTCTGGGCCCCTTTCCAACTTGACAATTGCCCACGACTACGAGCGCGAAGAACCACCACCACCAGCACCGAATTCTTTGTCGCCCACAGGCATGCCTGGCTGTGGTATTCTATTGGGGTACAGTTCTCCGAGGACTAGTACACGGAGAGGTACGGGTTTGCCTCGTTGGAGACGTGATCAGTTTCTCAAACGGTATGCCTAGTGATCCTCGGAGGTACTCTATTTGTTGAACAAGGGAAATTTACGCAGACACCCAACTCCGGCAGTAGCGCAACCGTCTTCGGCCGAGTCAACGATACCTGGTCCCCCTCACCCCATCTACTACCTCCCAGTAGAAATCCTCCAAAGGATATTTAGCTGCTTTGCCGAACCCCGCCCACCCGACCATGATCCTTTCCTTCAAGTACACCCCGAGTGGATCGCCATTACCTATATTTGCCGTCATTGGCGCGACGTCGCTCTCAACCATCACTCGCTCTGGGGCTCGATCACCCCTAACCTGTCCCTCGCCTGGATCAAGGCTCTTATGGACCGTTCAGGAACAGCGCAGGTTGATGCCGAGCTCCGGGTTGGACATGCGACCATCAAACGGCTTTGTCTCTCCGTGGACGAAGCCATTGAGATTCTTTCCGGCTGTACGCGATTGCGCTCTCTCCGCCTCCAGGGCCCGCGCAGAGACGTCTCCGCGCTCTTGGACGCGCTGCGTATCGCGACCCCCGTCCGCAGCCTCGCCCTTTCTCTTTGGGAACGCGGTCCTCCCGTTGTCCTCCCTGAAGATCTGTTCGGTGGCCAGGCGCCCATCCGTCTCATCGACTTCTCCGCAGACCGTGGCATTGTCGCGCCTCACTGGCTCTTGCGTGGCGTCACCCACTTCACATCAGGCGAGCAAATCCCCCTGTTGGTCCTCCTCGATGCGTTGCGTCAAATGCCCGCGCTCACACACTTTAAGCTACATCACTGCCGCGCATACTGGCACGACTCGGAAGCGCCGGGCGACCCGCCGATCGAGATGCCGCACCTCGAAGAACTCGTAGTACACGCCGACTCACCCCGCTACTTTGCGCTGCTCAACCAGAAGCTCGCAACGCCACAGAGCGCGAAGCGGCGTCTGGTGCTGCGCACGCTAGCGCTCCCCGGATGGGACCGCTGGCTGCGCTGGTTCACCACTATGCTGCCAATCATCGAAGCCGCGGATGGGCTGCAACACGTTTACCTTCGCGGCGGCGCCAAGGAGGGTACCTTCCGTACGTGGACCGGGAACGGAGAGACACCGTTTGAAGATGCCAAGTTGGGCTTCGAGATGTTCTGGTACGGGAGCCCGACGACCACGATGGACATGCATCTCAGCAGTCCCATCTTTCACCTGGGCTCGCTGTGCGATTTGCTGGGTGCGACAAACCATGGGCGCTTCCTCGTACTCGAGGGAGATCCGGCGCGCGCGGAACTCCCAGCGTCGTGCTTGTGGGGGTTGTTGGAAAAGCTACCAGCGATCGAGAAACTGGAGCTACATCCCAACGCCGTGACGGCGTTGTACTCTGCATGGGACGATGTCGGCGCGCCGGCTATTCTACCGGCCTTACAGACCGTCAAGCTTATTCCGGTCGACACGCCTGCATCAGGAGTTGTTGCGACGACTATCGTGGAACCACGCACGCATGTGGCTACCGCCCGGAG
>Ga0307510_10001301_pt1 | contig 27229 bp, 30 predicted proteins | sample 12_EM_MG_FD_207224 | JGI IMG/M metagenome (GOLD analysis project Ga0307510, IMG submission 207224) | Populus trichocarpa ectomycorrhiza microbial communities from riparian zone in the Pacific Northwest, United States - 12_EM | ecosystem: Host-associated > Plants > Roots > Unclassified | place... | reverse complement strand
ACTAGGCGGTAGCGGTGGCAGGTCTGGCAGGACTGATGGGTTCAATGGTAGTGGTTGCTTGGGCTTGGATATGGTGACGAGGAGGGGGTCCGACGAGGATGAGAAAAATTGGGGTGGATCATAACATGAGGCCCCTCCTAAGGGAATCGTTTCCACACGATTACGTGCCTTGGCTAGCTGAGCTCTAAGTTCTTTGTGGTAGTTGAGCGAAAAGCGTGCCCATTTGGCCTGACTGGGGTTGGGTAATGTGAGTCCTCTGCCTTTCAGCAGGTTGGTCGTCGTGAAGTAAAGTTGGGGGTGTATCCTGAGTAGATAAAGAGCCGTGTCTTTGTTGAGCTTCCTGAAGTAGATGGCTAGTGTCCATGTCTCGAAGCGTCCTGAGTTGCGCTTCCACTTATTGTCCATGGCGACGAAATCCTTGACAACTAACTTGAGGATGTTTTTCTTGAGTTCCATTTTAAGGTTCTGTGTTTTCTGCTTCTGCGATAGCGAGGAGGACGTCCCGGTGGAGTAGTCCGGCATCAGTGTATTGACTGGTAGTGTCGCTGTTTTCATCTTCTTCTTCTGGTTCTGTTTCTGTCTCTGTATGTTGTTCGCTTCCAGGATAAAGTCCGGTAGTACTGGCGGCGGGGTTGAGAGGACTTGGTTCCTCTGATGGGGCGTCTGGGTTGGTCGTGTATAAGGGCGGGTGTCCTGGTGACTCTGGTTCTGTGTGTGTTTCTGTGGGGGGTTGGAAGTGGAATGGGGTTCCGGTATGGTAGTAGCGCTGATGTCTGATTGAGGCGCTAATAATCGGTTCTTCGCTGTCAACTGGGACATCAATTCCATTGTGATTGATGACGGTTTCTTCTTGTCCTGGCTCCCAGTTGGTCCAATGTAGTCTGACGGTGAAGTCGTCCCTTCTGATGAAAGCGGCGAATAGATGTAGGTCGTCGGCTTCTGTGTGTACTCTGACAAGGATAACTCCATTGTCTGTTCCAAGGGTGAAGATGGTGGACATGGGGAATCCTTGGTTAGGTAGGTTCGGATGCTGTGCCATCTATTGGCGGTGGTAGGGGCAGTACTGTTCCTTGCACAAGCTGGAGTGAAGGAGGGAGTGTTCGAAGGTGATATGGATGGCTCTCTGTAGCGATCCTGGCTTTCTGGCTGCTGGTATGAACTCCTTGAACCGGTAGGGGTTGGGGAAGATAGTGGGGTCTCTGAAGAGCAAGCAGAAGAAGAAGAAAGACTGCTTGGAGGGATGGGAATAATCTGGTCGGCGGGGCATGATGGGGGATATTCTTCTGCTGTTTCCATGGCTTTTATGCAAGAGCGAATGGCTGCGGGATGACTGGTATAGAAGTCTGTAACAAGGTCTGTGGCATTCAGGTCTGATTCATCGACCCATGAGTCATGAGAGGGCGAGTATCCTTTCCAGCGGACAAGGTATTGCTTCTTTTTGGTTCGCCCAAAGCGTCTTGATTGGAGGATTTGCTCTACCTCCCATTCTGGTCCTCCTTCTATGATGTCAGGTGGCGGTTCTATCCAGTTTGGGCCATGTGCTTCTGTTTCTCGATATGGTGTTAGCAACGACGCGTGGAAGATGTTGTGGATCTTCCAATGACTTGGCAGTTCTATTTTGAATGCGGCGTTTGATATGATGGCGACTACCCGAAAGGGTCCATATCACCTTGGTGATAACTTCGGGGTGATGTTCGCTGGTAAGTTCAGATTGGTTCCTTCCAGCCAGACTCTGTCTCCAATTGCGAATGGTTTGTATCTTGGTTTCTGCTTTATCCAGCTGTCTTGCGCTTTACGTTGGGCCTCTTGGGCGGCTTCTCTGGCTTCTTTGATATTGGTAAGACATTTTTCTAGAGTGGGAATGTCAGTTGATCTGGTGGGCTGATGTACGCGTGGAGTATATCCAACAAGGAGGTCGAATGGGGCTTTCTTTGTAGTGGCGGACGGCCATGAGTTCTTCGTATACTGGGCTATAGGTAGCCAGGTGTGCCAGTTGTTCTGTTGTGTTCCACAGAACATCCTGAGGTACTGTTCGAGAGATTGGTTTGCTCGTTCACTGGCACCATCTGTCTGGGGGTGGTAGGCTGTGCTGATATTTTGGTGGATGTCTAGGAGGCGGCATAGCTCCTTTCCAAAGCGTAAGGTGAACCGGGGATCTCGGTCTGAGATTATCTTCTTGGGTAGGCCATAGTGTGGCAGGATGTGTGTTAAGTAGAGTTGCGCGACTCCTTCAGAGTCTATAGTCTCTTTGCAAGGCAAGAACATAGAGGCCTTGGTACAATCAGTGTCTGTGATCGTCAGGATAGTGTCGTAGCCTCCAGAGGGCAGTAGTTTTGTGATGAAATCCATGGCAATAGTCTCAAAAGGACGAGCGTTTTCGACTGGAGTGATTGGCAACAAAGGGGGATGGCTAGGATGAGTGTTCACTTTGTTCATTTGACAGGTTGCACATCCTCGGATGTACTCGGTAATAAAGGCTTTCATGTTGGGCCACCAGTAGTATGGCGAAATTAATTGGAGTGTTTTTGAAATTCCAGGGTGGCCAGCAGTTAATTGGTCATGAAAAAGGGATGTTTGTTAAGGGCCAAGGACCCTAAGGTGCGACGTGCACGGGTTTGTATAACGGCGGCGGGACTTGTACTTCAAGGGATCGCAGGTAGCGAACACTGGCCCTTGGATGCACTGGTATGACGGGTCTGCACGCGTGCAAGACACTAGTGGTGATAATGAAAGATGTAGAAGAGAGTCTCGATGATGTTCGAGACGACTTAGAAGGGATGCGGATGAGAACTGAAGTCGCTGTGGAAGCTACAACACTTGGGATTAAAACCAAGTCAGGCTTAAGGCCCAACTCTAGGAAAACACAAGGGTTTATATACATGTGAGGAGGCTGTATGACTAAGGCATAATACGACGAGTACTTGTACTAGTAACGAGCCATAGCCCAAAAGATGGAGTCATATACTGCGGAACTGACTCACGCGTGAAGGTAACAAGAAGGGAGTCAGTATGAGTTGTGAAACAAGGCTTTATGAAGAAAGTATAGTAAGCGGGCCAAGAATCCGGAAGCGAGGCTGAGGTAAGCGAATAGAGACGAGTCATGGGTAGGGATAGGGTCATGTGAGGTCAGGTGAGGGAGTATCAGGTGATGCGCAGGTGACTTGGGGTGGGTGATATAGGACAGGTGACTTTGAGGAGCAGGTAACTGAAATGGCATGTGACCGGTCATGTGGGTGGTCAGGTGACTAGTCAGGTGATTGGTCATGTGATCAAGATGGATGGGTGGTTGGTCACGTGATGGGAAAGGCTTAGTAAGCAGGTGGAAAATGAAAAATGCACCCTGCGTGAGCCCAAGAACATAACAATGTTACTCCCCTCCTAAGGGTATTGTCTGCCACGACAACTAAGGCGTTCCCATGGTACCAGTGGGTTCCGTCTGCTAGGGTGATTTGTTTGAATGCTTTGACCCATTGCTTGAGTTTCTTCTGATCTTGGTACTGTGCCAATTTGACTTTACTGTCCAGGGTGCTTTCTAGCGTGTCCCAATCCATAACTTGGATGTTTTCGTTCTCTCCACCGGGCTGCCCGTTTCCGGGGTGACTCCCGTCCATGGAGGTACTTCGAATACTTGTGTGGTGTTTGCAGAAATATTTGCTGGGCCATACTGTGATGTCTTCATTTTCTGGGTTGCTTCCATCGTCATGGTCTTCACGTCTTGATAGACTGTCTGCTTGATTTGAGGCTCCTGGTTTATATTCCAGGATCATGTTGTACTGTTCTTGTTTAGGTAGATATCCAGTGACTCTTGGTCCAATTTTCCTGGGGTCGCGGTAGTAGCGGAGGTTTGCATGGTCGGTATAGATGAGTACTGGCTTCTCAGTACCTTTGAGGAGGTAATCCCAATTCCTGAGGCTGCGCATGATGGCCAGGAATTCTCTGTCGTATATGGGGTAATTTTGCTCTATGCTGGTGAATTTCTGGGAGTGGAAACCGCAGGGGTGCCGTGGTCCTGGCTTTTCTGTGCCATCAGGTCATGTGATAGGTGGTCCTCTCTGGTAGAGTATTGCTCTGGTTGCTATTTGAGATGCGTCAACTTCCAGCTCAAATTGTTTGCTGGGATCTGGGCATATGAGTACTGGGGCGCTAGTGATGCGCTTCTTGAGTTCTCTAACTGCAGCTATGCAGTCTGGTGTCCATTCGAATGGGACGTCCTTTCCGAAGAGGCGTGTGATGGGTGCTGTGATGGATGAAAATCTGGCGATAAACATGCGGTGGTATCCCAAGACTCCTATGAATGAGCGGGCTCCTTTGAGGGTCATGATGTTTTCTGGCCAGTCTGCTATTCCGGCGATTTTGGCTGGGTCAACTGTTGCACCATCCTTGGTGAGGCATACTCCTAGGAAGTCCATGGTAGGCTTCATGAATATGGATTTACTGAGCTTGAGGTGTAGTCCGTTTTTGGCTAAGAGGTCAAAGGCGTAGTGAAGGATCTCGATGTGTAACTTGATGTCTTTGAGCTTTGTTCCTAGTCCACAGTCGTCCATATAGCTTCGGAATATTTTCCTGATGTTGTGGACTCCTTTCTTCTTGAAGTGTTCGTATAGATCTTCCAGCATGAGGTTCATAAACCTCTGGAATGTTGGTGGTGAGTTGCTCATTCCGAAGAACATGACTTTGGGCTCAAATAGCCCACAGCGGGTTTTGAAGGCGGCTTTCCATTCATCCCCTTCACGTATGTGAATATTGTTGTAGCCCCAGCGTATATCGAATTTGCTGAACAGCTCCATTCCTTGGAGGTCTTCAATACATTGGGCAAGGTTAGGAAGAGGGGTGACATCTTTCTTTGTGACTGCGTTGAGTGGGCAGTAGTCGATGATGTAGCGTTTCTCTTTGCTGTCCTTTTTAGGGACCATGAATGTGCTGAATCCGTAGGGTGATTCGGATGGGGCGATGTATCCCTTGGCTAAGTTCTCGTCAAGGAACTGGTTTTCTGCTTCTTGGTCTTTGAGGCTTATGGGGTAGGTTTTGCAATTGAACTTTGCTGGAGCTTTGGCTGTAAGCTCGATTTTATGGTCGCATGGATGTGATGGGGGGAATTTCTTGGCTTCTTCATCTGAGAAGAGGAGGGCGTGTTGTTTGAATTCCTCTGGTAGGGTGATTTCTTCTTTCTTGTGTTCTTCCGCATACTTGTGGGCCATTTCAGTGGCGTTATGGGTCCTGTTGACTTCCATAGTGGTTCTTCCAATCCATATGTTTGGTTGGCTTTGGTCTTCAAGTTCTTCCATAATTGCTTCATGAGTTTCCATGATGAGATCGTTGTCTTCTTGTTTTTGTCACTTCTCCTTGAGGTAGCCTTGCGCTTTGTCCCAGGTAATTTTCCTGATGGTTTCAACTTTGACTTTTGGTCCTTTGAGGGTTCCTGCTTCCCAATCAATGTCGGGCTTGAATGCTTTAAACCAGGGGTAGCCGAAAAGGAAGCGATCTCTTCCTAGATTTGTGACAAAGAATCGTAGTTGTCGTCGTAAATTTCCTTGGCTAACCATGAGGTCACAGTAGTGGCTGATCTTTCCTTGTCTGTTGGGTGTTCCGTTGACATTAAAGACGGGTCACTGGTAAGGGAGTTCCTTCATCCCTAGGTGGAGCTTTTTGACGGTTTCTGAGTCAATGAAGTTCTCAGTGGCTCCGGTATCAAGGAGGCCGATTTCCTTTGTTTCCCTTTTGTAGCTGATGACCGCGAACTCAATTTGTACTGAGTTACTTTTGTTGACAAAGACGCTGTCTAGTCCAAAGGTCTTGGCAAGGGCTTCAATTTTCTGGATGCTGAATCCGTTCTTTGGGATAAGCTCATTGAGCGTTCTGATCTTTGTGTCTTTATCCATGGTTTGGATCTGTTCCTTGAGTGCGTCTCCCATCTGCTGTGCAGAGGGCTTCGTCTTTGGATAGGTATGTGCGTCTTCCAACTGCTTTGCAGTGGACTTTGACTTTAGGTAGGCATGTGCGCATCCCAATCGCTGTGCGATGGACTTTGTCTTTGGCTTGCATAGCTTGATTAACTTCTGGCAAGTGGCCTCATCAAATTTGTGGGCGTTGGCTGCAATGCATTCTTGTATTGCTTTGATCTTCTGTGGTCCTAGCGTATGTGCTGGTGGCTGGTTGTTGGCAATGAGTTTCTCAAGTTTCTTTGCGTCCAATAACTGTGGGGGGTGGTCCAGGGTTTCTTCCTTGAGAGCGTTGAAACTATTGGCACTCTTGTTCTCTTGGATCCTTTTGGCAAGTTGGTTCATGGGTAGGATTCCCATATCTGGACGGCTTTGAATGGAGTTAATGACTGCGACTTCTTGTCAATCATGATTGACTCGGCATCTAACTCGGCAGTGACGGGCGTAGTGGCCCTTCTTGTGGCAATGGAAGCACTCCAGGCTTCTCATAAGTTTGTTTGACGGTGGTGCATACTTGTGGCCGTTGTCCTGTGGCCGCGTCGAGTTCTTGTAGAACATGTGGTTCACTTGGGATGCTATCCCATGGCAGTGGTATTTCCCTGCAAAGCATAGTGCGTTGACCTCGATAGGGTCCTTTGTTTCTGTGACAATCGGTGCTTTGATGTCGAAGATCTCGTATAGAGCTTTGCGAAGCATTGACTTTGCGTCGCCTTGTGGTTGCGTCTTTTGCGTCTTTGTTTCTCCCATTGGTGATCCAGTGGTTCCCTGGTATGACCGATCTGTTGTTGGTTTGATTGCTCTGACTCCAGTGGTCGAGCGTCCTATAACTGTGACGCCTTTTGGTCTACCAGTGGCCCTCTGGTCTTGGATATGGGGTGCGCTCTTCTTAGCAGCAACCATGGCATATGTTCTAGTATTGTTAACTAGTGTTGTCATGACTTCTTGGTATATGTGGGGAGGAGGTGGTGTGGCAGGGATTGTAAGGGTTCGGAGTGGTCTACTCGCCAAGCTGGTATGTTGAAAGGTAAGCTTGACTTGTGTTAAGGCTTCAACAGGCCTTGATAGTACAACTTGTACTAAGAGTGAACTGGTGGTGAGTATTTGAAGAGGTAGAAGTCTCTAGTGTTGCTAGAGACGACTCTGAGAGGCTTATGTAAGAGATGAGGAAAAGGGGAGGCACTTGGGGAGCTTTCAAGAACGTTGATATTGAGAATCAAGTCAAGCTTAGGGCTTGACTGTCGAAATACAGGGCGCTTATATACAGGCACGGCCGCGCACGGGCCATGGTCACTAAGGTAGGTACTTCTGGTCAAGAGGGGGCTGTCTGTATCGTATGGTACTCCGCGGACAAGTGCTGCGGTCTGTATGAGTCGAACAATAGAGAAGTGGACAAGGACAATGGAGAATTGGACAAGTTGCCTAATCGATCCTGAACAATGGCGGCGGGCGCTCCGAGAATAGAAGCGTCGTCATGATGCGATGACGACCACGAGGTTTGAGGTTGATCCGAGGAGATCTGATCTCCGCATGCCCATTCTGGTCTAATGGGCGTCTAGTGTAAGCAACTACCCTTTAAGGTAGTCCGTATTGATGGTGACCCAGTTAAGGGCCATGTCGCTATCCGCGTCGTCTGCAGAGCTCTGTGTGGATGAGGGATTGTCTGCGGATCCTCCGGGGGGAGGTCGACTGGTAGCCCTGACTTTGGGGCGAGGTGCCAGCTATGGGTGACAAGGCAGAAGGGGTGATTGACTGGTAACTGCCTTCTCTACTGGTGCGTTGGCGTATGGGTGCTGAAGAGGGACTTGTGGGTGACAGGGAGTGCTTGCGGGACACAGGACTATCCGGGGCAAGGTACTCTTGCCATGGTATGATGGGGGACTCTTCTGGGGACAAGGCGTGCGTGTTGCCTCCAGGGATATCAGGTTCATATGGAATGAATGGTTCTGGCTCTAAGGGCGGCGCGTCCTCCATGGGACTGTCTGGGTCTTCCAGTGGGTTCTCTACTGGGGATGGCTCTTGGTACATCTCCATTGAGGAGTACTCCCGACGATGGATGTTCCATGGGATGGGGACGAGGGGCTCGACTGGTGGCTGATCAAGAGGTGACGATGGTTTGGATGGTTCACTGGGCGGTAATGGTGGCAGGTCTGGTAGGGGTGATGGGTTCAAAGGTAGTGGTCGCTTAGGCATGGGTAGGGTGACGAGGAGGGGGTCCGACGAAGATGAGAAAAATTGGGGTGGATCATAACATGGATAGAGTCATTGTCATTGGGTTGCCACATGCCCTTGTACGTTTACTGCCTGTCCTTCTAATCAGAACATCCACCCACTTTATTCTTTACCTTAGCATCCTTTTATTCGACCTCGCGCTCGCTATTGTGCCCCCGAAACCGAATGTCGCCGTGCGTGTCTGTTGCCGGCAAGACCAACCCTTTCAACTTTCCTTTTTCATTCTGCGATCTCTCACCCTCCCGTAGTGTACTTGTCTCGTAGTTGCTCCCTTCCAATCGTATAAAATCTGTGCGCCAGCCTTGCTGAACAGCAGGCAAAAGCCAACGTTATCCCGTCCTTCTTGTGTGTGTGCCGGGTGATCGAGCCCATTCGGTTCCTTCCTTCTCACTCCAATACGACCGCCAGCAGACACGCGATCACTACTTGCCGTCTGACCTTCAATCTACCCCATGGCACGCTCTCAAACTCTTGGGAACGCGGCCTGACTTCTGTTTTACAAAATATACCGTGACGCAGGTGGCACTCGCCACTGTTGAAGACCTCTGTGCAGTCCCCTGGTGGCAGTGGATATATGTGCCGGATCACAGATGCCGCGGTGGGTTTTCGGGAAGGGTGTCCACATTCAGACATAGAATGTTATATACTGTACTAAGACATTAATAATGGAAGCTGTTGAAGGATCCACAGTATACTAAGGGGTCATATAATAGGGTGGGGGCAGCGGTGGAATGCCCGGAGGCGGGTCACCATTGGTTGCTTCCTTGCTTGGATGTACATGAGCTCGCCCTCTATGTTGGTCTTGGGATTAGAAAATAGTAAAGAAATCCACACTTCAACGCAGCTGGTCACTCAGGGACTCGGAATGTCCACATCCATACCAACATCAGTGCCATCGTCACCTTCACCACTGTCACCACTGCCATTGGTTGAAGCCACATTGCAAGCCCGCTCCTTCCGAGTTGGCCCATAAACTTGTTCGCCATTGGCCTCATGATACTGGTTGTCAATCCGTCGAGCTGCTACCTCCTCCGGTGTAAGTAGGGTCCACTTGCACACCTTACAAGATAGGGCATCTCTGAGCGTGTTGTCATCCTTGGAGCTAAGGGCACCGGGGTTGCGGACATGGCCATCTAAGGGCCAACCAACAAGGGCCACTGAAAAGAGCTCAACAATTTTTTGCTCATAATTGGCATAATTCATCAGGGGGATGCGCTTGTAGCTGTTTCTGAGGATCTTTTCTGAGGTGGAATGTTAGTGCGCACTTGAAAGACATCATAAAGGGACTCACTAAGGCCATCCTGGATCATTGTTCGACACTCACTTCGTGTCTTCTGTTGTGCATGCCTTGCAGAGTCTGCCACCACATTGAGTTACATGCTGTAGCAACAATAGGAATAAAGTACATACTTTCCTTGGTTTTCTGGGTTTTCTCAAATCGTGCAGCAAAACCAGATAGCGTAAATGCCTCAAGTTGCATGGCAGCTTCTTCTGGGATGTTGTGCCCAATTTCGGCATACTGCAACCATTTATCGGCACCTTCTGTCACAAATGCACCAGGTTTATATGTGTGAGACTTATGGCCATGACAGAAAAAAAGGGCGATCTTGGTCCCATATGAGGAGTTGAGGTCCAGGCACTAGAACAGGGTGAGAAATGCGTTGAGAAAAGGAATGTGGACATACAAATGTTGTAATGCGTTCCATTTTCATGGGCACTCCCTTGGATACAGCAACATTTGAGAGCCTCTTCGGTACACTCTCATCTGCTTCCTTGGCATTGTGAAAGTCAGTAAGGAGCTCCCCCTTATCACACTTCTCATATTCCTTCTTCAGCTTCTTGTCCTTGGAATAATCCTTCAAAAATTCTGGAAGAGTGGTCTTGTCACCAACATCTTTGTCTAGGAGGAGTAGAATGTAAGGGCCATTAATTAACAGTACAGGGACAAGAAAAAAGGGTACCTTCATTCATTTCATTGAGCTTCTTGGAGCAGAAGGCTCCAAATGGTGTTGTAGCACCATGTGTCACCTTCTTAAAGCCCCCAAGGCCACCAAGTAACCGCACATATTCTTCAGAACTGCATTACAGGTTAGTATTTGAGTCAGGGAAGTAACTTGATGAAAAACAAACATACCGTTTATGATGCTTCGCGATTTTACTAAGCATCATCACAAAAATCTCAACAGCATCCTGTATGTCATGGACAAAACTGTCGGAGAACTCAGGTTGGCATATGCTTGTTCCAGAGAACAGTCCACCATCCATGTCAGGGGAAGAGGTAGCCATGGCGGAAAGAAAAAAGAAGGTAAGGTGGGGGGAAAGGAGGGAAAATAAGACGGGATGTTGGGAAATTCCTAGACCCCATATATACTGACAGTGTGGTTTGAAATTGTTCGGCTAATATCCACCAGCTAGTGTTTGGACAGGACAGAATGGAGATAGTTTAATTGCTGCACTGTTGGGATATGGATGGTTAAACTATAACTAGCAAGGTCGCCGTCTTGCACCACATGCCGCTGAGTTCCGGGGCATGGTGACACTATTGCTAGAAGATAGGTCAGTATCCATGCAAAGGTGGTACCAAAAAAAATTCATACCACCCAGCCCAACAACCACCAGAGCTTCACCTGCCAGTGCCCGTGAATTGCCCCTCCCCCCACACTTACCATCTATGAACCAGCCACCAAACAACTGCTGTGCATGGGAGATGAGCCAGCAAGAAAGGTGACAAAGCTATCATCGCAGTGGTCGAAACCTGAAGACGGCATGTCTCTTGGGTGCTGCTGTTGTAGCCCACACCCCCCCCATCTAAGTCACTCTCCTCGCTCTTCTGCACCTCCCAAAGATGTGCCAGATGTTGATATTCCAGAGCCCAAAGATGTTGAGGCAGGGGGGTCCCAAGGTGGAGGATGGGGCAGCCAACACAGAGATGGAAGTAGGTTAGTAACATGAATACCACACCGAACCCCTTGACATACTTGTGACCATTTGAACTCAACTTTGCACTTTTGCATGAGTGTGTCTATGTTGAGAAGATGGAGGCACTTGTGTGGGGCAGAACCGTTACTTGATGATGTCACTTCAATATCTAATCGCAGATGGTACAGTGTGGTGCTTGTTTGTGAGGAAGGACCCATCATTGGTGGCTTCTTGCTCATGTATATGGGGAAAGTAGAGGAAGCAGATGGATAGAAAAATGATAAGCCAGACAGGACCACAAGAAACAAGAGGTCAGAACAGCAAGTGAATGTCTGTGAATGACACAGCTGCGGTTTGGGATTCCATTCAAAGAAGCTGCTCTGCTGGGCCAGCATTTCCATTGTGATATAACCATCCCACATGTGTGAGGTGCTAGTGGCATGGTCTGAACCAGATTCGGAGCCGTGTGCACGGACATAAGTGAAGCTATAGTGGCTTGGGGGATGACTGGGAGATGCTATGGATCAGGTGCTGAGGTGGGTCAAAGCTGAGTCAGCCACAGCACCATTGTTTCCATCGCATCCCATTCCCGCTCCTTCGCCCACCGCTGGCACCTGTCACCAATGTGTTGCTCATCCCCTTCCAATAAACCTGACAAGATTTCCCCCTCCCATGCATCGTACTCCCTTGGAGCATGACAAGGACTTTGGTAGTGACTCTGTCCCATTGTCTCTGTCCTGGTGATCACTTGCTGACCTTCCAGAAGATACCGCGATGAATGAGCAGCCAATGTCCCCTCCCCAATCTTCGCTACTAGTCAGTCAACCGTTGTTGACGTTACCAGGTGCAGAGCCAGACAATAGTCTCATTACAGCCGAAACCCCCGCGCCAGACTGGTCAGAAGCATCACCTCCATGTGGAAGTGGGTTGGGGCTCATCTTACCTATATAGGCCGCGTCATCGAACCAGGCTGAGGCTTCTGAAGCCCACACGATCGAGCCTAATCTAAACTTCTCACAAGATGCTATCGCATGTGTCAACTTGCGCAAATTTGAGAAACTCAAGAGTGTGTGTTGCCAAACGTGGGTTTCAACACTTACAAACTCCCCCTACTCTTTTCAAGCACAACTTGACCAGTGTCGGCGCATTTGATCAGGAAGGACAGAAGGTCCAGGTAGGTGCAAGTCTCGAGAATGCTCACGACGTGATTTACACCTTGTACAAACATGCGGTGGTAGCTGAACAGGCTGGAGACTCGGGTTGGAATGCATGCTCACCGGCTCTTTTGGTATGTCATCATGTCTTTTACCATGTATGTTACTCATCTGTAAGAACGTCTCAGGGATTGATTTTACTGATGTCCCGAGAATGGTATCGGCGCGGAGAGCCAGGAAGCGATCCAGTCCCAGAGAGTCATCTTTGGGAAGAAAGCTCAGTGAGTCTGATCTTGTTGTTTCAACTTCAGGTAATGTCCTAACATTCTTGCTTGTCTGATGAGGTTTTTCACCTCTGGGAACCGCTGGTGACATGCCTTCCTCAACATCGGTGCATTCCTCGAATATGGCTACTGTAGTCTCAAGATTTTTTACAATGTACAGGCACCGGCCAATCGACCGTAATCCTGCCGCCATCACAGCAGCGACCAAGGTGAAACTTGCAAGAAAGGCTCAGGCAGACGATCACATTGAGGTCGGCAACGATGAGCGTAGGCGGCCCTTGCACCTGTATGTATAGTCCTCGCGCGATGCCTTTGCTTGAGTCTACAATTCTCATTATGGGACATGACAGCTGGCCAAACTGCATGCATACAGGACGCGTCTGCAACCTGTGTTGATGGCACATGGCAGACGGTGCCATGTCTGTCAGATAGTAAGGCGTGCTTTGCCCTACCCTCTGTCTGATCCAACGGCGTTGTACGTACACATCCTCACTCCACTGTCCCATAGTCCTCTGAACCTCGGACAGATAGATCCTCGCGTGAACAAGCCCTATCAACGCTGCCACAATCATTGCTGCCACCGGAATTCAAGCTGACCTTGGGAATAACTGCACCGCTCTTGGTGGTGCTGCTTTCCCCTTCCCCACAGTCAACAACACTACTCCTGGAGATAGCGGACAAAACACCATTCTGGGGGGTGACGCTGGTGGCAACCCAGATTGCTCATCGTCCCTTTCAGGACACCCCTAATCATCCGCCACAACCACTCAATCTGCATTGACGCTTCCACCCACCACAACGACCCTCTCCCCCGAACAACCATCGCCATTGATCTTGTTACTCTTGCTGAAATTCCTGGTTTGCCCCACATACAGTTTTTTCCTGCACTACCATAACTTATGATCTCGCTCAGAGGAAATGCCACCGTAATGAAGACAAAGCATTGGCTGAGGAAATCTGGAATTGCCCTGATCCTTGGTTGCCAAGAACCCCGAGTATCGTCGAATTACACACAGTCTGAGAAGCTCAGCAAGAGCAACATCCTGCCGGGAGTGCAGATTCTTGGATGGCGGTGAGGGTCAGCTGGTGGAAATGGAAATGTTGGACATGCGCAGTCCTGTTCCCGAAACGCTGGACAAAGATGGCATGTAGGAGGATGACCTCAATGAAAACAATAAGGCCTGCTGGAAAAGCCTCTTTGGGTGATGGTAGCATGGGGCCATTTTTTGTTTCTCATTGTTGTATTCAGATTGTATCGACTAATACAAATTGAATGATATATAAATTTTGTATACTACTTGGGTGAAAGGTATGAGCGTGCTCGGTGTGGGAGACAACGGGGACGCGTCGTTGAGAAGGCATGCGATGTGGTGGGCAGGCTTGGTCCGGATGTCCGGGCTCCTGGGAATTGTGAAATTTTGTAATTCCAAATTTCATGGTCATATTTGAGTTCTACTCATTAAAACAAATCCAATGATATATATATGTTATATAAAATATGGAGGAATGCACTGACATATGTGCTCACTGTTAGAGACGATAAGCTCTATGTGGGTGTGTGCAACACAGCAAGCCCGCTCCGAGTGTCTGGGCAAGTGGATTCCAATTTCTGGGGACTGCACCTGTCAAGAAGCTTTGTAATACAAATTTTTATGGTTATATTTGTGTTCTACTTGTTAAAACGATCTCAATGATATATATATGTTATATAAAATACGGAGAATGTGGTAACATGTGTGCTTGCTGTTGGAGATGATGTGCTTAGTGTGTGGGTGGCGATGACGATGATGCGAAGACGCGTCATCAGAGGCTGCCCAGGGAGAGGAAGCACGTGCATGAATTTGACATGGTGTTGTGGTTCCCACGTGACGCAACATGGCTAGCCCACTCCGGGTATCCGGACTGGGGATTCATGGGAGACCGCATGTGCCAAGAAGCTTTGTAATACGAATTTTTATTGTCATATTCGTGTTCTACTCATTAAAATGATTTTAATGATATATATATGTTATATAAAATACAGGGGATGTGGTAACATGCATGCTTGCTGTTGGAGATGATGAGCTTGGTGTGTGGGTGGTGATGACGACGAGAACGCGAAGATACGTCGTCGGAGGCTGCCAAGGGAGAGGAAGCACGTGCATGAATTTGACATGGTGTTGTCCCACGCGACGCAACATGGCTAGCCCACTCCGGGTATCCGGACTGGGGATTTATGGGAGCCAAGAAGCTTTGTAATATGAATTTTTATTGTCATATTTGTGTTCTACTTGTTAAAATGATTTTAATGATATATATATGTTATATAAAATATAGGGAATGTGGTAACATGCATGCTCGCTGTCGGAGACGATGAGCTCGGTGTGTGGGTGGCGATGATGACAAGGACGCGAAGACGTGTCGTCGTCAGCTGCCGAGGGAGAGGAAGCACATGCATGAATTTGACATGGTGTTGTACGTGACGCGACATGGCTAGCCCGCTCCAGGTATCCGGACTGGGGATTTATGGGAGACCGCACATGCCAAGAAGCTTTGTAATATGAATCTTTATTGTCATATTTGTGTTCTACTTGTTAAAACAATTTTAATGATATATATATGTTATATAAAATACAGAGGATGTAGTAACATGCGTGCTCACTGTTGGAGACGATGAGCTTGGTGTGTGGGTGGTGATGAGGACGCGAGGACGTGTCGTTGGAGACTGCTGAGGGACGGTACACAGGCGAGAGGACTCTGGCGGATCACATGGTTGGTCTTGGACTTATTGTGGGTACCGGCTAGCCGGCTCCGGGTTTCTGAGAGGGGCACAGGCAGCTGTGGGTGCCAAAATATTTCATAAGTGGCTTTGTCATCATCAGATTCATATTCTACTCATAAAAACAAATTAAATGATATATAATATGTTATATAAAATATGAATTGAAGGGTAATATGTGTGCTCGCTGTCAGGTACAATGAGCTCAACATTGAGGCGGTGATGACGCGTCGTTGAAGGTCGTCGGAGGTTGCCGGAGGTGTGGGAACTCCTAGAGACATCACTTAGACATGAAAGAGGATGAACAGAACATGTGATAAATCTCCGAAAAGCTGGGTACTGCGGGATATTGCTGGGGGCTGGGGAGCCCAGGAACCTCTCTATTCAGGCAGGCGAACGTCACCAATATTTGCCTGTCACATTGACAGGTTAAGTGTGACACTTAGGTGGTGCACCTTGTCGGAAATAAGGCTGATGACCGATAATTTGGTGCTAATGCGTTTTTCAGAGGTAACCTTGACAGCTCCGAGTCCACCCTGATTGAGGCTACAGTGCCGGACAGCAAAAGGTGACAAAAAATATTAATGATGTATTTTCATTCAAAACACAAAATAAACACTACTTTACTTTTTGCAAAAATTGATAGTTGGCCAACCCTAAAGTTAGGGTTAATCGATTGAAAGGTATATCTTCTTATGAGAAGAGGATAGCATGTGTGAATGTATAAGTGAGCACATGGGGTAATGGAGTGGGAAGTCCCACTCTCCTGCGGTCTGACATTGGGTCATGAGGACTATACTGTATATCAACGTGGATACTACATATATGGGGTGTTGTCAGGCATGTGTTGGGATGATTCCCAACACCCCCCTTCAAACTGATATGAGTCCTAATCCTTTGACATGCCTATTGTGTTTAATGCATGGCAACGCCTTTGTGAAAATGTCAGTGGTTTGTTCTGGGTCATGGACGCTTATAAACTCAATGATGGCATCCTGTACTAAGTCGCGGACCCAGTGCCAGTGTATATTGATATGTTTGGCTCTCTGATGGAAGACAGGGTTCTTCGCCATTGTGATCAATCCCTCATTATCACCCATGCAACAGTGTTGGTGCGTCTGATTGTAGTATGCCAAGCTCCAAATGTAGACTATGAAGCCAGCACACCTCTCTTGCTGCTTCCAACATGGCAACATATTCTGCTTCTGTCAAAGATAATGCTTTTGTTACTTGTTTCTTAGAACTCCATGTAATAGCTCTGCCGCTAGCAATGAACACATAACCCAAAATGGATTTCCTCTCATTGGCGTTGGCATATGAAGCATCAGTATATCCAATGAAATTTGGATAATCGACATTCGCTTTGTAAATTATGCTGAGGTTTCAGGTGCCAGATAGATATCGCAACATGCGTTTAATAGCCGTCATATGTTGCAAACTAGGATTGGCAGTGTAAGATGCTAGCCTATTGACTGCATATGAAATGTCAGGTCACATTGCATTTGCTACATATTGCAGTTCCCCTAGCAGCTGAGCAAATGAATGGCTGCAATTCCTGATTTCTCCATCGGGATTGGGGACTAACTGCATGTTTGGATCTAATGGCATAGAGACCAGGTTACAATGTTCATGTCCCTCTTTGCTCAAGATAGATTTGATATACTTTGATGAGGAGATCATGATAGATTCTGGTGTCCTTGTAATCTCAATGCCGATTATCTTTTGCAGCTCACTGAGATCTGTGACCTCCCATTCTTTTGCGACATCTGTTCTCACTTTGTCTTGAAGATCGATCATAGTTGCAAAGATCAATAAATCATCAACCCACACTGCAATAATTGCAAAATCTTCGCCTACATGCCATACATAAATGCATGGGTCTGATTGCAAACATGCATACCCATGCTTCCTCATCTTGGAATCAAATTTGTGATTCCACTCTCTGCCAGCTTGTTTTAAGCCATACAAGGTTTTTATTAATAGACATATGCGCCCTGTTCCATCATCATAGCCTTCAGGCTGTTTCATATATACTTTCTCTTTTAGGATACTGTAATGCAGAACAGTGCCTGCGTGCCAAGTTTGGGGATGTTCCCCAGGTGACAAGAGAGGGAGGGAGAGGGAGAAAGGCCATGATCCCAAAGATCTGAGAACGTGCAGATGAGGACCGGGAGAAGTATAGATGCCAGTGTGTTGGCATTGAGCATTGGCGCGTTGATGTGAGGAGGCAGTGATGGCAGAAGATGATGGTGATGATGAGCGATGATGGTGGGAATGGACAAGGGCAAGGGTGAGCAAGGGCAAGAAGACAAAGACAAGACAAGACAAGGAGAATGGAAAAGGATAGTCGTGGTGCAGTGGGCTTGCGAGTCGTTACACAGTCGGGAATCACACACAGAAATGAGGGGGATGAGGCTGCAGTTGCCTTCTATCCTGATCTATTGATGATCCTCTTGATGAGGTCAAGGGCAAGGTATTTGTACTACAATGGCTACTCTATGCGCAAAGTACTGTAAGTAAGAAGAAGAATAAAATAAAACGAATGTTTCAACCAGCGACAGGCTGTGCAGCATCATATGGAAGTGGGAAGCAAAGTTGAAATTTTACTAGGTTGTCGCGAAGGGTGCGACGTTAAGACAAGGCGGCAGGAGCAAGGAATGGTTCGGTGTCAATCGACACCAACCTCTAAGTCTAATGGAGAAAGAAAAATGCAGAAAGGTGAACTAAAATCAAGGAAAGAAGATATGCAATGAAAACCCAGTTCCTTCTACTCCGAATCCTTCCTTATCAGTCCAGACCTCAGGATGGTTGGTGAGGGCAGCGCGCTGCACATGCAATGAGGGGTGGTGTCGTCTTTGGGTTTGTTGTTGGCTGGTCTGATATGGGCGATCCGAGTCCCTTCAGCCGAGGAGGCTTGGTAAGTGGCGAGCAGAAGGTCTTGACTATATGTGGCCTGGGTCTGATTGGCTGACAATGAAGGTGGGAGGTGGGGAAAATGGGAGGATCGAGGGGACGAGGAGGAGAGGAAGTGCGCTTGAAACTCAACATGTTGACTTTGCATTGCTTGTGTCACATCATCGGGCTTGGGCAACTCAGGAGCTGTCATGTGCTCGGAAATGACCGATTCTGAGGCCACAGTGTGTGCACACTCTACAATACTGTTCAGATAAGCGCCTTTTATGTCCATTTGATGGATGTATAGTTTGCGCTTCGCTGCTACCACTAACAGTGATCTGATGGTTTCCACTCTGATGACTGGTGAATGCATTTCGAGGAAGTCATACCCCAGACACTGGGCACATCCTTTGGCAACTAGTCTGGCTTTATACTTCTGCAGATTGCCATTCTTATCTTGTTTCTTGGCGAAGACAAACTTATTCGCAATCGGAACCACACTGGGAGGCTTTTCTACAAGTTTCCAAGTGCCCATACGATTCAATTGGTTGAGCTCTGTTTCTATAGCTTGTTTCCATTCCGACCATTCTGGCGACGCCTTTGCTTCATGGAGGCTATTGCAATCATCATCATGTATGACTGCGAATGCCTCGTCTCTGACCTCTACGATCCCAGCCTCTTCCTTATCAGGAAAGGGGTCATTCATGTATTTATAATCAGGTCTGATTCCTCTTGTCTTACAAGGTTCTTCTGGGTCTGGGTCTGTGTTTAGATCACTTGTGGTTCATTTTCACGGGATAACTTTCCGCATGTCACTGTCTTCTTCCCCCCCTTTGTGCAGAAGGTTGTTGTTGCTTTCGTGCAATGTTTGCTGCCCCCCTTCAAGTCTTGGTGTTTCGACAGCGATTTCTTCGGGAGGAGCAGAATCAACAGGGGTTAAGAAACAATAGTTTCTTGCAGTTTGGACGTTTTTCATCACCATGTTATAGAATCTTATCGCTTTCGAGCCTTCATCATATCTGACATATGCTCTTTGCTGTGACTTTGGCAGCATCTTATGCTGTATATGTTGGCCTTGTAAGAGCACCCATACTGGGGCTCTGAGCTCACATAGTGAAGCGGGGTAGTAAATCCTGCAAGAGAGTTTCGAGGGGCAGATCTGGGTCTAGAGGAGCAATAGAGAAAGGTGTCAGTAGCTAATCCAAGAAAGGAAGAGCCACATGATATATGTGAAGTGATTTGATGATGATAAGCGGTCCAAGGCGAATTGAGCTGAGGAGGCAAGAAGTTGAGAAGTTTGAGTTCTTCAAAAGCTTGAGTTGATCGGCATGGTGGCTTCAGAGTCAATGTCGAAAGGTCGAAGAGGAGAGAGCTTAAAGGGCGATGGCACGCCGCACGCAAAGAAAGGAGGAAAAACGCGAGGGACAAGATGATATTCCAGTCAGATCAAGACAGGGTATTTATACAATCCAGAAATCAGTAGTCTATGAGTGGCCATCCAAGATCATCAAATCAAAGTGTAAGTAAACATGCAAGCCGGAGCACAGAGTAAGGAGGGAGAACAGGTGAGGGGAAGTGGATGAAAGGAAACATAAAACACGAAGGGACACAGGACAAGGAGAGCCGAGACGTGAGGAATTGTGGATGCTAAAAGAAGAAGGGTGTTCTTGCTAGAAGGAGGGAACAATAGTAAATCGAGGAGACTGGAAGCGTACGAAATCCATCTATGTTTGTGGAAGGGAGACCATGTCAGGTATGGGCTGCGTCAACCAAGGTTGGGAGCAAGCACAAAGGGTTTTGAGGCGGTGCGTCAGAGCAAAGGGATCGCTGGACGGTGGTGAAGGGGACTTGAAAAGGAGGAGTGGAAAGGCAGTACGGTGTGAGCATGACGATAGTGATTGAGCGGGTGATGTCCTCAAGGCGAATGTGTAGCGATGTCAATCGGAGGTGGAATGAGCACGCGATGGAGGCACCACTGATGAGTATGAAATGGCGAATACAAATAGATAGACAAGGCAGATGTGGTTCTTGCAGGGATTGAGTCAGTGTCAGCCAATACCCCTATATGCAAGCACCTTCTGCACACAGCAGCATGGCACACCTTACATCTCCTGGGGGGTTGAAATTTTGACTGTCCCCAGTCAAACCCCGTTCTGGTCTGAATCGTCATTGTCATCGTTCGCGAGGTCTTGGACCACCTCAGCAAGATCGTCGCGATTGAGTATGCGCATGACTGGGATGGAAGTATGTGAGCAGGCAAAGTAAGGGACAAGTCGAAAAGTGGCATAGTGAAGCTTAGACACCACTCCATCAAGCTCTGCAAGGTGGTACACGCCATTGCGGGTTCTCCTGAGAACAACCATGGGTCCGACATAGTGCAGCTTGGTTTTGCAACCAATGTTCAACTCCATAGTGGCGTTGCGCATGAGCACGAGGTCACCGGGTTTGAAGTCGTACGCCAGGAGAGTGTTCTCATACCGGCGCTTGAACTGGTGGATGGAGGCGAGATCATCTTCATGCATCTTGAGTTGGCGGGCGCGGATAGCGATGAGATCGGTGGTCGAAAGCGGCTTAGTGAGGTTAGGGACAAGAAATGTCGCAAGAGTGATGTCAAAAGGAAGGAGGGGCTCGACCCCGTGCACCATGTAGAAGGGGGAGTAGCTGGTTGACTTGCAGATGGTGGTGCAGTTGGCCCAGAAGATGTGGGTTGCGCGAGTTGGCCACTTTGAGTCGTTGCCTTCGCAAGCCTTGACGAGGGAGTCGCGAATTGTCTGATATTGTCACTTGACAATGCCGTTGGCATGGGAGTTGTATGGGGATATGCGGATGTGGCGAATACCATACCTGTCCACAAGCCAGTCCAAGCCAGCGACGTAGGGAGTACCGTTGTTGGTGACGATTTCCTTGACGGCACCCCATCTGCATAAGATGTCTTCGAAAAGAAACATACCCAAGGTGCGCCCAGTTTCAATGCATAGGGCGCGCCACTCCAGCCAAGCGGTGAGAGAGCAACGAGCCTGGGTAATGTAACGAAAGCCACCAGCAGGAGGCATGAACATAGTGTCGACGTGTACCTTGCAAAAAAGTGGGGCAGGGATGGCGACGGTGGGTGGTATGCAGATCTTGGTAGTTTGGCGGAGCTGGCATTGATGGCAGGTACTGATGTACCACTTGACGTCGTGCTCAAGGGAGGGCCACCAAAATCGATCTAAGACGGTGCAACAAGTTGAGAAGAAGCCCCTGTGGCCAAGATTATCATGAGCATTGCGAATGAGGGAAACACGAAGATGGGGAGGAATGTAAAGCTGGTGGCAGCCCTGGTTTTGTCGGTGCCAGAGCCGATCGTCAGCAAGGAAGAACTGCTTGGCCCGTTTGAGCAGGCGAGTGCGCGTAGTGTCGTTGAGGTGGTCAGGCTGCTGAAGTGTGGAAAGGTAGTGGTGAATGAGTTTGAGTTCTTCATCCACTTTGTGTGCCTTAGGGTTGGCGGAGATGGGTGAGTCAGGGTTGTTGAAGTTGGTGTGGGTGATGTCGGTGTAGGTATTTCTGATATCGGTGTTGGCGGGGAGTTCTGTGGCAAGTGTCCATACTGTGGTGGCCTGGTCAGCATGGTCAGTGTGAGTCAAACTCACTCCCCATAGTCTGAGGGATAGGGTAGCGTTGATCCAATCTTCTGGGTCATCATCTTCACTCTCACCGTCAGCAGGCTTACACTGCGACAGGCCATCGGGTCCATGGTGCTTCTCTGCAGGGACATGGACCAACTTGAAGTTGAAAAGTAGAATCACGGTGATCCACCAATTGATGGTGGCATTGGGCTGAATGTCGGAATTCTTGAGCATACCTCTGACATACTGAGCATCCATTTCGACAACAAGGTTCTTGACTCTGATGGTGTAAAGGTGGAGGGCGCGAAGGGCTTGGAACAACCCATAGAGCTTGACCTTGGCTTGCGAGTGGTGGCTCTCACGTTCGTTCCATGAGATGGAGCCGAAGCAGGCAGGGCGGCAGCAGCCATCGGTGCACTCTTGAGCGAGGATCCACCCCACTCTGCACCAAGATGAGTCTATTGAAAGAAACACAGGGCGATCAGAATCGTAATTGATGGAGATGAGTGCTGATGAGGTAATTATGGCATCTTTGAGTGCTTGCATGGTGGACTCATGTTCCTTGTTCCAAACAAAGGTGGTGCCTTTGCAAGTGCTGAGTAGTTCCGAATCCAAATGCGCATGAAGCCAGCAAGGCCAAGGAAAGCACGAACGTCAGAGAGGGTCTTGCAGGAGGGCCAGTCGCAAATGCATGCGATCTTGGAGTCGTCTGGAACGCGGCCATCATAGTTGCACTTGTGCCCAAGGATGACAATCTCAGGGCTTGCGATGACAAGCTTCTTTGTGGAGACTGTGGCTCCAGCATAGCGGAGGCAATGGAGGATGCGGTGGACGTCTTGGAGGTGTTCCGAGATGAATCTGCGGATTCCAGGATTCTGTGGAATGGTTTCATAGTTACCATCCTCTGTCTCGTAGCGAGTTTGAGGTCCCTTGACAGCGGCATCGTCTACAAACATGTGGGCAACGTGAGGGATCTTGGCAGCTAGGATGAAGGCGATGTCATCATGAAAGATAGCGACTGCATTAGTCCAGCCCTGTGGGAGACAAGTCAGTCTGACGGCGCCAACAGGGGATTGGACGGTGGTCAGATCTCGTAAGGCAATGTCAAGAGTCTAGTGATTGTAGCCAACGAAAAGGTCAAGGATGGCGTAGCATGCTTGACCGCCCATGGATTCTATGATTTGATCAGTAAGCGGAGGGACACCCAAGTTGCGAACGGTAACGGCGTTGAGGGGTTGCAGATCATGGACAAGGCGAAGGGCACCACTCTTCTTCTTGACACAAAAGAAGGGTGAGCGATAGGAAGCGTCAGAAGGCTTGTAAACACCGGCCACGATCTTATCTTTGAAGATCTGTATGACTTCGTCGAGGATCCCATAGGGGATCGGGATGTTCTTGTGAGCCCAGGGGATGTGCTCGATGACTGGTATCTTGACGGGGGAGAAGTAGTCATTGCAGAACCGACCTTGCTCTTCATCGGTCCATGCAAGTCTGGTCTTGTTGAGGAGGAGGATGTGCTGCAATAGTTTCAGCTCCTTGGGCCATAGAAAATCAAACCTATTAAGCTCCAAGGCGTCAAGACGTTCTTGGGTGAGACGTTGACCAGAGACAAAGTTGGGAGGATGGATAGGAAGTGGTGGGAGAGAAAGTAGAGGATCTTCTGGGATGCGGCGGATATTGCGAAAATTTTCTGGAAGGGTGGTAGGAACCAGGCGGACCTTCTTAGCGACCTTCTTGTAGGCTAAGGAAGCCTTGTGGTGCTGAAGTGAAGACGTGTTGGTAAGTGCGATCTGATAAGCAAGATGAGATGGGGGAAACGATGGGGACGTAAGACTGTACAAGTAAGATGACACCTGAAGGGCATCTGCTTGCATCACATGTGGCTCACTGGTGGTAAGGCCTTCGTGATCATGATCGTGCGTAACTGGGACAGTGTCGTCTTCTAGGAATGGGGAGTGGTCGTGGAGAGAGTTGGGTAAGAAAAGAGGAGCAGTGGCAATGTCGTCAGCCCATCCTTGAGGGGTGCAGGCGAACTGCAAAGGACTGATTGGGGACTTGATGGTCACAAGATCAGGCAGCTTGGAAGGCGCGTCGGTGGCAATGGTGTCAGCCCACCCTTGCGGGATCCGCGCAAACTGGAGGGGGCCGACCAGGGAGTTGATGGTCGTGTGATCGAGCAACTCCGAACATGCATCAAGTGTGGCCGATGACTCTAAGATCGGATCAGCAAGGGGGGGCGGTGTATGGTTGATGGTGTAAGAGGAAATGCAGAGGCTTGCTACCTGCACCCTTCGTGGCTGGGAGGGCACGTAAACACGTCATGAGATGTCATGTGGATCACGAACCGAGATCTCAACCATTCTGTCAGGAAGGTCCTCGAGGTGGCAGAGAAGTTGACGTTGGAAGGGGCAGCCAAGGAGCAAGCGAAAGGGGGCACGCTCAACTACATGCGCGTGCAACTTGAATGAGACGTTGCCGACTTGCATCTGGAGGAACTCAGCGCAACCTAGAGTCCAATTAGTATACCCATTCGCGCCTTCCATCTCGATCTGGAGTCCGGGGCTGATGTGCGCGTTGATTTCCTGCGCCAAGTCTCATCGGATAATGATGATCTGGAAGCCGGGGTCCAAAAGACCTGGCTTGGAAATGCCTTCGCCAAGGTTAACATTGATCTCTTGCAAGGGGAGGGAATACTCTGGTTCCAGATAGTGAGTCAGATGTGGCTCTGCAGAAGGCGGGGACTCAGCGGTGAATGGGGCCGAGTTTGGTGCCTCTCCATAACTGGTGACCTCAACGCATCAGACGCAGAGGCGTTCCGAGATCTCCTTGCGTACTGCTGGGCTGGCGGCGTATAGGTGTGCTGGGGTGACTTGAGCGAGATTGCCCTGCCAGAGGGAAGAGACTAGCTTGTCAATGAGCCATTGGTCTTCAGCATTGGACTGATAACAGTATTGAGGGGCAGGCTTGTGAGGGTCAAAAGGCAGGTTTGGCTTTGGGAGATCACTGGGTGTGGGAGAGTGCGAGCAGACCTGTGATGGGGGCTTGGGCGAGTCAACTTGTGTGGCGCTTTCGACTTGTGGCATGGGGTTGCCTGCATCAGCTGGTTTGGTGGTTGAGGACTTCTTCAGCGGGGTGGCTTTGGGCAAGCGAGAGGGTTTGTGGGTGTGCTTCTTCCTCTTGGCAGCAAAGACTCGAAATATGTCAGGGGTGTCGGTGTCAGAGTCGGAGCTGTTGGTATCGAGCTTGGTGAGGAGGTTGGGGGTGGATGCCCCTGCTACCTGAAAGGTATATGAATCAGCAATCTCCTCGATGCGACTGGTGGAGATGAGGGAGGCATGCTGCAGCAGATCGCGTGCTGGTGCGGCGAAGCTTGGTGGGGTTGCTGAGGTGCTGGTGGGTCTGCTGGCAAGCCAGGAGTCGATTCCCGCTTGAATGCTGTGTCCGGTGCCATTGTTGGGTACTGGTTCACCGTTGGGTAGGTGGATGCGCCCGCCGCAAATAGAAGCGCGGCTGGAGCGGACGTATTCTTCAGTAAGGTTGCACTTGCGGATGTGGTGGCTGTTCTGATTGCAGAAGGCGCATCCTTCGGAGCACTGGCGGTTTCAGAAGAACGAATTGGGGTTGTCAAAGCTTGGGGTCGAAGTGGTTGGCGTGGGGGTTTGTGACCACTGCGGCAAGGTGTTGGGGTTAGGTGCTGCCGGCGGAGCTTGGTATGAATAAGTTGCGGGCTGAGGCGTAGCAGAAATGAGGTCCGGCTTGGGGTAGTCATTAGCTATAGTGGGCCATCGGTGACAAAGCTGTGCATGGAGAATAGCATAAGTGGAGTCCCGGATGTTGAGACCGTGCATTTGGCTTAGCAAGTCTCCCATCTCCTGGTCCTCCTCATGCTTTTTGAAGTGAACGACCTTGGTCTGAGTCGCAGGGGTGGAAGATCCATGCTGAGGACTTGAGTCACAGGAATGGTTGTGGTGGTTGTTGCTTTGGTGATGGTCGTGGTCATGAGACTCACAGTCACGGTGGCTACTGTGCTTGTGAGGGTTGCTGCTGTGGAAAGGATCACGCACCAGGTGGTCGCGGTCGCGGGAATGGTTGTGTTTGTGCTTGTGGCAGGGTTCTTCATCAAGAGAGTCTTCTCCAAAGTCATCCCGGCCACGCCTATGACGAGAATCGTAGTGTCATTGGTTGGAGCCACCACGGTTGTACCTGCAATGGGAATCGTGGTTGCAGTGGGGGTCTCTTGAATCGTGGTTGGGGTCCAAGTCGGAATCTGAGTCGAAGTCATCGTCAGAGTCGTTGTGTGATCGGTCGCGAGATTGGTGCAACTTGGGCTGGTAGATGTCGGGAACTCACTACTTTATGGGTAGCGAGACTCGACGACGGCACGGAGTTGAAGGTGACTGATCCAAAGGAGCAGCAGTGAGATGTTGAGGAGGAAGAGGCAGAAGACGAGAAGAGGCGGGAGCAGGTAGACTGTTGAAGACGAGGGGCGGGGTGCTGCTAACGAGGAGGGAGCTTTGAAAGGCTCCAGTGTGGGGATTGACAAGAGAACAGTCTAAGGACTGTTCACCTAAATTTGTAGGTCTTATATACTAATACAGGGTGGTCTGTGCGCAGTTTAGGGTAGGTAAGTTTACAGGTAACGGGGGACTGCGCAGTCAATGCGCAGCAACTGCGGATTATATAATACATCTCGATTAGGGTCTAGCCCTAATGAGTCGCGTCTTCGTTGATCGAGTCGCGTCACGTGTTCGTTGATTGTTTAGTGGACGCGTCTTGTTGATCATTCCCACGATCTGCCACGTGTTGATCAACGGGTTAGACGCGCGTCCAAAGCGCATCTTGTCATGTGACATTGTTGATGACCAGTTCCTTGATAGGTCATGTGTTATCTTCCCAGGGTCACGGGGTCGTAGGTTCCCAGGGTCACGTACTGGTAAGTCACGTGATGTACGAGTGGCGAAGGGGTCACGTGATGAGTCACGTGTAGGGTCATGTGATATGTTCCCACGGTCACGTGGTCTTGGAGTTACGGGTTTGTAGCTGAGACTGGGGGGCGCAAGTACCGCTCGCGACAGTATCCCCTCTTTAGGATCTCCTTGTGCCTGCAAGGCTCGTATGCGTATCCCCTCTTTAGGGCGATTACGGGCGTGGAATTCAGCGACTAGTTCTTTGGCGTGTGTTAGTTCTCCAGCTGGGATCCATGAGTTGTCTGCGTCTGTGTAGCCTTTCCAGTGGACGAAGTACTGTGTGCTCTTGCAATTTCTTGTGGGACGTGCTGCTAGGACTTTGTTGATTTCGTAGTGTCCTTCTTCTCCTCCGACGATTTCTGGAGGGGGTCGCTCGAAATTGGGTCCATGTGCTTGTGTTTCGTGGTAGGGTTTCAACAATGAGTTGTGGAATACGGGGTGAACCCTCATGGTCTCGGGTAATTGCAACTTGCAATTTG
>Ga0307510_10001300_pt1 | contig 27236 bp, 34 predicted proteins | sample 12_EM_MG_FD_207224 | JGI IMG/M metagenome (GOLD analysis project Ga0307510, IMG submission 207224) | Populus trichocarpa ectomycorrhiza microbial communities from riparian zone in the Pacific Northwest, United States - 12_EM | ecosystem: Host-associated > Plants > Roots > Unclassified | place... | reverse complement strand
TACTGCACTTCGTAGTGAGCACAATTTAGCATGATCTTCTCTCGTCGTGGACCGAGTTGAGGCCTAGTTGAGGGGTCGTCGCGGCACTGATCATTATATAAAACTAGGTCTCCCTGTTCCATTGTCCGTCGCCAAGACCTCCTACGATAATACCATCTTTGCCCTGGCCTTTATAGCTTCGTCCCTTGCCACCCTCTCCTTGGCCTCACCTGCAGAACGCTCGACCTCACTGTCCCCACGGAATGGTATCCCAGACGCTAATAACTTTACCTTTCTCGCTGCCTCTATGTCAAACACCAACATCCGGAAGCCATTGGCCATTGGCTCAAGCGTCTCGAGTTATAACTCCAACTATGTGTGGCTTGGGGTATATATCGCGACACTCCTTGACGTGATGGTGCTGACACGCCATTGTGTAACGCAGAGCGCTGAGTTCATGAACTCCGAGTCAATCATTGCCAAAAACTTCTCCATGGTCGATGGTGGGATCACAGCGTACGGATCAGACGGCAGAATAGTCGGCGTCTCGCAGGAGGTGCCGAAGGAACATGGCTTTTTATCGTTCCTTCTCCCCGCACACGGCGCCGGCGCTTCCCCAGCTTAGGTGTATTTTGAAGTGGTGAGTTTCGAAAGCTTGAGTTTCTTTGTAACTGGGTCTGAGTCTTTGACATATGTCATTCAAACCACTTTTAGCTGTCCACAAGACCTCATGGTCAACGGAATTGTTCAAGATACGTCGTGCGTCTAACAGCCTACCGTCTGAAGCCGTGATTCCTGCGCATAGCCGTACTATGGCCAGGCCACCGCTCAGTGCCTCGTGCCAGTACCTCTTGAAGTACTTCTCTTACGAGGATCTCGTCATATACGAGATCGGCGCGGGAAATGGCACGTTGGCCATGGACATCCTTGACTATATCCGAAGCGCGTAACCGGAGGTCTACGAGCGTACCCACTACGACATCGCAGGGATTAGCGGTCGTCTAGCAAAGTCACAACAGGACCTCCTCGTCCCACGGCATCCCTCAGGCTGCGTCACTGTAACCCACGGGGGCATATTTCACTGGGATCAGCGAGAACCGGCCCCCTGTTTCTCCCTGGCCATGGAAGTCATTGTGGGTCGTCCGTTTCCTTCGCGCTGGCTCGACCCGTTCACCTCGCGCAGGATAACTTTGCCCACGACATGATCCGCTACGACTATCGCAGTTTAGAACCGTGCCAGGTACTCATCACTATCAGCGCCAACGGCGACTACGGGATATACTACACGTGCGTCACCGACCCGCTCATCGCTTCCTTCTTCGACCTCCGACGCCGCCTCGGCCACCCACCGCCCCTCCCATCGATCCTAAAATCACCCTCCATGCACTCAATATACAACCACCTGCCCTTCGCACCGAACCTCTCAACGCCCGAGTACATCCCCACGCGCCTACTGAGCCTCCTACGCACCCTACGTACACACTTCCCATAGCACAGGCTCCTTTCCGACTTCAGCTCGCTACCTGATGCGATCCCGGGAGTAAACGCGCCCGTCGTACAGGCGCGGGTGCGCGGGCCCCCGTAGCGTGCTCGACGCTCTTCGTGCGCCCGGGCCTGTTCGACATTTTCTTCCCGACGTGGCCGCCTGCGCAACATGTACGAGCATGTGCTCGCACAGCCGCGCACGGATGGCGACGAGCGTCTGTTACCCGTCGCACCGTCCCCGCTCGCGAACAGTGCGTCGCCGCTGTCCTTCGGCGCGGACTTCTTCTCATCGTATCAGCCGCAGAATAGGCGTGCGCCCACGGACGGCATCGCGAGTTCTAGTGGGCTGGGATCGGAAGTCGAACGCGTTCACGCACGCGGAGTTTATGGAGACGTACGCAGACCTGGAGAGCACGTGTCTGCGGAATGGCGAGAACCCGCTGGTGGACTACTACAAAAATGTAAAATCCCTGTTTTGAGACTTTTTCTATCTTATTTGGCTTTCCGTCTGCAAATCTAAGGACAGCGTGCTAGCGCGAAGTGCCAACCCTCCCTCCCCCAGTCTGACATTCTGCGCGCTGCTCAGGTGCGCAGGATATACAAGTTGTAATGAAAGGCGTCTCCGACCTGCTGGATTTCGAGGGTCGTGCCTGGCCGTGTCAAATACCGTCGACGGAAATGCGGTTGGCCAAACGTCAAGTATAGAAACTTGCCGCCGCCCTTCCGCAGAACACTACAGCACGGACGCACTTCAACCCGCGCCGGTGGAGACAAAGAGGGAGAGATGGTGATTCCATACCGAATGACTTCGTCCACCTCTTTCGTACAGTCATCTATCACTTGTTGTGGAGGATCCTGTGGTGCAGGCGGTGAGTGAGGGCGCTGTCGTGCCGAATGTTTCCGATGATATGCGCGGGGTAATGACAACTCACCCACACGTCGCCCTTGGCAGTCATCATCGCGTCCATCGCGCTTTTCCGCACATATCATAAGCCCTAATCCAGACACCACTGCCCATGCCTAACCGAAAGCGCCTTTACCTTTGTCAATCGCGACGTCGAAAATACCGTCCTCGAAAGTCGTCAAGTCGCGGACGTCCATCACGAGCCCTGGAGCAGATCGACGACGACCATGGTTTTATTGTTCTTATGAACGAGTGAGGAACGAGGCGGAAGGAAGAGAGGGAAAGATACATTGCATTTCTGGCCGGTCGCGGTTCCTTGCGGACATGTTCTCGATCACGACGCGGGAGTACTGCGCGGCTCAGAGCGAGCTTCGTCAGCAAACAAGCGGGGCTATGTCAGATGGTAGGGGTGTCACGGCGCACGTCGACATTGACGATATTTTTGTACCCATCGTCATACATCTGAGCAGTCAGTCCAGGGTGTATCAGAGCAATGATGAAGTAGTGAGGCCACACCTCTTCTGATAGCGTCGAATTGCCGCAGCCGAGCATGAGGATGCGCATCGACTTGTCAGGGAGGACCGCGCGAAGGAGATGTGCGACATCCTTGTAACTCTTGAACCAGTCGAACGTTGTCTCTGCTTCCCTTCGTGCGTCTACGACCCATTGAACCCACCTGGAAGTAGAGAGATCAGCTCGGAAGACTCACTGTGCGTATCTTTGGTCCCTGATATACAAGAGAATTATTATGATAAGAAACAAAAGAGGGATCTGTCAGGAGCGTACCAGTACTCTCTAGTCGCATACTCTTCATTCCTTTCCGGAAGGGTGCCGCTGGCGGTTGTCATCGTCGCCGCCGTTCGCAGTCTGTCGTCCGTCCGTTGCCGAGCTGGCGCGTAAGCACCATTTTCCATTTTGGGCCATACCGTAACGGAGTGGAGTCTTCTATCTCAGGCGGCCAATCGACTCGTCGCTCGGCGTCCAGCGTCCGAAATACCTCACTCCTACCACTACAACCTTATCACCACTACAAGTCCTTTCACATCGTCCTATATCTCGTTACCTTCGAAACCCTTGAGACATTAAGAAAATGGTGCGTTCGGATCGTCGTTCCTGAGAGTTTGTTCTAGCGCTAATGTCATCTCCTTCTCCCCTTCCCCACATACTTCATTCCGTGCCTGCAGTCTGCGATCCCCGCATTCGTCATGGGTACTCTGTGAGGTGTAACAGGATACGTTCCCACGCGTTCAATCCCATCCCTCGTCGCAGGTGTCGGGTACGTGTTTCCCCCAACATGCATAGTTACGCGACCACCCCTAATACCTCGCCCCTCCTCCCCCGGCATGGCATGTAGCGTCGGCGCACTCTACCTCTACAGCGGAGATGGCATCCGCAAGCACACCGCCAGCAGCCTCGAGACCGCTCTCGGTGAGCAAAAATTGCATTCCTCTCTGCGTGCTCAATGACAAACGGGGGCTTCTCCCGCAGGTGCTTCTGCCCTCTTATTCCTTTCCTCCGTCCCGAGATTCGCAAAGGGCCCGATACCAGCAATGCTCACTGTCACATCGGCTGTTACAGGCGCATACTACGGCAAGGCGATATACAAGATGCGCCAGTAGGTGGCTGATGGCGGATGTTGGGTGCACCCAGGACTTGCTCCGATTTTGTGTATGATTTGTAACTACCATGTATGATCACTGGATTTCACGCCGCATTCGGTATTACCTGTGAGGCACAAGTCATGTTCGGTGGCCAGCCGATGACAGTACCCAGCGTAAGGAGTGGCTTTATGATTTTCACCGTGTCAAATCTGGTCCTGGAGGTCCAGTATGGCATACCCATCCATAAGAATGCGCGATGGGCCCCAGTGCTAGCAAGAACCGTCCCGCTTTTCCTCGTCCTCGCTCCAAGTCCGCACTCTAACAAAACACTTCGTAAATTCAACAGGATTGCATGACACAATTTACGGTTATCGTAAACAGCTTGACTACAGTAGGTCCCAGAGGGAGTATGGCGTAGGGCTAATCCTTGGACGGTGTCGTGTTGTTAACATACGATAGGCTACGGTTCGCGAAGAACCTGAGCGAGATCGCAGGTGAACAGGAGCGCCTCCCGACTCCAATTTCTCCTCTCCAAGTCAGTAGACCTCAGTTCGGTGTTTATATGTAAGAGAGTGGTTCAAGCAAAGATTCGTAATGGTCACGGTGAGTAGGGTCCACATCTAGTGTACATTAGAATCATGATCATCATTAATACAGGTTGCGACATCCCCTGACATCCCCGAATTGGCATATAGCGTCGGCACACTCACCTCTATAACAGAATTAGCATCCGCAAAAACACCGTCGACATAAGCAAAACTCAAAATTACACTCTCGCCGCTGTGCCCCTCTCAGTTTCAGTATTGTCATGATCAGCAAACCAACAACAAACTGGCTCTCTCGCACAAGGGCACCCACCCTCTTATTCCTATCTTTAGTCCTGAGATGAGAAAGGGGATAGATACCCACAATGCTCGCTATGACGTTGGCCGCGAAGGGCACGTACTACGATAAGGTGACAAACGAGATGCCTCACCGAGATGGCAGGTGGCAGCCGTCAGGCACACCCGCGCTTGGGACCCTCCCCGATTTTGAGTATGATGTATAACCACTATGCAAGACAAACTGTCCCGCATGAATTTCACGCCGCATCCGGCATCACCTGCGAGCGCCAGGTCAGGTTTGCTGGATCACTTGCGGACAGTATCACATTGTCTTAAGTATAGTATGATTCCATATCTATTACAACCCCATGGTTTGAGAGAAACTAGATAGAGCGACGGTGTCTTCCTATTGGTGCTCCGTGTGAAGGAGTCTGAGCCTCTCACTGTGATCCGATCAATTCCATACCAGAGAAAGACGCGAGTAAAACTCACATCCGGGCCTATTGTATGATGCAACGGCACCACGGTTGATCGTCATGAACTACAGTTTCCGTGCCATGGTCAGGAAGGACACAGGCGACGTCCTCGTGTCCCCGTTGCGATGCCGTCCTTAACAGAGTGTGCCTATCGTCAGTAGTTGTCGCATCCAGCCTAGGTTGGGGAAGTGAGGGTGTGTGCTCCACATGTCCCTCGGCAGCAGCGACATTTGATTGTGTCGGCTCGTTGCTGGTCTGGGCCGTCATAACTGTTCTGTGCTCAGGAAGTAGGGAATCGGGTTCCACATATCCCTTGGATATCGCAACTTGGATTGAAGTTCGCCCATTGCCCGCTTGGTCTGTCGCATCTATCCCTGGTGAGGGGATCAGGCCTATGGATTCCACAGGTCCCTCGGCTGCCACAACTTGGCTTGGAGTTTGCACCGAGTCGCCGGCTTGGGTTGCCTGATCTGCTTGGTGCTCAGGAAGCTGGCATGGAAGTTCTGGATTTCCCTCAGCTGTCCCGACTTGTAACGAGGTCCACCCCTCGTCGGACTGGGGTGTCCCATCTGTCCCGCAATTGGGAAGTAGGTGTGGGGATTCCACATATCCGTTGTCTACCATAATATGGGTTGGAACCCGCCCATGGTCAGCTTGGGCTGTTGCATCGGCCCCGCGCTCGAGAAGTAAGCGTGTGAGTTCCATATGTCCATAGGCCTCAGCGAGGTGTAATGGAGTCTCCCCGTAGTGGCCCTGGGCTGTCGCATCCGCACTGTAGTCAAGAAGTAGGCGCGCGACTTCTACATGTCCGCTCTGAGCCGCAAAATGTAGCGGAGTCCACCCGTCGTCATCCCAGGCTGTTGTGTCCGCCCCATGTTTGAGAAGGACGTGTGTGAATTCTGTGTCTCCCTGGTCAGATGCCAAATGCAACGGAGTGGCGCCGTCATCGTTCTGGACTGTCATATCCGCGCCGTAGTCGAGAAGTAGGCGCACAACTTCTACATGTCCGCCCCGAGCCGAAAAATGTAAGGGAGTGAGCCCGTACCCATCCCAGGTTGCTGTATCCGCCCCATGTTTGAGAAGGAGGTGTGTGAATTCTGTGCCTCCCTGATCAGATGCGAAATGCAACGGGGTGCCGCCGAGATTGTCCTGGGCTGTCGCATCCGCCCCGTGTTCGAGAAGGAGGCGCGCGATTTCCACATGATCAAATTGTGCCGCAAAATGCAATGGGGTCCACCCGTCGTCGCTCCGGGCTGTCGCATCCGCCCCATGTTCAAGAAGGATGTGTGCAGATTCCACGTGTCCATGGGTCGATGCCGAGTGCAATGGAGTACACCCATCGTCGTCCTGGGCCGTCACACTCGCCCCATGTCCGAGGAGGAGGCGTGCGACTTCCACATGTCCACCCTCCGAGGCGAGATGCAGCGAGGTCTTCCCATCCACGCCATAGGCTGTGTCATCTAGGTTGTGCTCGAGAAGGATGCGAACGATTTCCACAGAGCCTGTGCCCGAAGCTATATGAAGGGGTGTGGTATCATCATGCACGGCCGTTATGTCCACGCCGCGCTCAAGAAGGAATCTGATGGCTTCCGCATGTCCCCCGAGGAACGCCACATATATTGGATCTAAGCCGTCAAACGCTTCTGTTAAGTCTGCGCCATGCTCGAGAAGGGTACGTGTAACTTCAATATTTCCTTCAAACAACGCCCGATGCAATGGAGGCCAGGTTTTGATATTATCTGCTCCTTCCCCCACACCGAACTCGAGAAAGGTTTTTGTGACTTCCATGTGACCTCCTCGAATCGCCAAGGCATGCGGGGGAAGGTGCTGTTCGTCCTCGGCATCCACATCCACGCCATGCTCAAGAAGGAAACGTACGACTCTCGCATGTCCCTCACTTGATGCCAGGTGCAATGGAGTTGAATCGCGCTTGTCTAAGGCTCCCGCATCTGCGCCATTATCAAGAAGGACGCGAGCAACTTCTAGGTGCCCCCTTGCAGATGCTAGATGTAATGCAGTCGACTGGTGGTCAAAGCCTCGAGAATCCACACCTTGTCCGTGTTCAGCCACCAGGAAGTTTACAAGGATATCTAAGCCACACAGAGCCGCATAGTGCAATGGAGTTCCGCGCGGCTCTGAAGGTCTTTGCCCCCGCTTTTCTCGATGCCAGTACCGGTCTTCCAAATCGTATATCCACACCCAGACAGAAAAATGCGGTTTAGTCGGGTCAAGTAGCTGTTTTGTTCCATCTTCCACCTCTCGAAAGACCTCCTCGAACCGCGCATGGTCCACCCAGTACTCCGCCGCATATTCCGCGAGATCAATTTTCTCCAGGTCGACTGCGGTCAAATTTTTGTCGAGGTGTAACAGTATGCCAAGGCAAGCTTGTGCGGCAAGAGTGTGAGCGCCTGGCATAGAGATGTGATAACGCCGGACAACAATGTCACTTGCTTCGGTAAGCCGGGAAGATGTCAAGAATTCCTTGACGGAGAAATGGGAAAATTGGATGACTCGCGAATCACCGACGTCGACAATGGCCAGCAAACTCGACGTTGTGGACAGAACCGCATCAACTGGATCCTCCAAGAGCCAATCCTGTTGAAATTTCGGAATTGACCCCGTCGTGAAGTCAAATCCAAGGAACTGCGCGAGTTCGTCGACACTGAGTGGGCGGGAAGCCACTGCGACAAATTGAAAGAGACGGTGCGCAACCTCCCAATTTGCTTTCTTGAGGTCCTTCAACGCCCGTTCGTATGTTTCATCGAGCGTCTCCGGTAGTTCTTCCAAAGCATGCCTTATACGTCCTGGGAGGCAGTAGCGAAGGTAGCCCAGCTGGCAATCAACCCATCGGAACCTACACTAATGTAAACAGGAGTCATGAATCCAAAAACTGGTAACAACTTACATGCCATCGGCCTTATTTGTGAGCACGTCGATGACCAGTTGCCTGTCGGTCGTTTTCCATCTGCGCATGATTCGATCGGTGTTAACGACGGACTTGATATAGTTGTTGATGTCTTCCATTTGTCCGCTCTCGTCATGTAGGGAAGTGGAATGGAGAGTTAATGGACAGAGGACAGCCTTAATGTCTGTCTCTGGTCGGCTTGTGATACAGATGCGAGTATTGGGAAGTTGTGGATCAATGAGCGTCTCCACAACCATTAGAACTTTGTCACGAGGGGACGGCAGAGATGATGTCATCGGGCATTCGTCCAGTGCATCCACAATCAGATATACGGGTGCTTGTCCTGGAAGTCTCAGTATTTCCTTCAAACATTTGACAAGCGCATCATCGCTGGGTTGCCTTGAACCATTACTGTGCTCCAAGTAGAATTTCGACAGAATGTCGGAGTAGGGGTCAGATTGGTGACAAAGTTGGACCAGCCAAGATGAGAGTAGCCCACGGGAGTCCGTCTTTTGTTCCTCCCTGAAGTCACAATAAAAAAACGCCATTAATGCCAGTCCCAATTTCCGCAGGCCGTCAATATCCTCGATCATCGAGGAACTGACGGACGCCATGAGTCAATACAACAGAGATAGTGCCAAGTGACATACCAAAGGACGCTCTTCCCTGCGCCCGCTATGAGTGGGGAAGACTATCAGGGTCCGTGAAAGTATGCAAGCCGGAAAAGACACGTACGTTTGCCGTGAACCCACAGTAGAGAACTCAGACCAGATGACTTCCATTCCGAGAAAGTGTCACTCTGAATGAACCACTTCGCCGTGCCGATGTGCCGCGATCCGCAAGCAGTGTTGTGATTCTTCCATGGATCAGGCGGAGAGAGCCAATTTCGGATATCACCTTGCAGCTTGTCGCCTACCAGCCAACCTTAGCGCTCCGTCATCTGGCCAAGCTAAAACCTAACTCACGTTTCGACTTGTTCAAGTCGCTGGCCAGTTGCTGTATGATTTCTAACACCCAGTCAGACATGAAACCAGTTTATGTCGCCAACAATATATACCTAGGGCATCCCGGACGCTGTCAACCGATGCCTTTCCATCTGAAGGAAAGACACTCAACAACCAGTAACAAACAAACGAGGTAGATATACACACCATCAATTACCGTCCTCATATTCTGGACGAGACCATACACGACTTCTAGGGTCTGCTCTGCGGTTGTTCGAGCCTCATTAAGGGTGAGTCGGTCGATTCGCTGTAACACTACCTCGACCTCATTCTCTCCTAACAGCTTCTTGACCAGTTTCACTGCATTCTATTCAGACCAGTGAGACACGTTGGTAAGAATGTACCCACTCGGTCGCCTCTGTTTGATCTGTTTCGTCACCAGGGAAAGAGTGGAAATCAGTTCCACCATGATTTTGACGATGATCTCAGTCATAGCTCCCGTTGAAGGGACCCTGGTATAGACGTCGAGGCGGTTCATGAAGTGTTCAATGGATTCGAGCAAGTCGACGAGAGCGTCGTAACTGGTGCTGACGTCCTTGACTGCCTGATACAGTCGTGTGTCACAAGAACGCACATGTGGGAAATAAACAAGGTTCATACAGCAAGAAGAACGGCCAAGCCGGTAAAAATGGCATTCGCAGGCAGGAATGGCTGTATAATAGACCATCAGAGATGTAGAATACTCATGGACACCTTCCGACGCACCAGGTCGATAGCGGCAGTACTAGCAGAGAGCGTGTACAGAACTGACACAATACCCTTGAGGGACTTCACGATCCTGCCATTATCCCCTCGAACTTGACTAAACGCTCGTGCTTGGTCTTGAATCACGATTGTAACGGATTCGATTGAGTCGCAATTCTGGAGTTTCCCTGCGAGTGGGTGACTGGCCAATGCGGTGCCCGTCTGGATTTGGTAGTCCTGCAAGGCAGACTCGAAGAGGGCTCGAAATCGAGATGATTGTAACTGATCACCCATATCACCGTATGGAGGTGATTATAGAGTGGGTGGTGGTAGGAGTAAGGAGCAAGGGTCAACGCGCTGCCTCCTCACTCCCATCGCATGTTGGCACCGTGACTGCCTAAAGGAGACGGGCATAGAGTTGAGCGCGTTAGTGGCCGGGCCGGGCTGGGGCTGAAGGAAGATAACTTAGATAACTTAGAGAGATCAGCTCGGCCCGGGAAGACTCACTGTGCGTATCTTTGGTCCCTGATATACAAGAGGATCATTATGATAAGAAACAAAAGAGTCAGGAGCGTACCAGTACTCTCTAGTCGCATATTCTTCATTTCTTTCCGGAAGGGTGTCGCTGGCGGTTGTCATCGTCGCCGCCGTTTGCAGCCTGTCGTCCGTCCGTTGCCGAGCTGGCGTGTAAGCGCCACACCGTAACGGAGTGGAGCGACTCTTCTCCCTCAGGCGGCCAATCGACTCGTCACACGTCCAGTGTCCGGAACACCTCACTCCTACCACTACAACCTTATCACCACTACAAGTCCTTTCACATCGTCCTATATCTCGTTACCTTCGAAACCCTTGAGACATTAAGAAAATGGTGCGCTTGGATCGCCGTTGCTGAGAGTGTTTGCTTCTAGCGTTAATGACGTCTCTTTGTCCTCTTCCCCACGTACTTCACTGCGCGCCCACAGTCTGCGATCCCCGCATTCGCCATGGGTACTCTGTGCATCGTCGGAGGTGTAACAGGATACGTCCGCACGCGTTCAATCCCATCCCTCGTTGCAGGCGTCGGGTATGTGTTTCCCAACATACAAGGTTACGCGACCACCCCTAACATCTCGCTCCCCCTCCACCGGCATTGCATATAGCGTCGGCGCGCTCTACCTCTACAGCGGAGATAGCATCCGCAAGCACACCGCCAACAGCCTCGAGACCGCTCTCGGTGAGCAAAAACCGCATTCTCTCTCAGCGTGCTCAATGACAAACGGGGGTTTCTCCCGCAGGTGCGTCTACCCTCTTATTCCTTTCCTCCGTCCCGAGATTCGCAAAGGGCCCGATACCAGCAATGCTCACTGTCACATCGGCCGCTACAGGCGCATACTACGGCAAGGCGATATACAAGATGCGCCAGTAGGTGGATGGTGGCGGATGTTGGGTGCACCCAGGACTTGCTCCGATTTTGTGTATGATTTGTGACTACCATGTATGATCACTGGATTTCACGCCGCATTCGGTATTACCTGTGAGGCACAAGTCATGTTCGGTGGCCAGCCGATGACAGTACCCAGCGTAAGGAGTGGCTTTATGATTTTCACCGTGTCAAATCTGGTCCCGGAGGTCCAGTATGGGATGGCCGTCCATAAGGGCCTCGAATACCAGTGCTAGCAAAACCGTCCCGCTTTTCCTCGTCCTCGCTCCAAGTCCGCACTATAACACAACACTTCGTAAATTCAACAAGATTGCGTGACACAATTTACGGTTATCGTGAACAGCTTGACTACAATGGTGTGGGGACACTTCAAGGCTTGTCGGTACTACAGTATGCTACAGTGCTGTAGAGCATGAACAGAGACGCGACGCCACAGCAAAGGGTGACGCGGTGACGGACCGGGATTCCGGGATGGGGCAATGGCCGGCCGGACTCACCCTGGCATTATGGTGAACAGTGAACAGTGATAAATTCGGCCAACTACGCCACATGATACAGCTCAGGTGAGCAGCCGTAAACTACGCTACCTCGTTGGTGGCATTATCAGGGGTCAGGCCTGTCAGGAGTCCTAATGGTGGTCATATAATGGGCCTACTTTTCCAAAACCGCTTTGACCATACACTACCACACTTCACAACATGCTCCCGCTTCCGGCCCTTCCACCCACCGATTCCCTCGTGCTATCCCCATTTTTCGATGACGCCCCGCAGGGCCACGGAACCCACCAACTTTCGACAATTTCAAATTCGCATCAAGACGCCGTCTTTTCATCCCCGACGTTGCTCGCCTTGCCTCCTAAGTTACTCCTTGTCACTCTCGTTTTCCTTGTGCTCAACTCCTCCCCACCCAACCTCAAATGCCGCACCCAGTTTATCCTGCCGATGCCTCGAAATCCCGTTGTTGTTCTACGTCGGACACGTACACAGGCCCTCAAATGCCAGGACCTCGGCTCTATCCGGAAGGACTTTTTATCGTGTATAGGCCTGATCAGGCCCCCCGAGTACGTTTCCTTGTTTTCGTTTTCGTTCTAGATTGTCTGCTCTCCATTTTCCAGCTTCCTATTCCACCTTAGACTTTTACCATCGAACGTCGCCACACCCTCATCGCCCTCGGTGTCTATGCGCTCGCCGTCGCGCACGTTGATACAATTGAGTTTTTGTTTTCTTTGAACACCGTCTCCGTCGCCGCGTGGGTCTCTCGCCGGCAGGGCCGCCTTCATGTTCGTTTTCTCTCTTTTCCCCTGTATCTCACCTCACGCTTAGCGTACTTGTCTATAAAACCCCTCTCGCCTGACCTCGTCGGAGGCAGGTAATCGAAACCCAACTTTCCCTCTCGTTGCGTTCTGCGTGCTTTTTATCTTCGCCCAACCACCCCAGACGACAAACCGAGCCGCCGTGCCGTCCCCCGTCCTGACAGTCTCGCACCTCTTTCTCTCTTCATTCCTATCACAGCCAAAACTACAATACATTCGCTATCAACGCTATCAACACTCATAGTCATGTCATTTACTTGATTGCAGTCTTAAACTATGCAATAGCCCTATTTGTGGGTGTGCAACATACCCCGAACCTGCATACCGGCGGATCGATTACTTTCTTATGGTGTCTGCCTTGCCAATCGCGGGGCGAGTGGAACCAGCGTTTGGCAATCGTTTCAATGTATCGGGGAATCTCTGCTGTCGGAAATGACTGCGTCCATGAGCTTCTCGCACGTAAGTGGACACCCTGTCAGCTGGTATGATTCTCCGTCGCTTCTCCCGTTCCGCATTTAGTAAATGACGAAACCTCTGTTTGAATCGGGTCAGTAGCTTGCTTTTCCTGGGTCTGAAAACCATCAAAGGGAAGCACATAAATTGTATAATAACCCAGTAGGAAGACCGCTGCGCTGACTTGGCATGGAGGAGATCTGCACTAAGGCTGACCCTACACTTTCAATTCGAGATGACGGATTTGATACCCTTATGCCTCGTTCCACACTTGACGGGCTCAAAGACCGTTCATCCCGTGTCAGCGTAGACATTGGCCGCATCCTAGCCTCCGACCTCAGCCAGTATTTATTGAGTTGACGCCGCAACCGCGGCAACTGACCGGTATCAATATTCCGTGCTTCGCCGTAATTCCTTTAACGACGTCGACAAGCTTCCGCATTCAATTACACGCCACTATCAGAAATACACGAACATCATAGCCTGAATCAGTGAATCGCCGTGGCTTTATCGGAATACGACGCTTCGCAGTGAGCACAATTTACCATGATCGTCTCTCGTCGTTCACACACGTTTCACCCTACTAATGTTCGGAGTTGAGGGGTCGTCACGTCACTGATCAGTATATAAAACCAGGTCTCCTTCCATTTTTCGTCGCCAAGACCTACGATAGTACAATGTTTGCCCTGGCATTTATCTCTTCGTTCCTTGCCACCCTCTCCTTGGCCTCACCTGCGGAACGCCAGACTTCGCTTTGCCCATGGAATGGAGTCCCGGACGCTAACAACTTTACTCTTCTCGCTGCCTCCAAGTCAGACACCAACATCCGGAAGCCATTGGCCATTGGCTCAAACGTCTCGAGTTATAGCTCCAACTATGCGTGGCTTGGGGTATATATCGCGACACTCTCCTTGATGTGATGGTGCTGACACGCCATTGTGTGACGCAGAGCGCAGAGTCCATGAACTCCGAGTCAATCATTGCCAAGAACTTCACTATGGTTGATGGCGGGATTACAGCGTACGGATCAGACGGAAGAATAGTCGGCGTCTCGGAGGAGGTGCCAAAGGAAAATGGCTTTCTATCGTTCCTTCTCCCTGCATACGGCGTGGCCGCTTCCCCAGCTAAGGTGTATTGCGAACTGGTGAGTATCAAAAGCTTGAGCTTCTTGTAACTGAGTCTCGGTCTTTGACGGTGTCATCGATATGTCATTCAAACCACATTTAGTTTTCCACAAGCCCTCATGGCGGAGAGTTTCCCTTCGGTTTAGCGGTGAACGGAGGAGATAGCGACCACTTTTCTTTATGCCAACGTAGCAACAACGACCATTTTGTCGTCGTTTACGGTGCTGTCGAGTCGAGCTCCGCAAAGGCGAAGTACGAACGGGAGACCTGCACAGATGTATATATCTATGTGATTCCAGTAGGTCAACAGCATTAAGACGGGGAGTAGCTCTACGTACTCGGTCTTGGGTGTAATCTCCTGAAGGACAAGGACTGATCGGATTCGCTGTTTCAACAACAAAGTCCCTATGATGATCCCAAGAAGTATACATGTCCTTCCCTACAGCCAATGCGATCAGCGGAAGTGCTCAACGAAATGCTTAATACACGGGAGTCTCCCGTGGCCATTCATCGCAAGGTAAGAAAACAGACGTCGCTAGGGTGTGTTCACTTGATGTTTCTTTCGTTGGGCTGGATGACATCCGAGGGTGTACCCAGTCGTTGAATATTCGCTGAATGCCTGAAACTGCCAGTGTGATCGATGCGCAGGAAAACCCCGGGCACTTAAAGCAACTTGAACGTATTCCGAACTTACCCTGCTTCTCCTGGGTATAAGTAAAAAAAATAAGTGGCGATAAGCGGTGATTACGGGTTATAAGATTGATAGGTTTTGAGGGATTTCCTGATGCTGGACTTTCAAGTCGGGTCGCGGTACCGCAGTATCAGTCGCTGGCACTGAGGCCTGAGTGAGGGACATGGTAGGCAACCGGACGAGTACGTATCAACTCTAAGTGAGATACCTCTGAGACTCGGCTCCGACATCAGCCCTGCCGTGAGATATTTGTCATGTTCAAGTTCCAGCTGACGATTACGTGTACTGTAACATGGTCGCCTCGTGACGACACGATGCGTTGGTGCGGATTTATGACGACGTCAGTTAGCGCCTTTCAATCGTTCGTTTTCCATGATACCACAGCGATATGAGCAGCTCGCTTGAAAATCCATTAGACGATCTTTCCAATTGCTGTGCCCTGATGCGGACTCGTCGACGTGATCCGGATTCACAATAACACCTTGATGGTGACAATAATCCCTATCGGCGGCCTCTTTCCTCACCTCAGATTGCTCAATGTGTGCTGCCAGGGAGAATATACTTCACCCCTCACCAAGCGACACAATGGCGTGCAACGCCATGTCAGTAATCATGTGGATGACGCCACTCCAGTTTCCATCACGCTCTAACACCCTGCGGCCGCCCCACTCTCATCTTTCGCAAAATCAACTTGGCCGACGTCGGCAAAGGGAATGTGAGTGAGCAACACGGCATGACGGGATGCTCTCACAAGATCGCATTGCTCCTTCAGAGGTTGGCGAATGTGTTCGGTGAGGAGTCGGACGACAACGCACTGCGATATCTTGTGCGATCTACGACGGCATTCAGTGCGACATCAACCCGGCTTCTAAGGCATCGGTTCGAACTGGTCCACGCCGCCGCCATGTCGCTCAACGACGCCGCCGGGAACGGAGTGGCCGAGAACGTGTTCGGAACGACGGATCAGTCAGCTTCCTTTTTATTGGCTTGTTTCAAATTCACATGCTACTCCCGTGCCGCCGAACTGACTCGCGGTCCATCTCGATACCCCTCATCGTACAGGTGCCATCTTCTGGACTGTATAGCTCATCCCACAGCTATTCAAAACCTGGCGCACCAAGTCTACCAGAGGGCTCTCACCCTGGCTCGTGAAAGTCGCCCCTCTGCTTCCGGCCCGTTCCCTCTCCGAACATGCACCTGCGTCTTTCCCTCAAATCACATTCCTTCTCTCGCCCGCTAACCAACTTGCTCCTGTACAGATTCCTCTGTGGAATTGCAACGCTCTCACTCGGCATCTACGTGATCCCCCAGGACCTGAACGTTTCCCTGATCGTGCAGCCGCAACCCTTCGGCTTCTTTCTCGCTGATTTCCTGAGGCCAATACTTGTACTACGGCCCTGCTGCATGCTCGCGCAACGTGGTACACAGTTGAGCTCGGCGGCACGCAAGTGTTCTGGGGCGTCCTCGAGGCGGGGGTGGTATTGGACCTCGAAGTACGCGTGATCTGTTCAGTCATCTGCTCTGATCTGGTATAAGGGCGGGGCTCCTTTTGTTTCTTGTGTACTACATCAAAGTAGCGGGTGTGTGGGGATAATATGGGCCCAGTGTGATATTGTCGTGGCACCTCCGCGGGCAAGGCTGGCATGTAATTCTTTGGCACCCTTGACACAGCCCTGATCCTAGTAACCCTCCTGCAAGTACTGGATTTCAGTAGTCCATAAAATGTGACCAGATCCCAATAACATGTTATGTCATAACCTTTCCTTTCCAGTTCCGCGCCGCCTGTCCACCGCCGAGGGAACCCGGTTCTACCAGATCCGCGAGTACTGCGCCACGTCGGCATTTCGTCCCTCGCCATGATGGCCCATATTCTCGGCGGCGTCCTCACCACCCCCTCCGTGTCTTCAAGCATCGAGTCGATGTCCTTGGAGCGACCATCTATCTCTAATCGCGGTTAGTTCTAACGGGTTCAACGCCGCATTTTTGTTGCAGACGAACTGTTTGCCTATTGGCATGCCGGGCTTGTGATGCGGATAGGTCATGAACGGCCTCGTGCTGGTGTTAGCTGTGATTCTCAACCTACATGCCAAGAGAGAGGCAGGGCATGAGGAGCGCAGGTCATGCGAGGATACCCGTGACAATCCAACATGACAGCGGCCGTCATGCCTGCTGCTGCGGTCCGAGACAATGAAAAGTAATCCTATGCAACCGACGTGCTTTCTATAGGCTTCGAACTGTCGTCCTTGTCATTGTCCGAGTCACCGCAGGTGGCCTGGAAGTAAAATCCTGGCCGAGAATCCCCAGGCCAACCGTGACCCGCTGCCACGTGGCCGCCATGTTTTTCGGCAACCCCCGACACCACTGCCGGTCACCACCACCATCGCACTACAAGACCTTCAAATTGTCCAACATCTCTTCACATCTCAGGAAATGGTCAGGTTGTCATCACTTTTACCTCGCATGCGCCGAAAATTACTTCCTCGTGTAAATCGTGTCTCCTCTACATCCTCACGTTGCCCACGTGTGACGCATCTGTTGGCCGCTGTCTCCACGTTCATCATGTACTCTGTGCATTGTGTGGTGTGTAATGGGATTCGCTAGCATGCGTTCCATTCCGTCCCTTGCCGCAGGTGCCAGGTGAGTGTTCCTCGTATCGATGTCGTTGACCTCCGTCGCAAAATCGGGCCGATTATAATCAACCCGAAATCTTTAGAAAATGCAAGCGTAGATACGAACACAAGGGACCATAGTAATCACAATATGTCCTGTCCCTAATTCTGAGAATGTCTTTACAGTGACCGTAGTTGCTCATGGACATGCAAAAAAGTCATTTAAGGTGCAATTCGACTTGATTATAATCATTATAATGTATAATCATTATAATGGCTCTCCGCTCCCTGACACTCCTCCCCCGCCGCCGACATGGCGTGCTGCGTTGGCACACTCACCTCTACGGCAGGGTTAGCATCCGCAAAGACACCGTCGGCAGTCTCGATACCACACTGAGCAAAATTGAAAATTTCGCTCTCGTTGCTGTGCCCCTCTCAGTCTCAACATGCTCATGATCAATAACCTAACAACAAACTGACCCTTACCCACAGGTGATTCCACCCTCTTTTTTTCTATCTTTAGTCCCGAGATTGCAATGCTTGCTATCATGTTGGCTGTGGCGGGCACGTACTACGGTAAGGTGATTCAAGTATAGAATTTCCCATCATTTTCAACGGTATTGCCTAGTATCAAGTATAAGTATGGTTCCATATTTATTACAAACCCGATTGTTTGGGAGGAGCTAGGTGCAGCGATGGTATCTCCCTTTGGTGCTCCACATGAAGGACTCCGAACCTCTCACTGTGATCTGATCAACCCTATACCGGAGAAAGATGTAAACAAAACTCACATATGACCCTATTGTACGATGCAACGGCACCACGGTTGATCATCATGAACCATTGTTTCCCTGCCATGGTCGGGAAGGATACGAGGAGCATCCTCGTGTTCCCGTCGCGGTGCCATTCCCAACGGAGTCTGCCCACCATCAGTATGCGTTGTCGCATCCAGCCCTGGCTGGCGAAGTGAGGGTGTGTACTCCATATGTCCCTCGGCAGCAGTGACATTTGATGGATTCAGCTCGTTGCCGACATGGGCCGTCATAACTGCTTTGGGCTCGTAGAGTAGGGAAGCAGGTTCCGCATTTCCCTCAGCTGCCACGACTTGTAACGGGGTACACCCCTCATCGGACTGGGCTGTCCCATCTGTCCCCCCATCAGGGAGTATGTGTGGGGGTCCCAAATATCCCTTGTCCGCCGTAACATGGATTGGAACTCGCCCATCATCAGCTTTGGCTGTTGAATCGGTCCCGCGCTCGAGAAGTAGGATTGTGAGTTCCACATATCCCATGGCCCACACGACGTGTATTGGAGTCTGCCCGTCGTTGTTCTGGGCCGTCGTATCCGCACCGCAGTCGAGAAGTAGGCGTACGAGTTCCACCTGTCCCTTGACTGCCGCGTGATGTAATGGGGTCTCCCCGTCATCATCCCGGGCTGTGACGTTTGCACCTCGCTCGAGAAGTAGGCGTGCAGTTTCTACACTTCCATTGAATGCCGCAGCATGTAATGGAGTTAGTCCGATATTGCTCTGTGCTTCCACGTCTGCTCCGCGCTCGAGAAGTAGGCGAGCAAGGTCCACATGTCCCATAGCTCCCGCGATCCATAATGGAGTAACCCCGTGGTCCTCCAGCCGGACTGTCACATCTATACCGTGCTCGAGAAAGAGGGATACGACTTCTACATGCCCCCCTAAACACGCCACATAAAATGAAGAGGTCACCTCATTATCCTGGGCCGTCAGGTTAAAGCCGTGCTCAAGGAGGACTCGGATGGATGCCGCATGTCCCCCAATTGACGCCGAAACTAATAGAGATAAGGGCTCCTCGAATTCGGGTGTTATATCTGCGCCACACTCAAGCAGGACGCGTGCGTCTTCAGTGCGTCCATCAAACAATGCCCGATGCAACGGAGGCCACTTGTTAATATCGTCTCCCACCACATCCACACCGAACTTAAGAAAGACCTCCGTTACCTCTACATGCCCCAGCATAAACGCAAGGATAGCTGGGACAGCTTGGTCATCATTTTGGGCGGTCGCATCCACGCCGCGCTTCATTAGGACACGTACAACCTCCGCATGTCCTCCAATTGATGCATCATGCAACGGAGTTGAATTGCGCTTGTCTCTTGCATTCGCATCGGCGCCGTTGTCGAGAAGGGAAAGAACAACTTCTACATATCCCTTCCTGGACGCCAGATGTAACGCAGTTGACTGATCGTCAAAACCCCGAGAGTCCACGGCTTGTGAACGATCAATAACCAGGAACTTGACAATCGCGTTCAGGCCACACAGAGACGCATAATGCAATGGAGTTCCGCGGGGCGGTGTTGGCCATTCCCCTCGCATGTCTCGACGCCAGTACCGGTCTTCCACATCGTGTATCCACACCCAAACAGCAAAGTGGGAGTTGTTTGGGTCAAATAGTTGCTCCATCCCGTCTTCCACCTTGAGAGACACGTCCCCGAACCGCGCATGGTCAACCCAGTGCTCCGCGGCATATTCCGCAAGAGGGAATTTGTCCAGGTCATCTCCGGTAATGTTTTCGTCGAGGTGTAACAACATGCCTAGGCAAGTTTGCGCGGCGAGGGCATGAGCCCCTGTTATTGAGATGTGATACCGCCGGATGACCTCACTTGCTCCGGCAAGCCGGGAAGATGTCAAGAACTCCTTGACAGAAAAATGGGAAAATTGGATCACTTGCAAACCATCGACGTCAATAATCGCCAGCAAACTCGACGTCGTAGACAGAACCGCATCCATTGGATCTTGTAGGGGGAAATCCGGTTGAAATGTCGGAATCGGTTCCACGGTGAAGTTGAACCTGAGAACCTGCGCGAGTTCCTCGACACGGAGCGGGCGGGAAGCTACCGCGACAATTTGGAGAAGACGCTGGGTAACATCCCAACTTGCTTCATCAATATCCCTTAACGCACGCTCATAAGTCTCATCGAGCGTCTTTGGTAGTTCGTTCAGAGTGCGCCGTATACGTCCTGGAAGGCAGCGGCTAAGGTAGCCCAGCTGGCAATCAACCCATCGGAACCTGCAATAGATATCAGCAGGAGATGTGGATCCGAAAAGCGACAATAGCTTACATGCCATCAGCTTTATTCGTGAGCACCTCGATGGCGAGTTGCTTGTCGGCCGCGTGCCATCTCCGCATTATTGGATCCGTATTAACGACCGACCGGATATAGTTCTCGATGTCTTCGATTTGTCCGCCCTCGTCGTGTAGGGAAATTGAACGAAAAGCCAAAGAATCGAGGATAGCCTTAATGTCCGTCTGCGGTCGGCTAGTGACGCAAATGCGCAGATTCGGAATATGTGAACCGATGAGTTTCGTGACAAATGTCAGCACTTTATCGCGAGGAGACCGCATAGATGATGTAATTGGGCATTCGTCAAGCGCGTCCATAATCAGGTACACGGGTGCATGTCGAGGTAGCCTCAGTATTTCCTCGAGACAATTGAGAAGTGTGTTGTCGCTGGGTTGCCTTGAACCACTGTTGTGTTCCACGTACAAGTTGGATAGGACATCACAGTAGGAGTCGGATTGATGACAAAGTTGGACCAGCAAAGACGAGAGCAGCCCACGTGTGTCCTTCTTTTGATCCTCCCTAAAGTCACAATAAAAAAACGCCAACGATGCGAGGCCTAATTTCCGCATGTCATCGATATCTTGGATAATCGATGAACTTTACAACATCATAAGTCACCACGACGGAGACATCGCAAGGTTAACATACCAAAGCACGCTTTTTCCCGCACCAGCTACAAATCGGGAAAACAATCAGTCCCTGTCTCTGAGAGATACAGGCATAGGACCACCGACGTTTGCCATTGACCCACAACAGAGAAGTCGGACCGGACGACTTCCATTCTGAGAAAGTCTCGCTTTGAATAAACCACGTCGCTGTCCCAATGTGCCGTAATTCGCAGGCAATATTGTGATTTTTCCACGGGTCGGGGGGAGAGAGCCAACTCTGAAAATCTCGCTGTAGCTTGTCACCTGCCAGATAACATCAGCACATCGTCACCTAACGAAGGCAGTTGACTCACGACTCGACTTGTTAGTGTCGCTTGCCGGGTGCTGTGCAATTTCTAACGCCCAATCAGAGACATAATCGTTTTATGTTGCCAACAAGATGTACCAAGTTTATTCCCGATACTGGAAACGGACGATTTTCCATCTAGAGAAATACTCAGTAGTTAATAGCAAACAAGGTAGTATGTTGACTCACCCCCCATGACCACTCGAATATTCTGGACCAGACCGTAGACCACCTCCAAGGTTTGTGCCGCAGTTGTCCGAGTCTCGTCGTGCGTGAGTTGATCTAACCGCTGTAACGCTGCCTCAACCTCATTCTCTCCTAACAGCTTCTTCACCAGTTTCACTGCGTTCCATTCAGATCAGGGAGGTATCGGCGAGGATGAACTTACTCGGTCGCTTCTGTTTGACCTGATTCGTCACCAGGGCAAGGGTGGAAATCAGCTCCGCCATGATTTTCACGATCATCTCCATCATATTTCCCGTTAACGGGATCCTGGTATAAATATCGAGACGGTTTATGAAACGTTCCATTGATTCGAGCAAGTCGACAAGAGCGTCGTAGCTAGCACTGAGGTCCTTGACAGCCTGATAAGGTTGCGTGTCGTGTCAGAAGGATGTACAATGGGAAATAAGCTATGGCTCATACAGCGAGAAGGACGGCTAAGCCAGTAAAAATGGCATTTGCAGGTAGGAATGGCTGTGGAATAGACCATCAGAGATGTGGAATACCCATCGACGCCTTTCGACGTACCAGGCCGATAGAGGCGGTACTTGTAGAGAGCGTGTACAGAACCGATACAACGCCCTTGAGGGATTTGGCAATCCTGCCATTGTCCCCTCTGAATTCGGTGAACGTTCGTGCTTGGTCTTGAAGTAGTGCGGTTACGGACTCGACGGAGTTGCAATTCTGGAGTTTCTCGGCGAGCGGGTGGCTGGCTAAAGTCGTGCCCGTCTGAATCTGGTAGTCCTGTAAGGCGGACTCGAAGAGGACTCGAAAACGGGATGATAACTGCAACTGATCAGTCATATCGCTGTGGGAAAACGATATTTGGAGAGCGGGATGTGGAGGTAGGGGCAAGAAGTAAGGCTGTGGGCACTGCCTCACCGACCTGTCATCCCGGTAATGACAGACGCAAGGTAATTACCTAAAAAAGATGGACATAGAGTTGAGGTTGAGAACGTTGAGACCTTTTGAGGGTTGCATGTTGTGTTGAACTATGTTTGGTTGGGTTTGTGACGCGACGCGAGCGCTTTGGAAGTCCTTTAGCGCGCGGGTCTGGTCGGCGCACCTGCCACTGGGTCATACAGCATACAACGGTGATACCTGCTCTCCACTATGTAATATATGTAACCACGGATAAGCGGCTTCGCGCGCGGCGCTGCCGGCGTCACATGTTCATGTTCTACGCTTTTCGTGCGCCCAGGATTGTTTGTTGTATTCAGTGAATGTATCACTTGTAGCCGTCGCTGCCTCGCTGGTGGTCACACCGGGTGGCCTTCAGGTAAAGAGCTATGATCGTAGTAGCTGAGAATCCCAGAGGTGCTGTGACAGTGACGGAGTGGCCACAAATTTTCTATGATCCGCCCGAAACCGGGCCGAAACCGCCCTTTCCAGAGAACACAACCAGAAGACCTTTCACATCGTCCTACATCCGTTCCTCCTGCCTCGAGACAATCTGGAGATGGTAGACTACTATCGCTGTCACTCACACACTGAAGATCATCTCCTCGCGCAAATGACGTCTCCCGTTTTCCGCGCACCGCTACGACGCCTCTGCGGTCTGCTGTCCCCGCCTTCGTCACGGGTTTTAAGGATATGGATTATAGTATCATAGTATCCATTCCTCCAGTAAGGCAGTGTTCGGATCGGCGGGGACGCCACACCTATGAGCGCACGCACTCACACGTGCGCGCTGATGCGCTGATGACTGTGGGCATTGATACTTTTATCAGGTTGCCGCCAGATCGTATCTCCAACACAGGTACTCTGTAAATTGCAGTGTAGGCATGTGATGAGATATTCCCGCATAAATTTCGTCCCATCTCTCGTCCCAGGCGTTGGGTATGTGTTTTCCCAATCAATATCCACTTTGATTAACGCATCTAACACCATCCCTGGCCACCGTTACGCAAGTAGCATCCGTGCACTCTACCTCTGCTGGTGCGTAACACCGGAAAACACACTTACAATAGCGTCGAGACCGAACTTTGCGAGCACATTTCTTTCTCTCGTTTCTGGTCAACCAGAAACGGGGCGGCTCTCACTGTGCTCCCGCCCTGTCAATGCACCGCCTCACCCCGTCCTGATTCCTGAAGAGAAAGGCATAGGCTGATTGCCTAAAAAGGATCACGTGAGGCAGGTTGGAGACGAGGACGAGACGAAATGAGAAACTGGAGGGTAGAAGGGTCCTCCTTTGTCGTACGAAAAGTCGTAGGAGAGAGAAAATAACCTACCGTGGTGTAAGTGCGAGTTGTTCTCAAGGTCGCTCCACAAATCGGACACAGGTTATCTCGGGGGTTCTCGGGGAGCTGGTTAGAGAGCGTGAAAATTTCTATTAATTTGCTATTTCTATTTGGCACAGGGCAAAATCACATGTCGAGGACACGTGATTGCTCCGGCCTCGACTGAGCTGCATACCGACGAATCAGTTATTTTCTCATGTCTTCCTTGCCATTCGCGGGGGCGAGTGGAAGCAGTGTATGGCAATCATCTTAAAGCATCCATGCCATTGTCTCTAGGATCTCAGTGCTCATGGGGGGTCTCTGCTGTTGGAAATGGTTGCACCCATCGACTTCTCCCAGGTAGGTGGACAACCTGTCCGGTAGTATTCCCCGTCGTTCCTCCTCCCGATCCGCATTATTATAATCAAACGGCGAAACCTCGCTTTTCCTGGGATTGAAAACTATCTAAGGTAAGTGCACATAACTACTGTGACGGCCCACTTAGGAAGACCGATGCACTGATTTGAGAGATGTGCACTCGGGCTGACTCTACACTTTCGAGATAAGACGCACGCCTTACCCCCATGGTCCCCACTTGACGGGATCTTCGTCCATTCGGTATCAGCGTGGATTTTGGCCGCATCCTGACCTCTGACCTCTGCTGCTACAGTATTCATTGGGTTGACGCCGCGACTGCGGCACCTGACCGCGATCAAATTTCCCGCGCGCTTCGCCGTAACCCCTTTAACGATGTCGGCCAGCTTCCGCATTCAATTACACGCCACTATCTACATGTACATCGTACCCTGAATCACCTTGGCTTTTTCGGAATACGACACTTCGTAGTAAGCATTTACCGCGATCTTCTCACACGTTTCACCCTACTATGTTCCGGAGTTGAGGGGTCTTCACGTCACCGATCAGTATATAAAACCAGGTCTCCCTCTTCCATTTTTCGTCGCCAACATCTACGGTAATACAATGTTCGCCATGACCCTCATCGCTTCGTTCCTTGCCACCTTCTCATCGGCCTCACCGGCGGAACGACAGACCTCACTTTGCCCATGGGGTGGATTCCCGGATGGTAATAACTTTACTCTTCTCGCTGGCTTCAAGTCAGACACCAACATCCGGAAGACATTGGCCATTGGCTTAGATGACTCGAGTTATAGCTCTAACTATGCGTGGCTTGGGGTATGTATCGCGACACACTCCTCGACGTGATCATGCTGAGACGCCGTTGTGTGACGCAGAGCGCTGAGTCCATGAAACCCGAGTCAATCATTGCCAAGAACTTCACTTTGGTTGATGGAGGGATCACAGCATACGGAACAGACGGCAGGATAGTCGGCGTCTCGCAGGAGGTGCCAAAGGAAAATGGCTTTTTATCGTTCCTTCTCCCCGCATACGGCGTAGCCGCTTCCCCAGCTAAGGTGTATTGCGAACTGGTGAGTCTCAAAAAGCTCGAGTTTCTTGTGACTGGGTCGTCTTTGACGATATGTCATTCGAACTACGTTTAGGTTTCCACAAGCCCTCATGGTCAAGAGTTTCCCTATGGTTTTGCGGTGAACGGTGGAGATAGCGACCACTTCTCTTTATGCCAACGTAGCAACAACGACCAGTTTATTGTCGTTTACGGTGCTGTCGAGTCGAGCTCTGCAACAGTGGAGTATAAATGGGAGACCTGCGCAGATGTATATATCTATGTGATAGGTCAACAGTTTTAACATGGATAGCAGTTCTATGTACTCGGTCTCGGGTGTGAGCTCCTAAAGGACAAGGATTGATCGGGTTAGCTAGTTCAACAACAAATTGCCGATAAACATCCCACGAAGTATACCTGTCCCTAATAAATGCGATCAGTTTTGAGCCGCTTAACAAAACCCTCACTAAACTTCAATTATCTACCCTGATATGAGTACGTAGTTTGCAAATTGACGACATAAATCTGTTATCTGGGGAGATGCATCTCTGACTCTATTCCTGACACCAGTCCAACTGAGATATTTGTCATGATACGACGATACATGGCCGCACGGTGAGGACGCGACGCATTGTTGCGGATTCATGACCACGCCGGTTATCCCCTTTCAATCGGTCTGTTTCCCATGATACCACAGCGATGTGTGCAGCTTCAAAATGCATCAAACGATCTTCCCAAACGATGTGCCCTGACACGGAGTCGCTGGCGTGATCTGGTCTTACAAGAGCTCCTTGGTGACGACGAAAATCTTCCCTATCAGCCCCTTTCCTCATTTCAGATCGCCCAACGTCACCGACAAGAATTGGAGCGTGCTGTCAGGGAGAATACAGCCTCTCCCCTCACCAGGCGACACAAGCGCGTGCAATGCCATGTCACTGATCGTGTGGGCGGCACCACTCCAGATCTCACGCTTCAACACCCTGCGGCCGCTCCACCCCTCATAGGCCTCATCTTTCGCAATGTCGACTTGATCAACGTTGTCGGCAAGGACGTGAGTAAGCAGCGCGGCATGACGGAATGCTCTCACAAGGCCGCACTGCTCCTTCAGAGGTTGGCGAATGTGTTCGGCGAGGACGACAGCGCACTGCGATACACTGTGGCATTCAGCGCGACATCAATCCGGCTTCTGGGGCATCGGTTCGAACTATTCCACGCCACCATGTTGCTCGACGCCGCCGCCGTGGACGTGGACGTGCGATGAGACAGTGCGATCATCGTATCCAAAAGAGCATTATGATGGCACGTAAAAAAAGAAATCGATTCGCATTAGAACATTTCCGGTCGAACGTTACAACGCGGAATAGAGACAGTGGCGACAAAGATCGAACACCAGCTGTTGCCCGTGCGGAGCACGGCAGACCGCCAGTCATGACACATACTGAATTTTACTCACACTAACAACCTCTCTGCCATTACTTCTGAAAGTGACGCAAGACGCAGCAATGCCGGTGAGCTGAGTGGTCGAGAGAGAGAACGTGTTGGAACGATGGGTCAGCGTGACTCAGCCAGCTTCTTTTTTATTGATTTGTTTCACATTCAGATTCTACTCCCGCGCCGCCGACCAGTCGCCGACCCGACCCACAGCTGCTCGAAACCTGGCGCACCAAGTCTCCCAACCTGAAAGGGCTCTCACCCTGGCTCATGCAAGTCGTCCCTCCGCTTCTGGCCCAATCCCTCTCCGAACACGCACCTGCGTCTGTCCCTCAAATCACATCTCTTTTCTCACCCCAACCAACTCGCTCCCGTACGAATTCCTCTGTGGAATCGCGACGCTCCCGCTCGGCGTCTACG
>Ga0307510_10001299_pt1 | contig 27239 bp, 22 predicted proteins | sample 12_EM_MG_FD_207224 | JGI IMG/M metagenome (GOLD analysis project Ga0307510, IMG submission 207224) | Populus trichocarpa ectomycorrhiza microbial communities from riparian zone in the Pacific Northwest, United States - 12_EM | ecosystem: Host-associated > Plants > Roots > Unclassified | place... | reverse complement strand
GGGGTACCGGCACCGGAGTCGTCGAACCCTTCGTGGACTACGCCAGGCAGGCCGCCCGCGACGGACTGCTCACCTTCTATCACCGCCACCAGGTAGACGAGTTGGTGGTGGAGGAGGGCGAGGCGCACGGCGTCCGCGGCACGGTCCTCGCCGAGGACACCTCGGCCCGGGGCATCTCCTCCAGCCGCGAGGCGATCGGCGCGTTCGAACTCACCGCCCAGGCCGTCGTCGTCACCACCGGCGGCATCGGCGCCAACCACGACATCGTCCGCCAGTACTGGCCCGAGCGCCTCGGCACCCCGCCCGCCGAGATGGTCACCGGCGTACCGGCCTACGTCGACGGCCGGATGCTCGACATCAGCGCCGAGGCGGGCGTACGACTGGTCAACCGCGACCGCATGTGGCACTACACCGAGGGCCTACAGAACTGGAACCCGGTCTGGCCCGGCCACGGCATCCGCATCCTGCCGGGCCCGTCGTCCCTCTGGTTCGACGCCCTCGGCCGCCGCCTGCCCGACCCGTGCCTGCCGGGCTACGACACCCTCAACACCCTCAAGTACCTGCGTACCACCGAGGACTTGGCGGACCACGACCACTCCTGGTTCATCCTCACCCAGAAGATCATCGAGAAGGAGTTCGCGCTGTCGGGCTCCGAGCAGAACCCCGACATCACCGCCAAGGACAAGAAGGCGGTCCTGCGCGACCGGCTGCTCGGCAAGGGCGCCCCGGGCCCGGTGGACGCCTTCCTGCGCAAGGGCGCGGACTTCGTGACCGCCGGGAACCTGGAGCAACTGGTGGAGAAGATGAACCAGTTGACCGACAAACCGCTTCTCGACGCGGCCCTGGTGCGCCGCCAGATCGAGGCCAGGGACCTCCAGATGGCCAACCCGTACAGCAAGGACTCCCAGATCCAGGGCATCCGCAACGCCCGCCGCTACATCGGCGACCGCCTGGGCCGCGTCGCCACCCCGCACCGCATCCTCGACCCGGCGGCCGGCCCCCTGATCGGCGTGAAGCTGCACGTCCTGACCCGTAAGACCCTCGGCGGCATCCAGACCGACCTCGACTCACGGGCGCTGGCCGCCGACGGAAAGCCGATCGGCGGACTGTACGCGGCGGGCGAGGTGGCCGGGTTCGGCGGCGGGGGAGTGCACGGCTACAACGCCCTCGAAGGCACCTTCCTCGGCGGCTGCCTCTTCTCGGGCCGCGCGGCGGGCCGTGCGGCGGCGAAGCAGACGGCCTGACCGAGCGGCACTTCTCGCGAGCGCCGCGGCCCGTCTCCTCGCCCCTCTCATTCCTCCAGGAGGCGGGCCAGCACCGAGGCGTGACTCTGCTCCGGTGACCTGACCGCCGTCACCAGGGTCACCCGTCCCATCCGGACCAAGTTCCGCAAGGTGTGCAGGAGTTGAGCCGCCTCGGGCTCGGCGAGCTCGGCCTCGTAACGGCGGCTGAACTCGTCGAAGGAACCCTCGCCCGCGTGGTACCAGCGGCGCAGTTCGGTCGACGGGGTGAGTTCCTTGGGCCACTCGTCCACCCGGGCCGCGTCCTTGGACAGGCCGCGCGGCCACAGCCGGTCGACCATGACACGCACGCCGTCCTCCGGCTCGGGCGGTTCGTAGACACGGCGCACACGAACGGTCACGGGCGGGGCTCCCTCGGGTGGGGTCGGTGCGGTGAGCCTACGTCCGGGCGGAGAGTCAGGCGCGCCCACCGCTGGATCGTCCGGCGGAACCGCCATGTCGACGACCGGCGCTCACGCTCCGTCGTCGACATGGCGGACGTTCCCTTGTACGGCGGCACCGGCCGCCCGGTTCAGAAGGCGTGCGCCATCAGCTCCGCGAACAGCGCGTGCTCGTCGACATCGAGGCCCCGTGAACGGAACCAGCCGCAGATGTTGGCGCAGTCCCGTTCCAGGAAACTCATCCCGTTGAGGTTGCCGACCAGGTCGACGATCTGTGGCAGGTCGATGATGACCAGCCGTTCGCCCGCCGCCAGGATGTTGTACGCCGAGAGGTCGCCGTGCACGAGGCCGTTCTGCACCAGCGTCGCGAGCGCGTCGGTGAGTTGCTCGAAGTACGCCGCCAGCAGTTCGGGTGAGGGCCGGGTCTGAGCGAGCCGGGGCGCGGTCTGGACGGTGCCGTCCTCGTCGACGACGGTGATCCACTCCATCAGGATCTCCGTGCCGTCGATCTGGACCGGGTAGGGCACCGGCAGCCCGAGGTTCCAGAGCCGCACCAGCGCGGCCCACTCGGACACCGCCCACTCGCCGGCCGCGACCTGTCGGCCGAAGGTGCTCTTCCGTTTGAGGGCCCGCTCGTCGCGTGAGCGCTTCATCGAGCGGCCCTCGGTGTAGGACGCGGCGCGGTGGAAGGTCCGGTGCTCGGAGGAGCGGTACCGCTTGGCCGCCATGACCACCCCGGCGGTGGGATCGAGCGGGTCGGCGCGCTCGACGAGGTGGACGTCGGCCTCCTTGCCGGTCTTGAGGACACCGAGCTCGGTGTCGATCGCGCCCTGCGAGGTCACCACCCAGTCCGGTAGCGGCTCGGGGCCCCGGCTGAGGGGTTCGACGCTGAGCCAGGTCGACCAGCGCTGGCCGTCCTCGAGGTCGCCGTAGGCCTGGAAGTCGAAGACGAAACGGTCGTCGATGTCGCCCGGTACCGCGTCGCCCGGCGGCGGGACGGAGCGGAAGGGGTCGGTGTTGAACGCGTCAGGAAATGCCGGGTGTTGAGAGTGCTGAGGTTGTTGCGGGAGATCGTCGCGAGACATCGCTGGGGGTGCTCCATGAGGTGAGAGGGAGGCGGTCGGCGGGCAGGCCGATGACAGTCGTGTTCACGGTCGCGCCTCCTCTCGTGGAGCACCGGGCAGCTCCCGGTCGCCCGCCCATGGTGAGGGGCGGGCACGGGGAGCGGCAACCGAATTAAGTCGGCCCGCGTCGAGCGGCCTCAGCGGTGCCGCAGGTTTCGGGCGTGACCCTCTGTCCAAGGTCTCCGGCACGCTCCTCACGAGCCCGGACCCGAGGACTTGACGGAGTGCTGCTAGCGGCCCTTCCGCACGAGATCGGTGATGCGCTCGCCCTCGCCGATCGTGAGCGGGCCGGTCCCCTCCGCGGTGTCGCCGACACCCAGCGCGACCGCCAGCGTCCGGCCGTGCAGATCGAGGGTGGCCTCGGTGAGGGTGGTGAAATCGGCTACGGCGGAACGGGCGCGGGCCCAGCCGGTCAGGCCGATGCCCGCGGCGACCAGCACGGCCGGCCACCACACCACGGTGAGCAGGAGGTAGGGCAGGGCCCAGGTTCCGGTGGCGACCGCGGCGGCGAACGCCGAGTGCCCGGCGGTGAGTTCGGTACGCGCGGGGTCGGGTAGGACCAGCCAGAGCCGGGACCAGCCGTAGGTCAGGTCGAGTCCGTAGCGGTGGTACGCGATCGACTCCACGGCGTGGATCCGGTCGCCCATCCAGGTGGGCCTGCCCGGTTCGGCCATGGCCAGCCGGGTGACGCGGTCGGCCACGGTGTCGATCCGGTCCTGCTGTTCGCGGGTGCGTGTGCCCGGGCTCGTGGCTTCCAGCGCCCGGCGTTCCTCCACGAGCAGGTGCCACCGCGCACGCCGACGCGCCGTCCGCGCCGCCGCGACCGCGGTGAACGGGCCGGGCCACTGACCCAGCCAGACGCGCCGGGTGACTCCGGCGAGCGCCTGCACGACGAAGGCCACACCGGAGGCGGCCGCCAGTACGGCCACGACGAGCAGTGCCTGCGCCCCGCTCGGCAGGTCCGCGACCGTGTCGGCGGTGTGCTCGACCTGCCGGGTCAACAACGCGACGTTCCACGCGTCGGCATGGCCGAGGGTGACGGACAGCCACACCGCGGCGAGGAAGAACGCACCGGGCAGTACGAGCAGACTGATCCACCGGTCGGCGAGCGTCTTGGCCAACTGCTGGAAGAAACCGCCCACGTGGGCTACCCCCGTTCCAGGGGCCGACCCATGACGGCGCAGCGCGGGATCGCGCCCGCCGGAGGCGGTACCGCTGTCCGGTCGCAGGCGCCGTCCGGGCAGCGGAAGGTCTCCTGGCGGGCGATGCCCGGCCCGGCTCCCGGGAGTCCCGACGCGAGCGTGCGCAGGGTGGCCTCACGGTCGGTGTGCAGCAACTGCCCGAGCAGGGCGAGCACCGGACGCCGGGCCCGCGCCTCGGTCACGATCCGTTCCAGCAGCACCTGACGTTCCGTGGAGTGGAGCCTGGTCTCGCCGATCAGCGCCTCGAACTCCTGGCACAGCGTGGTCAGTGCCGATCGTTCGGCGTCCACCAGGGCTCCTCCTTCCGCCAGTTGGCCGATAGTCTCATGGGTGATGTCCTCCTACCACCAGCCCGATCCGGAGCAGCTGAACCAGCAGGCGGTCGACCTGCTGAACCAGGCCACCAGGGCCGGTGACACGGCACAACTGGGCAACTGCGTCTCGTTGTTCGAGAGCATCGTCGCCCTGACACCGCACCACCATCCACGCCGTGCCACCCGTCTGTACAACCTCGCCGAATGCCATCGGGCGCTGTACGCGCTGACGGGGCAGGAATACGAAGCCGACCAGTCGATCGGCATCGGGCACCAGGCCGTGGCCGCCCTCCACTACGGTGACCCCAACTCCGCGCTGATCCTGGGCAACCTCAGCTGCACCCATCTCCTGCGGTTCCAGCGGGTCGGGCGGCCGGACGACCTGGACGGGGTCGTCGAGTTCGGGGAACGGGCCGTTGCCGTGACCGGCGCCAACCCGATCATCGCGTTCCACCTGACCACCCTCGGCACGGGCTATCTGCTGCGCTTCCAGAGAGCAGGGCGTCTTTCGGATCTGGACCGTTCCATCTACAACGGTGAGCGGGTGGTGGCTGTCGCCTCCGCTGATTCGCCTCACCGGACGACGGCCTTGTCCGATCTCGCCACGGGCTATCTGCTGCGCTTCAAGCGGACCGGGCAACCCTCGGATCTGGACCGTTCCATGGACAACGGTGAGCGGTTGATCGTTGTCGCCCCGGCCGATTTTCCCCACCGGTCGACGGCCTTGGCCAATCTCGCCACGGGCTACTTGCTGCGGTTCGAGCGGACCGGGCACATCTCGGACCTGGACCGTTCCAGCGGCAACGGTGAGCGGGCGATGGCCGTCACTCCCGCCGACTCCCCTCTCCGGCCGGTGATCCTGGCCGACCTCGCCTTGGGATGCCTGCGGCGGTTCCAGGGAACCGGGCACGTCCTGGATCTGGACCGTTCCATCGACTTCGGTGAGCGGGCGATGGCTGTCATCGCCGCCGACTTCCCCCACCGGCTGGCCACCCTGACCAACCTCGCCACGTCCTACTGGGCACGGTTCGAGCGGACCGGGCACATCTCGGACCTGGAGCGCGCCATCGGCTTCGGGGAACAGGCCATCGCCGACTCCACCGGCAACCCGCACCGGACGACCGCCCTGTCCAACCTCGCCGCCGCCTACACCGACCGCTTCGCGCGGACGGGGAGCCTGGCCGACCTGGACCGGGCGATCGGCCACTACGAACAGGTGGTGGCCGCCGCCCTGGACAACGCTCCCGACAGTGCCACCTACATGTCCAACCTCGGCATGGCGTACCACGCGCGGTTCGAACGGCTGGGGGAGCAGGCCGACCTGGACCGGGCGATCGGCCACCTCGATCGTGCCGCTGCCGCGGTGCCCCGAGGGCACCGCGAGTTCGCGACGATCCTGTCCAACCTCGGCACCGCCTACCACACGCGGTTCGAACGGCTGGGGAACCAGGCCGACTTGGACCGGGCCGTCGTACATCACGAACAGGCTGTGGCCGCCACGCCCGACGGACACCCGGATCTTTCCCACCGTCTGTCGAACCTGGGCACGGCGTACGGCGCGCGGTCCGACCGGAAGGGGGATCCCGTCGATCTGCACCGGTCCGTCGAGAGCTTGGAGCGCGCCGTCGCCGCCACACCGGCCGATCACCCCTTCCGGGCGATGGCCCTGTCCAACCTGGCGGCGACCGTGCGCGGGCGGTTCGACCGGCTGGGGGACGTGGCCGACCTGGACCGTGCCATCGTGTTGCACGAAGAGGCCGTGGCGGCCACGCCCGTCGACCACCCGAACCTGGCGATGCGCCTGTCCAACCTCAGCGTCGCCCACTGGTCCCGGCTCACCCGTACCGGAGACGTGTCCGACCTGGACGCGGCCGTCGACGCCGCGAGACGCGCGGTGGCCGCCACGCCGGACGACCACCCGGACCGTGCGATGCTCCTGAACAATCTCGGCAACGCCCTCAAGCAACGGTTCGAGCACAGCGGCGGCCTTCAGGACCTGGAGCGTGCCGTCGCGCATCACGAAGAGGCCGTGGCCGCCACGCCCGACGACCATCCGAGCCGGGCCCCATGGCTGTCCAACCTCGGAACCGCCTACCAGGCGCGGTTCCTCCGGAGAGGCGGCGCCGACGGCGACAACGCCATCGACCGCACGCTCCAGGCGCTCGCGGCCACCCCCGCCGACCACCCCGACCGACCGCTGCGCCTCTACAACCTCGGACGGTCCTATCAGGCGCGGTACGAGCGCTCGGGTGATCCGGCCGACCTGGACCGCGCGGTCGACCTGGCGCGGGAGACAGCCGACGCCGTCCCCGTGGGCGATCCGCTCCGCGCGCAGCATCTGTTCAACCTCGGCAACACCCATCGGCTGCGGTTCCAGCGGACCGGCGACCCGAACGACCTCGACCGTGCCGTCGACGCCGCGGAAATGACAGTCGCGGCCACCCCCGCCGACCATCCCAGGCGAGCCACCCGCATCTACTTCCTCGCGATCTGTCACACGAGGAGGTGGGACAGCGGCAGCACCGTCGACCGGCCGCGGATCAGCCGGCTAGCGGAGGAGGCTCTCGCAGCCACGACGTCGCCCCCGTTCGACCGGCTCCGGGCCTGCTGGGCGGTCGGCCGGCTCGCCTACGTACTGGACGAACCGCACATCGCCCGGCTGCTGTTCGACACAGCGGTGGAGCTGCTGCCGTTGGTCGCGGCACGGGAGACCTCGGCGGCGGACCACGAGTACCGTCTCGGCGCGAACAGCGGACTGGTCGGCGAGACGATCGCCGTGCACTGTGCCCTCGACGATCCGGGCGGCGCGGTCCAGGCCGCCGAGCTGGGACGGTCGATCCTGCTGACGTCCCGGCTGGCGCTGCGGACACCCCTCGGCGACCTCGAAGCCGAGCACCCGGCACTGGCCGGCCGGCTGAACCGGGTCCGCGATGCTCTGAACGCGCCGGACCCCCCGGCCATGGCCACGCCCGACGGTCAGGACGTCGACCATGTCGACCGGCGGAAACGGTTGTGGGCCGAGCACGACGCCGTACTGGCGGAGATCCGCCGACTGCCGGGCCTGGACCGGTTCCTGCTCCCGCTGAGGTGGACCCGGCTGCGGCCGACCGCCGCCGGTGAGGCGGTCGTGCTGCTCAACGCCGGCCGGCAGCGGTGCGACGCCATCGTCGTCACCGCCGACGGGCCCCTGCTGCCGGTGCCGTTGCCCGAACTGCGGCTGTCCGACGTCGAGGCGTGGGCCGCCGAGCTGACGGAAGCGACGCACGACGCCGGCTCGTTCACCGGCGAGCTGCGCTGCCAACGGGTGCTGACGTACCTGCTCGGCCGGCTGTGGGACACGACGGTCGCGCCGGTCCTCGACGCGATCGACGACCGGCTCCGCCTGGCCGACGGAGTACTGCCCCGCGTGTGGTGGATGCCGACCGGGCCGCTCGCGCTGCTGCCGCTGCACGCGGCCGGACATCCCGGTGGCGCAGTGGCGCTCGACCGGGTGATCTCGTCGTACACGCCCACCATGCGCACCCTGGCCCGTGCCCACGGACGCCCGGCCGCGACGGCCCTGCGCCGGCTCACCGTCACCCTCGACCGGACCCCGGGTCTGCCGGACCTGCCGGCCACCGCCGCCGAGGCGGCGATCCTGCACGCCGCCCATCCCGACATGCCGCTGCTCACCAACGAGCAGGCCACCGCCCCCCGGGTGACCGGGGCGCTCCCCAGGGCGAGTTGGGCCCACTTCGCCTGTCACGCGGGTACCGACCCCGACGCGCCGTCCGAGGGCGGGCTGCACCTCCACGACGGTGTGCTGTCCATCGCGGAGATCGGCCGCCTCGACCTCCACGAGGCCGAACTGGCATACCTGTCCGCGTGTTCCACCGGACATGTCGGCAGACGGCACGCGGACGAGTCCATCCACCTCGCCTCCGCGTTCCAACTGGCCGGCTTCCGGCACGTCGTAGCGAGTCTCTGGCCACTGGACGACCATGTCGCCGCCGCGGCGGCCGACCACTTCTACCGGCTGATGCCGGACACACCGTCCGCCGACGACGCGGCGGTCGTGCTCCACCGCGTCATCCGGCAGTTGCGCACCGAGCACTCCGACCGACCGCATCTGTGGGCTTCCCTGATCCACAGCGGGCCGTAGCCCGAACCGGTCCTCAACTCGGCGCCCACCACGGGGGATTCACCACAGGGCCGGTGAACACCGGGCCGCGGGTCGGCCCGTCGGTGACCGGCAGTACACCGAACAGGGCGGCAGGTACGCGTCCTAGCCCTGCTGCGGCGCCAGGGTACGCACGACGTCGAACTCGTTGCCCTCGGGGTCGGCCATGACCACCCAGTTCCGGTCCGGGCCCTGGCCCACGTCCGTCGTGGTGGCACCGAGGCCGAGCAGTCTGGTCACCTCGTCCTCGGTGCTGCCGTCGATCTGGCTGACGTCGAGGTGGAGCCGGTTCTTGACGGTCTTGTCCTCGGGCACCCGGATGAACTGGAGGGTGGGCGGCATCTGGCGGGCCCGGATATCCTGGACGGTCGGTTCCCAGGAGCCGATCTCGACCCTGCCCTCGCTCCGGTCGATCACCTTGAAGTCCAGAACCTCGCACCAGAAGGCCGCGAGCCTCTCCGGATCACGGCAGTCGACGACCAACTCGGTGAACCTGCTTGTCATGACTCTCCTGAACCTAAGTGGTCGACGCTGGAAATCCTTCGGGGGTTGATCATGCGGCCAGTGCGATGGAGGATTCTTGGTGTCGGTCGGTGAGCGTGTGTCGGTCGAGCCGGGCCAGCAGATCGTCCAGGTCGGAGGTGGTGAACCTCCACTGGAACGGCTGTGCCGTGGCGTTATAGCGGTCTTCGAACCCTCGGAGTCGGTCCCTGACCTGGTCGAGGTCGGTGAAGTCGTTGGGTGTCACGACCTTGCGTTGCACGATGGAGAAGAAGACCTCTATCTGGTTCACCCATGAGGCGTGGACCGGGGTGTGGACCAGGACGGCGTTCGGGAACCGGGCGGCCATCCGGTCGATGGCCTTCTTGCCGCGGTGGGAGGAGCCGTTGTCGACGATCCAGAAGACGCGCTTCGCGCCGGCGTAGGGCTCTTGCGTCATGACCTGTTCGACCAGGGCCATGAACGGCACGATGCCGGTGGTGGCCTCACAGCGGCCGAAGACTTTCGCCCGGTGGACGTCGTAGGCGGCCAGGTAGGCCACGGCTCCGCCGCGTCCGTACTCGTGGTTGACGCGCATCGCCCTGGCCTGGCCAGGGGCCAGGGTCGGATGGCAGCGGCAGCGGGCCTGGACCGAGGTCTTCTCGTCGCTGGAGACAACGTACTCATCCGTGCCGAGGGGTTCGCCTTCGTAGGTGCGGGCGTACAGGTCGAGGACACGCTTGGCTTTGGCGTGAAAGTCCGGATCCCGGATGAAGATCCAGGACCGGTACTGCCAGGGCTTGAGCGCGTCCTCGCGCATCCATCGGCGCACGGTAGACGTCGAGACGCTGTCGGTGACGCCGCGCGCGGTCAGTTCGGCGGCCAGCTCCGGGCACGACCAGCGCGATAACGGCACCCCGGTCTCGGCGGGGAGTTGGCAGGCCAGGGCTTTGGCCTCGGCGACCTGCACGGGGGTGAAACGGGCAGGGCGCCCGGAACGTTTGCGGTCGCCCAGGGCCGGCAACCCGTCCTGGGCAAATCGCCTTCGCCAGGCACGAACGGTGTCCAGATGCAAGCCGGTCTCGCGGGAGATTCGCGCGTTGGAGCGCCCACGTGCGGCCTGCAGTACGACCTGTGCGCGCATCCGGGCCTGGTACCCGGTCTTGTGACCGTAGGCCATTTTCTTGAGCCGGTGGCGCTCGGCAGCGGTGAGTAGGACGGGCACGGCAACGCAGGCGGGCATGGCAGTAGGACGGCCGATCCTTGGGTGGCGGGGGAACGGGGCCGACACCCGTTCCCCCGATCCACGGACGCACATCACAACGCTGCGGATCACCACGTGGTCAGGGCTGTCCGCCGGACTTGCCACAGCGACCTGCCAAGATGTCCATCAACTTCTAGATGGCGAAGCCTCCGTCGACACTGATCGTCGTTCCGGTGATGTAGCGGGCGTCGATGCCGGCCAGGTAGGTGACGGTGGCAGCGATGTCGTCCGGCTCGGCGTAGTGCCCCAGTGCGGTCAGTCCGCGGATCATGTCGGCGTTGGGTCCGTCGGCGGGGTTGGCATCCGTATCGGTCGGGCCCGGGTGAACGAGGTTGACGGTGATGCCCCGCGGCCCCAGATCGCGCGCCAGGCCCTTGGTCATGCCGATGAGCGCAGTCTTGCTCATCGCGTACAGGCTGAACCCGGGAAACACCGTCCGCTCGGCCACATTGCTGCCGATGCTGACGATGCGTCCCCCGTTGCCCATGTGCCGCGCCGCGGCCTGCGAGGCCACGAACGGTGCCCGCACGTTCACTGCCATGGTTCGGTCGAACTCTGCCGGCCCGAGATCCTCCGCCGGTCCGACCAGGAACACGCCCGCGTTGTTGACGAGTACATCGAGGGCACCGAACGTTGCCGCTGCCTCGTCCACGGCCCCGATCACAGCAGCGACGTCGGCGTTGTCAGCCTTGATCGCAAGGCCCCGACGGCCCTCCGCCTTGATTTGATCGACCACCTTGGCCGCACTCTCCGAGTCTCGCTCATAGGTCAACACCACATCGGCGCCTTCCCGCGCGAGCCGCAACGCCACCGCCGCGCCGATGCCACGGCTGCCGCCGGTGACCAGGGCTACTTTGCCTTCGCTCTTATTCATGGCTCCAGCGTGATCGCTGGAAGGCAACCTGTCCGGCGGTAAACCGCCATGATGTTCGATCACTGCCCACCCGCTCCCTTGCTCGGCACCGGTCCGACCGCGTCTGCGTCAACCCCCGAAGGACTTCCGGCGCCGACCACTAAGTCGGGCGACGGGCTGTTTACGAGGGTTTCCCCATGCCGGTGAAGAGGGCGTGGAGGACACGGTCCACGTACTCGTGGGTCAAGGGTTCCTGGGTGATCAGGAACTGGAAGTAGAGCGGGCCGGAGAGGATCGCCATGGCCAGGCTCAGGTCGAAGGCGGGGGACAACTGGCCCTGATCCTGGGCCTTCTTCAGCCGGGCGACGGTCATGGCGGTCTGCGGGGCGATGAAGCGCTCGTTGAGGGCGGCGGCGACCCGGGGGTCGTACTGGGCCTCGCCGACCAGGGCCTGGTACAGCGGGCCGAAGGGCGGGCCGGCCAGCAGGTCGACGGCCGCGTGGATCTGCGTGCGCAGATCGGCGACGAGGTCGCCCGTGTCGGGGTAGTCCAGGTCCGACTTGTGCAGCGAGAGCAGGGAGTCCAGGAACAGGGCACCTTTGGACGGCCACCTGCGGTAGATGGTGTGCTTGCCCGCGCCGGCCCGGGCGGCGATCGCTTCGATGCTGAGCTTGGCGTAGCCGATCTCCTGGCCCAGCTCCAGAGTGGTCCGCATGATGGCCTCGGTGCGGCCGGCGCCTCGAAGGGGGTCCGTCATGCCGCCATCCTAACGGCACGGCACGGCACGTGCCGTTCTTGACGAAGTGCCGGTTCATGCACTCTCCTTTACGGCGCGGCATGGCACGTGCCGTGCCGACGGGGGAGGTTGCATGGATGCCGACGTGATCGTCGTGGGAGCCGGTCCGACCGGTCTGATGCTGGCCTGCGAACTGCGCCTGGCCGGGGTGCGCCCGCTGGTGCTGGAGCGCCAGTCGCAACGCCGGGACACCCCGAAGGCCGGCGGCCTCGGCGGACGGATCCTGGAACTGCTGCGCCACCGCGGCTTGTTGGAGCGATGCGAGGCGGCCTGCACCGGTCCCGTGCCGGCGCCCCGGTTCCCGTTCGGCGGTGTCCACCTCGATCTGACCCGGCTCGCCGATCCTCCGCTGCACGCCCTGCCGCTGCCGCAACAGCGGCTCGAGGAAGTGCTCGCCGAACGCGCCGGTGAACTCGATGTCGAGATCCGTCGCGGGCACCAGGTGGCCGGCGTCGTCCAGGACGAGGCAGCGGTGACCGCGGAGGTGCTCGGCCCGGACGGACCGTACCGGGTGACCGCCCGGTACCTGGCGGGCTGCGACGGCGCCCGCAGCCAGGTCCGCGACGCGGCGGGCATCGCCTTCCCCGGCATCACGTATCCGGAGGTCAACCGGCTGGCCCAGGTCACCTTTCCCGACACGGTGACCGTGCTCGGCAACGGGGATCTCGACGTCCCCGGCTTCGGCACGGTCCCCGGGGGCTTCACACGAACCGGCCGCGGTCTCCTCGGAGTCGGCGCATCGCCCGACTCGCCCGTGGTCTCCCTCTACACCACCGAGGACGAGGCCGCCGAGTACGACGACGACACCCCGATGTCCCTGACCGAATTCCAGGACAGCCTCCGTCACGTCCTGGGCGCGGAACTCCCCGTACGCGAGGCGATCCGGCTGTCGCGGTTCACCTTCAAGGCCCGGCAGGCCGAGCACTACCGAAAAGGGCGGATCCTGCTGGCCGGTGACGCCGCGCATCTGTTCCCGGCGACCGGCGTGGCGATCAACGCCGGCATGCTCGACGCGGTCAACCTGGCCTGGAAGCTGGCCGCCGACGTCCACGGCCGGGCCCCCGACGGTCTGCTGGACACCTACCACGACGAACGGCACCTCGCCGGTGCGCGCACCATGCTGCACACCCGGGCCCAGGTGGCGCTGCGGCGCGGAACCGACCCGGCCGCCGAGGCACTCCGCGAGGTCTTCCAGGAACTGCTCGCCGACGAGCAGCCGCAGCGCCGCTTGGGAGCGCTCATCGCCGGCACCGACATCCGCTACCCGATGCCCGGATCATCCCGCCACCACCCGCTGGCCGGAGCGTTCGTCCCCGACCTCACCCTGCACAACGACCGGGGAACGACCGGCGTCGGCGAGCTCCTGCACACCGCACGGCCCCTCCTCCTGGACCTGGCCGACCGCGAGGATCTCCGCCGGGCGGCCGGAGACTGGCGCTCCCGTGTCGACGTCCACACCGCCAAGACCGATGACCGCCCCGCAGACGCCCTCCTGATCCGCCCCGACGCGCACATCGCCTGGGCCGCGGCCGTCGACGAGTCCCCCGCCGACGCCGTGCCGGCCCTGCGCGAGGCGCTCACCCGCTGGTTCGGCGCCCCCGAGAGCGACGCCTGACGTCCCCACCGAAAGGAAGCGATCACAGATGCCGCCCGTGCCCGCCGACCCGACCCTGCTGCACCCGATGCCGGACCAGCCTCGGGTCGTACTCCTCAGACCACTGGTGACCTCACCGCTGATCGAGGTCGGGGAGTTCACCTACTACGACGATCCCGACGACCCGACGGCCTTCGAGACCCGCAACGTCCTTTATCACTACGGCCCCGAGAAGCTCGTCATCGGGAAGTTCTGCGCGCTGGGCGAGGGCGTGCGGTTCATCATGAACGGCGCCAACCACCGGATGGACGGCCCCTCGACGTTCCCCTTCCCGATCATGGGCGGTTCCTGGGCCGAGCACTTCGACCTCATCACCGGCCTGCCCGGACGTGGCGACACCACGGTGGGCAACGACGTCTGGTTCGGCTACGGGACCACGGTGATGCCCGGCGTCCGCATCGGCCACGGAGCGATCATCGCCTCCGGCTCCGTCGTCGTCGACGACGTCCCCGACTACGGCGTCGTCGGCGGCAACCCCGCGCGGCTGCTCCGTCGCCGCTACGACGACGCCGACATCGAGCGCCTCCTCGCGCTGGCCTGGTGGGACTGGCCCCTGCCGCACCTCACCGAACATCTCCGCACGGTCATGTCCGGCACCGTCGACGACCTGGAGGCCGTAGCACCCGGCCCCTCCCCGCACTGAGAATCGAGCCGTCCGCATGCCCCGCTCGTCCTCCGGCACGCCGTTCACCGACTGGCTTCGCGAACACGTCGTCCCGCTCACCCACCTCGACCCCCAGGAGCCCCTCGACGACCTGACACCGCTGAGCTGCCTCATCGGAGACGCGCGCGTCGTCGCGATCGGCGAACACTCCCACTTCATCGACGAGTTCGCGCTGCTACGCCGCCGCGTCCTGCGGTTCCTCGTCGAACGCTGCGGCTTCACCGTCCTGGCCTTCGAGTACGGCTTCAGCGAAGGCTTCCCCCTGGACGCCTGGGCCCGGGGAGAGGGGACCGAGGATGACCTGGCGGCGCACCTCGCCACGGCGATACCCGTGGGTCTCACCGAGCCCCTGCAATGGGTCCGCCGACACAACCGCACCGCCGCCGCAGCACCGGTGCGCTTCGCCGGGGTCGACATCCCGGCGGCGGGCGGTTCCCTGCTGCCCGCCCTGGCTCCGGTCGCCGACTACCTGCGCGGCGTCGACCCCGAGGCCGTGCCGATGGCCGAGACGGCGATGCGGATCGGTGCAACGTTCGCCGGAGGCTCCGCGGCCGTGGCCGCCCCCGCCTGGGCACGCCTGCCCGCCGCCGAACAGGACGCCCTCACCGCGATCCTCGCGCGCCTGCTCATCCGGTTCCGTGCGCTCGAACCGCTCTACGCCACCCGCGGCGACCGGCACGACTACGACCTCGCCCTGCACCGCCTCGAAGGCGCCTGCCACGCCGATCACACCTTCCGCGCCATGGCCGGACTGTTCGCGGGGGACGGCCTCACCGCCGACACCTCGGCCCGCGACGCCTACATGGCCCGATCGGTCCGCCGGCACCTGGAACGCCTCGGTCCCGGCACCCGCATCGTCCTGATCGCCCACAACGCCCACATCCAGACGACGCCCATCTCCTTCGACGGGCACCTCACAGGGCTCCCCATGGGACAGCAACTGCGACGCGCGCTCGGCGACGACTACTTCGCCCTCGGCCTGACCAGCATCGCCGGACGCACCGCGGACATGCGGCGCGACGAGACGGCACCCTTCGGCTTCACCCTCGCCGACACACCGCTGGACCCGCCCGAACCCGGGAGCGTCGAAGCGGCCTTCGCCGACGCCGACCTCGGACTCGGCATCGCCGATCTCCGCAGGGCCCGCACGGAGGCTTCCGAGGGCCCCGACCGCACCCGGATGCAGGGCACGTACGTGCACACGCCTGTCATCGACGCTTTCGACGCCGTCCTGACGACCCCTGCGTCCACCGTCACCAAGGACCTCCGGATCTGATGACCGGACGTGCGGGACCGTGGACACCACATCCGCCCCCGGCCCCGCTCACCCTCGGCGAGAACTGAGCGTCACGCCGACGGCCGGGTGAGTTTGGCGGCGACGGCGTCGAGGACCCAGTCCAGGCCGGTCGCGAAGGAGGTCTCCGCGTCCACGTCCGTGCCGTCGTGCACGGCCCTGGCCAGCGCCGGGAAGCGGCCCGTGGCCAACATCCTTGTCACGTGCGGGCCGTGGGCGCGCTGCCAGTCGCGCTTGGACAGGCCCGTGGCGCGCTCGGCCCGCAGGTTCGCGATCTCGCGCCTGATCGCGCCGGTGGAGTAGGCGCTGACGGTCTCCACGGCGCGCATGACGGTGTCGATGTCGGCGTGGCCGTCGAGGGCGGTCAGCGTGCTCTCGGCCACGGCGAGGCCGTTCGGACCCAGGGTTGGGCGGCCGCCGAGCAGGTCGGCCAGCCATTCGTGCCGGAGAACGGCCTGCCTGGTGCGGTGGGCGAGGCCACGCAGCGCCTCCCGCCAGTCACCGGCCGGTTCCTCGGGGAGGATCTCGGCCTGGACCTCGTCCACCATGAGGTCGAACAGCTCCTCCTTGGTGGCGATGTATCCGTACAGCCGCATCGGGCCGGCGTTCAGCCGGGCGGCGACCTTGCGCAACGACACCGCCGCCAGCCCGCCCTCGTCGGCCAGCGCGACGGCGGCGGCGACGATCCGCTCCCGGTCGAGCGGAACGGGGCGATTCGGCGGCTCAGGCCGGTCCCACACAGTCATGATCACACCGTACCGTTGCGATGCGACGTAGTGAACCAATACAGTGTATCGACATGAGACATCGCATCGCTGTGATCGGTGGCGGCCCGGCCGGCCTCACCTTCGCCCGTGTCCTGCACCGTCATGGCCACCCCGTCGCCGTCCTCGAACGCGATCCCGGCCCCGAGGCCCGCCCTCCGGGCGGCACGCTGGACCTGCACGAAGGGCTGGGCCAGCTCGCGCTGGACAAGGCGGGCCTGCTGGCGGAGTTCCGGGCGCTGTCCCGTCCCGAGGGGCAGGCCATGCGCATCCTGGACACGGACGGGACCGTCCTGCGCGACTGGCGACCCCGTCCGGACGAGCGGGCCAATCCCGAGATCGACCGCGGGCAACTCCGTGACCTGCTGCTCGGCCCTCTCGACGTCCGGTGGGGCCGGGGCGTGACGCAGGTGGTGCCGGGGACCCGGGACGGCGCACGGGTCCATTTCGCGGACGGGCGACAGGAGACGTTCGACCTCGTGGTCGGCGCGGACGGCGCCTGGTCCCGGGTCCGCCCCGCGGTCTCGCCGGTGACACCGCACTACACCGGCGTCACCTCGGTCGAGACCTCCCTCGACGACGTCGACACCCGCCACCCCGACCTCGCCCGGTTGATCGGCGACGGTTCCGTGGCCGCGTACGGCGTGAACCGCTCCCTCGTCGCCCAGCGCAACAGCGGCGGCCACGTCAAGGTGTACGCCAAGTTCCGCGCGCCGCTGGACTGGCACACGAACCTGGATCCCGCCGACGACGAGGCCGTGCGATCGAGCCTGCTGGCCCTGTTCGACGGCTGGGCCGCCCCCGTCCTCGACCTCCTCCGCCACGGCACCGCGTTCGTCCGCCGTCCCCTCTACGTCCTGCCCGTGTCCCACACCTGGACCCACGTTCCCGGGGTGACGCTGCTGGGCGACGCCGCCCATCTGATGCCTCCCTTGGGGGCGGGCGCGAACCTCGCGATGCTGGAGGGCGCCGAACTCGCCGAGTCCATCGCCACCGGCCCTGAAGATCTGGACGAGACGGTCCGCGCCTTCGAGGTGGAGATGTGGGCACGGGCCGGTAAGTGGGCGGAGATCACGACGGCCGGTCTGGAACGCCTCGTGAGCACGGACCCCGCCGAAGCCGTCGCCCTCTTCGACGAAGTCCAGCCGTCCTGACCACCGAGCGCGAGAGCACCAGCACGAGCAGCTCGTGACGCGGCCCGGCGGTACGGTCCAGGCGGAGTCCCGGCGACACGGGTCCAGGCGCAGTGGCGGGCGCGTGCGGGCATAGCTGGGGAAGTAGAGCCCCGCACGGTGCGCTACCGGCACGCCTCCGTACGGTCGTTGGAGAGGTGCGCCCGCCCCTGCGTGGACGCCGCCGGTCGCCGTTGCTGAACCCGGGTTCTCAGCGGTTCCATGCCTGTCGCCGCGTCCTTGATCTCATCCGTGGACACGAAGGGCTCCCGCGCGGTGGAATCAAGCGGCTGTGACGCACGGCACGCGGGGTGAGGACATCGTGGGCATCGGCGAGTTGGCCGCGCGCACCGGGCCGCCGGTGAAGACCATCCGCCACTACTCCGACATCGGGCTGCTGCCCGAGAGTGGACGCAGCCGAGGCGGCCACCGCAGATACGCCGCGGACGCGCTGGCCCGACTCCGCCTGATCCAGCGACTCCGCGCGCCTCGTCACCCGCGAACTGGACACCTTCCAGGCGCAGTTGCATGAGCTGACGTGGCGTCAGGTGATCCTGCGGACCCTGGAAGGCTGCCCCGAGCCGGAACGACTTCGCTGCCTCGCACTGCTCGCCGAGGTGGGCAAGCCCGACGAGGCCCACGAGTGCCTGGTCCGGTCGCACGAAAGGGTGCCGGGCTGGGAGAAAACCGCCGGGCACCCTTCCGCCATCACCGTCCCGGTGTTCCGGACCACCGGGCGGACCACCGGGCGAGGCGCCTACCGCCTCATCGCGACGTCAGGCCGGCGATCCGCCACAGGCCGTCGCCTCCGCTGCCGGTGGTGTACGCGTCCCCGGACGCCGCCAGCGAGAAGCTGAAGGCGTTGATCCCGAGGAGGTTGGTGACGTGGGACTGCGCCCCGGTGGCGGCGTTCACCCGCTTCACCTCGTCGCCGACCATGAAGTAGACCAGGCCGTCGCCGCCGACCGAGATCGATGTGGGTTCGTAGGCCTCGCTGGCCAGCACACGCGTCGTACCCGTGGCCACGTTCGTCTGAAGAACGCGGCCTTGGCCCATGTCCGCGGTGTAGGCGAGTCCCGCCTTGTCGAACGCGAGGCCGTAGGAGAAGCCGAGCCCCGTGGCCACCACGCGCGCCGTCCCGCCGTCCGGGACGGCGACGATCTCTCCGTTGCCGTCGGTGACGTAGGTGGTGGTGCCGAAGCGGGCCACGCCGAAGAGCGAGGGCAGGCTGGCGGCCAGGGTACGGCGACTGCCCGTGGCGAGGTCGACCTGCTGAAGGGTGCCGCCGAAGTTGGTGATGTACGCGTTGCCGTCGGCGACGGCCACTCCCCGGAGGTTGCCCAGCCCGGTGGTGACCGTGTCGAGCGCTCCGGTGGCCAGGTCGAGCTTGAGCAGATCGCCTCCCGAGTACGCCAGATACACCGCGCCGGCGTTGTCGGGGGCGATGGCGACCGGGGAGCCGGCCGCCGGCGCGATCCGCACGCAGTCCGTGGACGGGCACTTGACGTCACCCGTCGCGGCAACTGCCGGAGCGGCGAGGGTCATTGTCGCGCCCGACGCCAGCAACGCGCCGAGGGCCAGCGCCACGCCCAGCGCGCGCCCGCGTCGGGTGAGCGAGCGGGCGGGGCGGTCGAGGGGGAGTCGCGTCGCGGTTCCAGATCTCATCATTGAGTCCATCCGTTCCTGTCCGTCGACGATGGGAGCGCCCACGGGATCGCCGCGGGCGCCGCACTGGCTACGTACGGGGGTACGGAGAGGTTCACGGAGGAGGGCCCGGACTTTCAGGGCGGGCGGTGCCCCGCCCCGGGAGTACTGCTGGCGTGCGGTGAACTACCGCGTGGCGCCCCCTCGTTCAGGGCCGCGAGACGACGAGGGCGACGCCGACGGACTGTCCGTCCGGTGACGAGGACGCGACCAGTCCCAACGGCCCCATCGGGGAACCGCGCACCGGACCGTCGAAGTGCGAGCCGGCAGGCGTCAGTTGGCCCCGCGCCCTTGAGTCGCGAGACGACCGCCACGACCGCCCCGCCCAACAGTGTTCCCACTCGGATTCGGTTCGGCAACCCCCTCCGCAGCCCGCTGTGCGGGTGTCGGGGACGGCCCGCAGGGTGTCGCCGGGAGATCAGAAGACGTACGGAATGTCGTGGACCACGTCCTGGTGCCGGATGCGCCACACGCCGTCGGTCCGGCGGAAGGCGAAGCGGTAATACCCGGACTCGATCGGCTTGATGGTGCCCTGGGCGCCGAAGGCGCCGACGGGCCAGCCGCCCTCGGGCTTCCTGGTTCCCACGACGTCGAAGGTGATGAACTGGGTGTCGATGCCGGCCTCGTCGCCGTCGACGGAGACCAGGTGGTCGTAGGTCGTGTGGTGGCTCCAGCCCAGGGGTGGGTGCGGTGCCATGGCCGTGGACATGGCCGCCGCGATCTGCGCACTTCCGGATAGCTTGCCCAGCAACTCCGTTCCGTCGGGCCCGCGGTGGTAGTGGATCTCGACGACCGCGTCGGCCTCGTAGAGCTGTGCCAGTTCCTCGCCGTCGCGCCGGTCCGCGGCCCGGGTGTACCGGGAGACGATCTGCCTGATCTCGGTCTCGGTGCTCATGGCGTTCTCCGGTTCTCGTTGTGGCGCAATCTGCATGCGTGAAAAGTACATATGCGTCGACGGAAGTGCAACTGTAAGAGTTGCTAATATGGCGTCGTCGGGAGACACCCGGACCGAGCGGCCGACGAAAGGGGTACGACCATGCTGGACGTGCGGTTCTCCAGTGCGCTGAAGGCCATGCTCCTGCTGGGCCATGCCGAGGAGGAGGGCAGTCCCGTCCTCAGTTCGACCCAGCTCGCCAGGAGTCTGGACACGAACCCGAGCCTGGTGCGCAAGCTGATGGTCCCGCTGGTGCAGGACGGTCTCGTCACGTCCATCAAGGGCCGCAGCGGAGGCGTCCGCCTCGGCCGGCCCGCGGAGCAGATCACGCTGGAGCAGATCTACCGCTCGTCCATCGGCGACAAGCCGCTGTGGGCCCCCCGGCCGGAGGGACCCCGGGAGTGCCTGGTCACCAACCACTCCGCCGAGTACTTCCGCAGGCTCACCGACGAGACCGAGGCGGCCGTCCTCCACGCACTGGCGGGCCGCACCCTCACCGACAGCCTCGACGAACTGCGCGCCATCGACCGGGCGGGCGCTACTCCCGCTCCGGAACGGCCGCTTCTCGCGCCCAGCCACTAGCTGCTCAACACGGTGCAGGCTAGCGGTCGCTCACAAGTTTGCTTTAACAAGAGGGAGTCCGAGGGACACGTCGGCCTAGTCTCTGAGGCGGATGATCAACCCCCCTCACCCGTAGGAGCGCATGTGACGCCACCCCGGCAGCAGTCCACAAGACGCACCGCTGTCCTCCGCCGCAGCGCAGTCGTGGCCACCGTCCCCGTCGCCCTCGCGGCCCTGCTCGCGGCCGCCGCGCCCGCAGGCGCCACGACGACCGGTTCGGCCGGCGCGGGAGACCCGTACTTCCCGCTCTCCGGCAACGGCGGCTACCACGTCGCCCACTACGACCTGACGCTCCGCTACGACCCGACGAGTCGCCGGCTCGACGGCAAGGCGGTCCTCACCGCCCGCGCGACCGAGAAGCTCACCCGCTTCGACCTCGACTTCAAGGGCCTCAAGGTCACCGGCCTCACCGTCGACCACACCAAGGCGGACTTCCGCCGCGACGGACAGGAACTCGTCGTCACCCCGCGCCGGGCCGTGCGCAAGGGGCAGCGGTTCCAGGTCACCGTCACCTACAACGGCATCCCCCAGCAGGTCACCGACCCGGACGGCTCGGCCGACGGCTGGATCGCCACCGACGACGGCGCCTTCGTGGCGGGCGAACCGCAGGGCGCGATGACGTGGTTCCCGGCGAACAGCCACCCCAAGGACAAGGCGTCGTACGACTTCACGATCACGGTCCCGCAGGGGCGCACCGCGGTCGCCAACGGCGTTCTCCTCGGGCAGAGGACCACGCACGGGAAGACCACGTTCCGCTGGCACGCGCCGGAGCCGATGGCCGCCTATCTCGCCACGGCGACGGTCGGGAAGTTCAAGGTCGAGCAGTACACCACCCGCGACGGCGTCAAGGTGTACAACGCCGTCGACCCGCGTGAAGCCACCGCTGCCGCACCCGTGTTGAAGAAGCTGCCCTCCGTCCTGGAGTGGGAGAGCAAGCTGTTCGGCCTGTACCCGTTCCGCTCGGCCGGGTCGATCGTCGACCACGCGCCGGATGTCGGGTACGCGCTGGAGACGCAGGGCCGGCCGATCTACGACTCGGCGCCGGACCTCAGCACCCTCGTGCACGAGAACGCCCACCAGTGGTTCGGGGACTCCGTGTCGCTGACGTCCTGGAAGGACATCTGGCTCAACGAGGGTTTCGCCACCTACGCGGAGTGGCTCTACAGCGAGCAGCACGGCGGCAAGACCGCCCAGCAGAACTTCGACGCCCTGTACGCCCGCAAGGCGAGTGACGACCTGTGGTCCTTCCCGCCCGGCGACCCGGGCAGCGGCGCGAACATCTTCGGCACACCGGTCTACGCCCGCGGAGCCATGGCCCTGCACGAACTGCGCCTGGCCGTCGGCGACAAGACCTTCTTCACGATCCTGCGGGCCTGGGCGGGCGGACACCGCTACGGGCACGGAACCACCGCGCAGTTCATCAGCCTGGCGGAGCGGAAATCGGGCACAAGCCTGGATGCCCTCTTCCACACCTGGCTCTACACGAAAGGCAAGCCGACCCAGCCGTAGGAACTGACGAGTTCCTCACATGTGTCGGTCATCGTCGACTCATGATCACTCGTTTTCCCTCGGTCGCACTGGTCGCCGCATCCGTTCTCCTCACGGGATGCGGCGGCGGTGCGCTGGCGGCGACGGACCACACGTCCGCCCCCACTCCCGCCTCCTCGTCCGCGCCGTCGCCCTCGTCGGAGATATCCGCCGAGGCGGCACCCCGCCAACTCCCGGGCGTGGGGCCCAGGATGCTGGCCCGAATACCCGCGACCACCGAACAGGTCGTCCTGGTGACCGGCCGGGGCGCGAACTCACCCCTCTCCACCCTCGCCCTGTACGAGCGCACCGACGACGGCTGGGAGCAGACCGCCAGCTGGGCCGCGCACAACGCGCTCAAGGGCTGGTCCAGCCACCACATGGCCGGTGACCTGCGCTCGCCGATCGGTGTCTATTCGCTCACCGACGCGGGCGGACTGCTCAAGGACCCCGGCACCAAGCTGTCGTACGACCGAGGGACGGGCTTCGTCTCGCCCGGCACCGGCTTCGAGGGCGAACCCCTCGCAGGGTCCTTCGACTACGTGATCGCCATCAACTACAACCGGCAGCCCGGCACTTCACCCCTCGACTGGACCCGCCCCCTCGGCTCCTCGCGCGGCGGCGGCATCTGGATCCACGTCGACCACGGCGGCCCCACCCACGGCTGCGTCAGCATCGCCGAGGACCACATGAAGGAACTCCTGCGCACCCTGGACCCGGCCCGGCACCCCGTCGTCGTCATGGGCGACGCCGCCGCCCTCGACCACTGACCGCCTAGGATCCGCCAGGTGTGCGCACATGTGCTGGTCGCCGAGGACGACGAGATGCAGGCCGAGCTGATACGACGCTCCCTGCTGACGGAAGGGCACACCGCGACCGTGGTCCACGACGGGGCCGCCGCCATCGCGGCGGCCCGGGAACTGAGACCCGACCTCGTGGTGCTCGACCTCATGCTGCCCGTGATCGACGGCTTCGGGGTGTGCCGGGTCCTGCGCGGCGATGACGACATCCCCGTCCTGATGCTCACCGCCCGCTCCACCGAGGACGACGTCCTGCTCGGCCTGGAACTCGGCGCCGACGACTACATGACCAAGCCGTACAGCCCGCGTGAGCTGATGGCCCGCATCCGCACGGTCCTGCGGCGCAGCGGCCGGACCACCGACGACCGGCAGGAGGACACCGTCGTACGGGCGGCGGGGCTGTCCGTCGACGCGGTACGGCACGAGGTGCGCTGCGACGGGGTGCCCGTCGACTGCACACCGGCCGAGTTCGAGATCCTCCTCGCCATGACCGCCGAACCCGAACGGGTCTTCTCCCGGCGGCAGTTGCTCCAGTACACCCGGGGCCTCGACCGGGCGTCCACGGAACGCGCCGTCGACGTCCACATCATGAACCTGCGCAGGAAGATCGAGGCCGACCCGCGCCGGCCGGTCCGGCTGCTGACCGTGTTCGGCGTCGGCTACAAGCTGCGCGGCGGTCGCGCGTGAGGCCCCGGATACCGCTGCGCAAGCGGCTGTTGGTCCGGCTGCTCGTCGCCACCGTGCTGATCGCGCTCTGCTCGGTCGGCGCGACGGCCTGGCTGGCGGTGCAGACCACCACGCGGGCCATCCGGGAGGAACAGGGCCAGGACCTCGCGGACGACATGCGCATCCTCGCGCAGCTCAGCGGATACGCCGCGACGCACCCCGAGTGGAAGGGCGTCGCGCCCACCGTCCGTGCCCTGTCGAAGAAGATGGGCCGCCGCATCGCCCTCACGACCACCGACCGCGTCCTCATCGCCGACTCCGCACCGCACGGCACCTCCCTGCCGCCCCGCGCCGCCGCGAGCGTCGACCCCCTGCACACCGACACGTACACGGAACCCGGCGCACAGCTCAGCGGCCTCGACCCCCGGGTCGTCGGACCGTACCGGGTGACCGCGAAGGAGCGGGTCCGGCTGGCGGGGCTGGCGAAGAAGCGCCAGGCGTGCTTCAAGCAGAACGGCATCGACACGACCATCACGATGACCCCGAGCGGGCGTCCCGTTCTCACCGACGCGGACGGTAACGACGCCAACGGCTACGTGCCCGAGCAGTGCGCCGACGGGAAGCTCAACAGCCCGACCGCCACCGAGGGCAAGGCGTTGAAGAGCCTGATCGTCAGCGCCCAGCCCTGCCTGTCGCGGGAAGGCGTGAGCTTCAAGGTCCCGTACTTCGGCGTCGACGTCTTCGACAAGAACCTCGGCTCCCGCTACGTCACGGGCGCGTACAACAAGCTGGGCGACGCCGGCGACATCCGCAAGGCGCAGGCCTGCACCGACAGCGCCCGCCGCGCCCAGCTCGCCCCCTACGTCGCGCCGGTGGCCGAACTCTTCCTGGGCGGCGGGGACACCACCGCCCCCCGCTTCGACGTCTCCCCGGCGAACAAGGCCAAGGTCGTCGGCGCGGCGGCGGCCGTCCTGGCGCTCACGGTCCTGGTGACGGCGGTCGTCGCCACGCGGCTCGTACGACCCCTGCGCGCGCTGACCGAGGCGGCCCGGCAGCCACCGGAGCTGCACGTCCGGGTGCCGGTGCGGACCCGGGACGAGACCGGCCTCCTGGCCGAGGCGTTCAACGACCTCACCGAACGCCGGGAACGCATGGAGGCCCAGCGCAAGGCGATGGTCAGCGACATCGCGCATGAACTGCGCAGCCCCCTCACCAACATCCGCGGCTGGCTGGAGGTCACCCGGGACGGCTTCGTCGAACCCGACCCGGCACTGCTCGGCTCCCTGCACGAGGAGGCGATGGTCCTCCAGCGGGTCATCGACGACCTCCAGGACCTCGCCGCCGCCGACGCCGGCACCCTGCGCCTGCACCGCGAACCCGTGCGCGTCGAGGACCTCGTCGACCAGGTCGTCGCCGCGTACCGCGTCTCCGCCGACACGGCCGGGGTCGCGCTGACCGGCAAGACGGACAACTCCCTCTGGCTGGAGGCGGATCCGGTCCGCATGCGCCAGGTGCTCGGCAACCTCGTGTCGAACGCGCTGCGGCACACGCCCACCGACGGCACCGTCACCGTGACCGCGTGGCGCGACGGCGACGACATCGTCCTGACGGTCACCGACACCGGCGCCGGCATCGCGCCCGAGAACCTCGCGCACGTCTTCGAACGCTTCTGGCGCGCCGACCAGTCCCGCAGCCGCCGCACCGGAGGCAGCGGCCTGGGCCTGTCCATCGTCCGCGACCTGGTCGCCGCCCACGACGGCACGGTCGAGGCGGCGAGCGAACCCGGCGCCGGTTCCGTGTTCACGCTGCGCCTGCCCAACTCCGGGGCACCGGACGGCGATTAGCGACCGCTCAACTCACGTCTGCTGGAAGGAGGTTGGCGGCTGTCCAACTCCCGGCCGCCTGACGGTGCTTGACGCCCTCTCAACTCCTCGCCGCCTGCCGGTGATTGCGTGCGGTCACTGCTCCCGGAGGCCCCACGGCGAGCCGTACTCCGTCAGCAGATCCAGGAAGGGACCGGCCGGAAACGCCTCCGGCCCCAGCACGCCCGAGCCGCTCCACGCCCCCGTGGCCAGCAACTCCAGGGCGATCACCGGGTTGATCGCCGTCTGCCAGACCACTGCCTGGGAGCCGTACTCCGCCATCGACCACTGGTTGTCGACCACGTGATAGAGATACACCTCGCGCGGCGCCCCGTCCTTCGTGCCGCGCACCCACGTGCCCGCACACGTCTTGCCGTGCATACGGTCGCCCAAGGTCGCGGGGTCGGGCAGGCAGGCGGCGACGACATCCCTCGGCGATACGGCGGCCGGGCCGGTGGCGCTCGGCACGGTGACCGGCTCGGTGCGGTCGAGACCCAGCAGGTGGAGGGTCTTGAGGGTCTCGATGAAGTCGCCGCCCAGGCCGTACTTGAAGGTGACCCGGCGCGCGTCGACCCACCGCGGGACCAGCAGCACCTCCTCGTGCTCCACGTTCACGCACTCGACCGGGCCGATGCCCTCGGGGAAGTCGAACACCTCGGGCTCGCTGAACGGTTCCGTGGTGAACCAGCCCCGGTCGGCCTCGTAGACCACCGGCGGGTTCAGGCACTCCTCGATCGTCGTCCAGATGCTGAAGGAGGGCGCGAAGTCGTAGCCGTCGACGGTGAGGTTCGCGCCGTCGCGGATGCCGATCTCCTCGATCTCGTCGAAGAGTTCATCGGCCGCGTACCGCGCGAACACGTCCGAGAGCCCCGGCTCCACACCCATCCCGACGAGGGCCAGCGCACCGGCCTTCTCCCACTCGGCCGCGTCCTCGAACTGCGCGTCCCCGAGCTTGACCCCGCACTCTTCGTACGGTCGGTCCGGGTGCGGCCGGGACAGCGACATCGCCATGTCGAGGTAGTTCGCCCCGGCGGCCCGTGCCGCACGGAACAGGGGCAGGACGAAGCGCGGGTCGGTCGCGTTCAGCAGCACATCGCACTCGTGCGTACGCAGCGCCGCTTCGACGGCCTCCTCGTCGCTCGCGTCCAGCCGCTCGGCGCGGAACCGGGCGCCGTCCGCCCCGAGCGCCGCGACCGCGGCCTCCGCCCGGGACAGGTCGTAGTCGGCGACCACCATCGCGTCGAAGAACGGACGCCGGGCCGCGATCCGGGTGACCGCGGTTCCCACACCACCGGCTCCCACGAGCAGTACACGCATGGCAAGAACTCCTTCACTGCCGAAATCTCACGGGCGATACAACGCCGGTCGTGCGGATAAGGTCAATGGCGTTGGCATAAGGGCGCGCATGGGCGCGCATGGACACACAGGGACACGCAGAGGAGACCGCGATGCCGAAACCGGTGGTGTCGGAGGAGAAGCGGCGACGGCGCCGTCCCACCAAGAGCGGCACCGTCCTGTCCGAGCAGCTGATCGTCGACACGGCCCTGCGCATGCTGCGCGAACACGGCAGCGCGGGCCTGACCGCCCGCCGCCTCGGCCTCGCCCTGGACGCCGACCCCAGCACGCTCTACCGCTACTTCAGGGGTATGGACGAGCTGACACTGGCCATTGGCGACGCCCTGGTCGGGCAGGCGCTGCGGGGCT
>Ga0307510_10001298_pt1 | contig 27246 bp, 24 predicted proteins | sample 12_EM_MG_FD_207224 | JGI IMG/M metagenome (GOLD analysis project Ga0307510, IMG submission 207224) | Populus trichocarpa ectomycorrhiza microbial communities from riparian zone in the Pacific Northwest, United States - 12_EM | ecosystem: Host-associated > Plants > Roots > Unclassified | place... | reverse complement strand
CACTGCCGGGACGGTTCGAACTGATCGCCGCCATGCTGACGCCGTTTCGCAAGAAGCTGCTGCCCGCCGCACCCAGCGCGGTGAACGTGCTGTGGCGAAGCCTCGTGGCGCATCAGCGCTACGATACGCTGCCGGTCGGGCCGTTCGACACGGTGATGCGGCCGCCGTCTCCGGACGGGGTCGACGTGACGGATTTCGATCGTCACACGGAAATCTTCGACGCGTCCTACCGCTGGGCCCAGGAGGCCATCGCGGCGCTGGAGGCCGGCGGCAGTTCGGCGATCGAAGCCATTCTCGATACCGGCGCGCTGGACCGGCGTCAGGCGACGGCGGTCGCAGCCTCCAATCGCGCGCCCAGCAATCGCCTCGCTTCGGCTGCGGGCTTCGGCGCGCTGAACAGATAGCCCTGCATCTGGGTGCAGCCGAGCTGGCGCAGCATGTCGCGCTGCTGCTCGGTCTCGACGCCTTCCGCAGTTGTGGTCATGTTGCGGGCTGCGGCGATGTTCACCACCGCCTGCACGATCGCGGCCGAGCCGTCGACCTCGATGTCGCTGATGAAGCAGCGGTCGATCTTGATCTTGTCGAACGGGAACCGCTTCAGATAGCTCAACGAGGAGAAGCCGGTGCCGAAATCGTCGAGCGCGATGCGCACGCCGATGCCGCGGAGCTGATGCAGGATCGCCAGCGCGCTTTCGTCGTCATGGATCAGTACCGCCTCGGTGATTTCGATCTCGAGCCGGTCGGGCGGCAGGCCGGAGGCGGCAAGCGCGCCGGTGATCCGCAGCGCCAGCGTCGGCGACTTCAACTGGATCGGAGAAACGTTGACGGCGAGCCTGACCCGTGACGGCCAGCCGGCGGCCTCGGTGCAGGCGGTCTGCATGACCCAGTCGCCGAGTTCGTTGATCAGGCCGGTGTCCTCGGCGACCGGAATGAATTCCACAGGCGAGATCATGCCGCGTTCCGGATGACGCCAGCGCAACAGCGCCTCGCAGCCCGTCACCTCGCCGCTCGCGAGATCGAGTACCGGCTGATAGTGGATTTCGAAGGCACCGTCGGCTAGCGCCTGCCGCAGATCCTGCTCCATGGTGAGCCGCGCCTTGGCGCGGGCATCCATGGCAGGCTCGAAGAAGCGATGGACGCGGCGTCCCTCGGCCTTGGCGGCGTACATCGCGAGGTCGGCGTGCTTGATCAGCTGGTCGAGTTCAGTGCCGTCCTCCGGCGCCAGCGCGATGCCGATGCTGGCGTCGGTCGAAAGATGATGACCGAGGCATTGATAAGGCTGGCGTATCGCCTCGTAAATGCGGGTCACGAATTCCTCGACCTCGGCGCGGCCGCCGACGGCGGTCTGGATCACCGCAAATTCGTCGCCGCCGAGGCGGGCGATGAGATCGCCCGACTTGGCGCAATTCTTGAGGCTGGCGGCGACCGCCTTCAAAAGCTCATCGCCGACATGGTGTCCAAGCGAGTCGTTGATGCCCTTGAATTCGTCGATGTCGATATAGAGCAGCGCGAATTGTTGGCCGCTGGCGGCTTTGCGAAGCTCGCGCTCGATCTGCTCGCGGAACAGCACCCGGTTCGGAAGGTCGGTCAGCGCGTCGTAATGCGCCAGATGCGCGATCTTCTCGTTGGCAAGCCGGCGCTCGGTCACGTCGTCGACGACGTTGATGATGTAGCGCGCCTGACCCGCCGCATTGCGGATTCCGAGCCGCCTGGAGGTGATGTAGCGCGGCCCCATCCCCTGGGTTTCCCAGATGTGCTCATCCTTGAACAGGCCGTCGGGAGATTGCAGCGTTTTCTCCTCGTCGGCCGTGATGACCGCGGCGGCGGCTTCCGGAAAGAGATCGGAGGCCGTCTTGCCGATGATCAGGTCGCGTGAAATGCCGAACTGGGCTTCGGCCACGCGGTTGACCAGCAGATAGCGCCGGTCGTGCACGTCCTTCACGGTGATTTGCGAGGGGATGTGATCGATGATCTGGCTCAGGAAAGCGTAGTTGCGGTCGCGCTCCTGTTCGAGATTGCGCCGTTCGGTGATGTCTTCCATGGTGGCGACCCAGCCGCCGTCAGCCAGCGGCTTTCTCGCGGTCAAGAGCGTACGCCCGTCGGGACATTGGATGATGCTGTGGCCCGACTGCTCGCGCCCGATGTTCCGTACCACCGAGCTACAGAACTCGTCGACGTCGCCATCGAACGAGCCGCGGTCCTTGCGATGCTGCATCAGGTCGCGGAAATGACAGCCCGGCTTTACCACGTCGGCCGACAGATTGTGCATGTCGATGTAGCGCTGGTTGAAGGTGACGAGGCGCGCCGAGGCGTCGAACGTTGCCAGGCCCTGGATCATGTTGTTGAGCGCGGTATCGAGCCGGCCCCGTTCCGCCTCCAGCCGTTGCTGCGCCTCGCGGTTCTGCCGGGTGATCTGCCTGATGATCAGGAACAGGATCAGGGCGATCACCGCCGCCGCCAGCGTTGCCGCGACGACGAGGAAGCGGGTTTGCTCTCGCCAGTCGGCGAGCGCGGCGGTAACCGTGTTGGTCGCGAGCACCACGCCTGAGTAATGCCCGAGCGGGGCTGCAGATCCCAGCCTGTCCGTCTGGTCGATCGGGCTTTGCACACGCAGCGTCTGCTGGGTGCCGCGCTCCCGGACCTGCAGCAGCAGCGGCGCCTTCGCGAAATTCTGGCCGATCAGATCGTCGACTCGCGGATAGCGCGCCAGCAGGGTGCCGTCGGCATGAAACATCGAAATGGCGGCGCCGGTTCCGAGCGCCACGGAAGCGAAGAATTTTTCGTAATTGACCGGGTTGATACGCCGCGTCATCACGCCGAGGAAGACGCCATCTTCGCCTCGCAATCGATGGGCGATGACGGAATTCAGATTGCCGTTGAGATAGCTGCGAACCGACTCGGTCAGAATGGACGGCGATCGCGCATCGAACTTGAAGCTCTTGAAATAGCCCCGCTCGGAAATGTTGAGGCGTGGCGCCGGCAGCGGCCGCGACCAGTTGATCATGTCGCCATTGGAATCGAAGATGGAGATGTCGCCGAGGTAGGACAGGACGCCGGCCTTGGACCTCAGGATCTCATGCGCTTCGGAACTTCCGACATGTTTCCGGAAGTCCTTCTCCGAGGCGATACCGGAAATTTGCAGCCGGGCGATCACGTCGTCGGCGAGCGTATCGGAGTCCTCGAACTGCTGGTCGAAGTGACGGGCAAGCAGGAGGACGGTGTTCTCCAGCTCGCGTTCGCTGTTGAGAAGCGCGCGTTCGCGGAATTCAGCGGTCATCATGATGGTGCCGGCGAAAATCGCCGCGACCAGCAAGCCGCCGCAAAGGGTCAGCCATAACACCGGGCCGCGGATGGTCGCGGCAAGATGCCGCCCGGTCGCTGCGGTTCGGGCGCTGATGCCGTGCAGATGGTGAAACAGACCGCGCATTGCCCCCTTCTCTCGGGAACATGCATACGATGGGCAAATGCCAAAAGCGGTTAGGAAACCCGGTTACCTAAGGCTTAATCGCGCGCTCCCTCCAGGACGAGCCACCATTTCGGGCACAAGCGCCATGCGAAGCGGTACCCCGTTGCTTCTGCCGTTTCGGCGGTTAAGGTCGGCATGCCCCAAAAAAACAACGCGGCGAGAAGTCCGCAATCACAGGGAGAAGAACCAATGAAGAACCTGCTTGCCGCTGGCGCTCTGATGGCCTTGGTCGCAGTCACCCCCGCGAGCCGCGCCGAAGACATCACACGCTTCGCGCCACTGAAGTCCGAACAATTGACGCCGCCGCAAAAGGCCTGGGCCGATGAGATCGCCGTGCCGCCGCGAAATGCGAAGTTCGGCAACCCGCCCTATCGCGCCTATATCCGTAACCCGGACCTGGCGCCGCGGCTGTCGGCGCTGTCGGACTATCTGCGCTGGAATACCTCGCTGCCGCCGCGGCTCTCCGAACTGGCAATCCTGATCACGGCGCGCGAGTGGACGGCGCAATATGAGTGGTTCGCGCATTATCCGCTCGCGCTCAAGGGCGGGCTCGATCCCAAGGTGGCAGACGCGATCGCAGCCGGCAAACGCCCCGATGCGATGAAGGATGACGAGGCCGCGCTCTATGATCTGGCGACCGCGCTCTACCGCGACAGGAAGGTCTCCGACCCCATCTACAAGGCGGCGCTGGAAAAATTCGGCGAGCGCGGCATCATGGATATCATCGGCATCATCGGCTATTACGACCTGGTTTCGATGACGCTGATCACCATGCAGGCCGAGCCGCCGAATGACAGCGTGAAGCCGCTGCCGGTGCTGGGGAAGTAGAGCCTGCTGGAGGGTGGCAAAGCCGGCCTCACCGGCGATAGCCGCCGGCGCGCGAATAGGTGGGACGGTTTTCCTGTGCCGGCCGGCTCGACAGGCTGGCGCGCGCCTCGCTGGCACGCGGGGTCGTTGCCAGCTTGAGGTCTTCCAGGAAAATCGGCTTCGAGAAGTAGTAGCCCTGGGCGTAACGGATCTTGGTCGCGGCCTGCAGATAGGCCAGTTCCTCGAAGCTTTCGAGTCCTTCGGCGATCACGGTCATGCCGAGTGCTTCGCTCAAGGATTCAATCGCCCGCAGGATGCCCTGGCTGCGCGGACGCTTGTGGATGTCGGTGATGAAGGAGCGGTCGATCTTGATCTCGTCGGCGGTAATGTCAGCCAGGGCCGACAGCGACGAATAGCCGATGCCGAAATCGTCGATCGAGATCTTGACGCCGAGCTTGCGGAAGATCGGCAGGATCTCGTCCTGGAAATGCGTCTTGGTGACGAAGGCGTCTTCCGTCACCTCGATCATGAAGCGCGTTGGAAATCCGGTAGCCTCGATCGCTTCGGCGAACGACTGCATGAATTCGGGATTGCCGGCCTGTTTGGCCGCGACGTTGATGCTGATCGTGGTGTCGTGGCCGAAGGTCTCGTTGATCAGGTCGATCGACTTGACGATCTCCGCCAGCACCAGATGCGTCAGTTCGTCGATCAGGCCCAGTTCGGTGGCAAGGTTGATGAAGGTGCTGGGAGCCTGAATCACGCCGTCGTCGTCGCGCAGGCGCACCAGCGCCTCGACGCCCGTGAGCTCCTGGGTCCGGATATCGACCTTGGGCTGAAAGGCGCAGCAAAAGCGCTTTTCCAGAATAGCCAGCCGCAGCGATTGCTCGATCTTCATCCGCGCCAGCGCCTCGCGCTCCATGCTGGCATCGAAGAACGCCGCGGCGCCCTTGCTGCCGTTCTTGACGCGGTACATCGCGATGTCGGCATTCTGACGCAGCACCTCGTAGCTGCGCCCGTGTTCGGGATAGAGGCTGACGCCGATCGAGGTCGAGGCGAATATCTCGGACTGGTCGATGAAGAACGGCGCCTTCAGCCGCTGCAGGATGAAGTCGATGTACTCTTCGACCTCGGCGTCGTTCTGGATCGGGTTGAGCAGCAGCACGAACTCGTCGCCGCTGATCCGCGACAGGATATCGGATTCGCGCAGGTCCAGCCCCAGCCGCTTGGCCATCTCCACCAGCAGCGCGTCGCCGACCGGATGTCCGTAATAGTCGTTGATGTGCTTGAAATTGTCGATGTCGAGAAACGCCAGCGCGAAGCGGCCCTGTCCGTTGTCGTACTTCAGCAGACTGTTGACGCGATGCTCGATCACGCGCCGCGTCGGCAGGCCGGTCAGCTCGTCGTAATAGGCGGAGCGGAACAGATGATCCTCGAACGCCTTCTGTTCGGTGATGTCGGTCGAGCTCGAGATCAGCAGATTGCGTCCGGCGACCTGGATCGGCCGGTGCGAGGTGAGAAACACCCTTTTGGCCGGACCGCCGGCAATGGCTTCTTCCATCACGGCCGGGCGGCCGGCACGCAGCAATTCGAGGCAGGTTTCGCGGCGATCGCTCAGTTGCGAGGCCGAGGGCGCTGCGGCGGCTGCCTCCAGCAGGGTCGTCGCGGTATCGTTTATCAGCACGAACTCGCCGTGCTCGTCCTGAACCGTCACGCCGGCCGGAAGCAACCTGAAGACATCTCGCAGGATGTTCAGTTCGGATTCAAATATGCTTTCATCGCGAGCCTGTGTCGCGGCCGCCTGAAAGTCGTGCTTTTTGGAACTATGCATGCCACGGAGCTTGGCAAAGTCCCTTGTAGCATTGGTTAAGCGGAACTGCGAAAAACCGGGACAACCGTAAAAGTTGCCGGCTTCCTGCAGTGCCGAACTCGATCGTCATTAACAGAATGTCAACGCCGATGAAGAGAGCTGGGTGCGAGGTGAATATTGGTTCATACGTTTGGCCAGTGCGAACGGATTTGGCGCCGGGACTTCGCAAAAAATACTTCTAATTCGCGGGAAGCCGGCATTGCATCGTGCAATGTACGCCGGTCTTGAGGAAGCGGATCTCGGTCTTGCCGTCGAACGCACGAAGCGCCGATTGCAATAGCTTGGTGCCGAAGCCCGCCGGGCCGACATTTTCGACCACGGGACCTTCCGTTTCATCCCAGGTGACGTTGAGGCGATTCTCCGACACCGTCCACGACACCTGCAACAGGCCTCGAGCAGACGAAAACGCGCCGTACTTGCCTGCATTGGTGGCCAGTTCGTGAAAGATCAGCGCCAGGCTGACCGCCAGCTTGGCCGGCAGGAACAGCGGGTCGCCGTTCAGATTGAACCGGACGTGGCCGTACGGCCCGAGTTCGGAATGCAGCATATCCTTGATGTCGCAGCCGCGGCCGTCCAGCCGCGCGATCAAATCGTCGGTCGCCGACAACGCGCGGAGGCGGCTATCGATGCTGCCCCAGATCTGCGGCTGGTTCTGCAGCACCTGATGCAGCACGGCGTGGATCGTCGACGTCTTGTTCTTGAGCCGGTGCTGCAATTCCTCGACCAGCAGCTTGCGGTATTCCTCTTCCCGGATCAGGCGTTTCGCATCTTCCCGCTGTTGCACGACGATCGTTCGGTAATGCTCGACGCCCCAGATCGCGAACCCGCAAACCGCCCAGAACATCACCAGCAGCGCAAATCGCGCGGAATCGGCAACACCGCTCCCGAAATTGACGATGACGCCGAGCGCGCCTCCTGCAATTGCAGTAGCGATCCCGATCCGGGCGCCGCCGATAGCCGCGGCCAGGAACACGGCCGGGAAATAGGGCACGAAGAATACGTCGGGACGGATCTGGGCGACGCCCCACCGGGCGATTGTCGACAAAGCGAGGCAGCCGGCCGCGAAGCACGTGCTGAAAAGCAGCGAGGGCTGGGAAATTCCCTGCCAGCCGTGCCTGAACTCGTCGATCAATTTCTTCATCGGGATTGTCACTTCACGTGATCAGCGAATCCAAAATATGGCCGAGCATATCGAAAACAGGGGATTTCGGGGCCGTTGATGGCAGCAAAGCGGCTCTGTGCTGGCGATCACGGTGGAACAAGCGCGCTTGCCTTGCTGGCCAAGGGGCGGGAATATTGGTGGAACCGATGGCGAGAGGGGACGACGACATGGGACGGCTGGACGGCAAGGTTGCTGTGATCACCGGTGCGACGAGCGGCATCGGATTGCACACCGCGGAACTATTCGTCGCCGAAGGCGCGAAAGTCGTGATCGCCGGGCGCCGCGCGCCGGAGGGCGAGGCGCTGGCCAAAAAGCTCGGCGCGACCTGCATCTTTCGCCAGACCGATGTCACGGTGGAAGTGCAGATGAAGGCGCTGATCGCCCTTTCGGTGGAGAAATTCGGCCGCATCGATTGTCTGTTCAACAATGCCGGCGGCCCCGCGCAAACCGGCGGCATCGAAGGTCTCGAGGTTGAGCGTTTCGACGCCGCGATGGCCACGCTGGTGCGCAGCGTGATGCTCGGCATGAAGCATGCGGCCCCCCATATGCGGAAGCAGGGTTCCGGCAGCATCATCAACAATGGCAGCATCGCCGGCCGTCTCGCCGGCTTTTCGTCGTCGATGGTCTATAGCGCGGCGAAGGCCGCCGTCATCCATCTCACCAAATGCGTGGCCATGGAGCTCGGCGAAGCCAACATCCGCGTCAATTCGATTTCGCCCGGCGCCATCGCGACCGGCATTTTCGGCAAGGCGCTCGGCCTGACGGTGGAGGCTGCCGAAAAGACGCCTGCTGTCATGCGCGAGGTCTACAAATCGGCCCAGCCGATACCGCGCGCCGGTCTGCCCGAGGATATCGCGCGTGCCGCGGTGTTTCTGGCGAGCGACGAATCCTCCTTCATCAACGGCCACGACCTGGTGGTCGACGGCGCCATGACCGGCGGCCGCAACTGGAGCCAGCAGCAGCAGGGCTATGTCGCGCTGAAGAAGGCGTTCGATCAGGGCGCGGGATAAGGGAGAGACGCAAATGTCTGCAACATTCCGATCATCACCGATATCAGAAGGCCGTCCGCTCTACCGCGCCATCATCGCCGGCCTCACCTGTGCCTTCGTGATCGGCAAGGCGCTGCCGTCGACCATGGACGCCGTCTCGGCCATCATCGAGCCGCTCTGCGCCAACAGCGTGAGCGGTTCGACACAGGACGTCGTCGAGCCGATCTCCTCGCATGCCTTGCCGAACGTGGCGGGCAAGCGCGTGACTATCGTGCGCGTGTTCTATGGCCCCGGCGGCTTCACGCCGGCGCACCGGCATGCCGGTTCGGTCACCGCCTATATCACCAAGGGCGAAATCCGCTCGCAATTGGCAGGCGGCCCGGTCGAGACGTTTGGGGTCGGGCAATCCTTCTTCGAGCCGCCCGGCGCCGTGCATCTGGTCTCGGCTAATGCCAGCATGACCGAGCCCGCCGAATTGATCGCGGTGTTCGTGGCTGATGAGGGGGCGCAACTCACGACGCTCGTGAAGTAGCGGCGACACGGGATTGTAGGGTGGGCAAAGCGAAGCGTGCCCACCATCTCTCGAGACGACGAGTGTCAATGGTGGGCACGCTGTGCTTTGCCCACTCTACGTACTGAATCTAAATCGCCTTCACCACCACGCGCAAACCATCCCGTGGTTTCGGGATCGGCCAAATCTGCCAGTCCGGCTTGTAGCCAGGCTCCAGCGAGACTTCGAGATTTTGCAGGAAATGCCGCGCAAAGCATTTTGCTTGCATGTAGGCGAAGTGCAGGCCGAGGCACATATGCGCGCCGCCGCCATATGGCACCCAGGCGAAGCGGTGGCGGGTGCGCTGTGCTTCGTCAGAGAAACGCATCGGATCGAACTTGTCCGGTTCGGGCCAGAACTCCTGCATATGGTGCGTGAACAGCGGGTTGACGCCGACCAGCGTGCCGGCGGGAAGGTCGTATCCCTTGAACGAAAAGTCACGCACCGCGCGGCGCGGCATCGACGGCACCGGCGGCTTCAGCCGCAACGCTTCCTTGAACGCCATTTCCGACAGCGGCATCTTTTCGAGATTGTCGATGCTGGAGGGATCGTTGGCCTCGATGCCGAGGCCTTTGACTTCCTCGCGCAGCTGCTGCTGCCATTCGGGGTGGGCAGCAAGCTCGCCGACAAAGGAGGTCAGCGAAGACGTCAGCGTGTCATGCGCCGCCATCATCAGAAAACTCATGTGGTCGATGATGTCCTGGGTCGACAGCAGCGCGCCGTCGTCGTGCGTCGCCTGGCACAGTTGTGAGAACAGGTCATTGCCGCCGCCCCGCGCGCGGCGGATCGGGATCTGCTCGGCGAAGTAGGCAACGATCCGCTTGCGGCCTGCAACGCCGCGGCCCATCTGCGTGAACGGCAGCGGCCGCCGGATCGGCGCCACGGCTGCGGCCACCATGTCGACGAAGGCGCGGGTGATCTCGTCGACCTCGGGCCCGATCTCGGCGCCGAGGAACGACGTCGCCGCCAGATCGAGCGTGAGCTGCTTCATCGCCGGATACACCAGCATCTCGCCCGGCTGCGCCTTCCACTGCTTGACCCGCGCGGCAATGCCGCGGTCGAGATCGACGAGGTAGGACTTCATCGGTCCCGACTTGAACGCGACCGACAGCGCGCGGCGGTGCAGGCGGTGCTCTTCAAAATCCAGCAGCATCAACCCACGCGGAAACAGCAGGCCGAGGATCGGTCCCCAGCCATGGGTGGAGGAGAACAGGCGCCCCTGATCGAACAGCACGAGCTCATTGGCGTCGGGCCCGAGCATCGTCACGCTGGTCTCGCCGAACAGGTGGGTGCGGTAGACCAGGCCGTATTTGGCGGCCGACTTCTCAATCTGTCCTTTGGGGTCGGCCAGCACCGCCAGCGTATTGCCGATGAACGGCCAACCCTCGTTACCGGGAATGTGCCGCAACGCCTTGGGGTTCGGCGACACCGGGATATTGACGGGGGAAGCCACATTCATCGACATGGCAATTGCTCCAATTGTCTCAAACTAGCAGATATTATCCATCGTATAGGCGGCTTTATCGTGGTGCGAATATCGCTGGCGCGGCCAAAGTCTGCCCGGCAAATAAAGCCTTGCTTCGCCGGAGCATATAGCACGAACGTGCGACGGGGTACTCCGGAGGCGGCTCACATCGCGCCCGAAGGCGTGCTATCGTATCCCAAAATCAAGCGTATCAGGGGGAAGTCATGCCGAAATTGTTTCGTGTTCTCGCGTTAGCCTTTATTGCACTGGGCGGAATCCCGGCCGCTGCGGGCGTGGCACATGCGCAGACCAAGCCGCTCATCACGACCCTGGGGCCGGACTTTCCCAAGACCGGAATCTTCATCGGCAACAGCTTCTTCTACTACAACAACGGTCTGCCGGGACATCTGTCGCTGATGGAAAAGGCCGCCGACCCCGACCACAAGCAGGACTACCGCAACACGATGGTGACGATCGGCGGCTCCGGCTTCGATTGGCATGATGTCGAAAGTTATTTCCGGCCCAACGCCATCGGCAGTTATTCCTTCGACGAGAACAACAACGTCGTCTTCAACAAGCTCGACAAATTGTTCGACGTCGCCGTCATGATGGATTGCAGCCAGTGCCCGATCCATCCCAAGCTCAATTCCGTATTCACCGACTACGCCAGGAAAAACAGCGATATCGTGCGCGCCAAGGGCGCCAAGCCGGTGTTTTTCATGTCATGGGCCTATGCCGACAAGCCCGAAATGACGGCGCCATTGGCCGAGGCCTATACGGTCGCCGGCAACGCCAACAACGCGCTGGTGATCCCGGCGGGCCTTGCCTTTGCGAAGGCCATCGGCAAGCAACCCGAACTCAATCTTTATGCGCCCGACAAGCGCCATCCCTCGCTTGCCGGAACTTATCTGGCGACGTGCGTGGTGTTTGCGGCGATGACCGGGCGCTCGCCGGTCGGCAACAGCTATCTCGCGGGGATCGATGCGCCGACCGCGACGTTCCTGCAAAACGTCGCGTGGGACACCGTGCGGGAATATTACGCGAAGTAGTAAGGACGTGTGACCTCGAAGTCGTCATTGCGAGGAGCGTAGCGACGAAGCAATCCATTTATCCGCTCGTCGAGGTATGGATTGCTTCGCTTCGCTCGCAATGACGGGGACAGAGCTCGTCGCACCTAACGTGAGAGACCCATCACGCCTTGCGCTTGGCCGCTTCCTTCTGCAGGTCCGGCGCGTTGATGGTCGGGATCGCGACCCGGCCGGGGCCGGTCAGCGGCAGCGCGGCGGCGGCCTTTTCGTTTTGCATGATCTTCGCCATCACGGCCTCGCCCGCCCGCTCGAACACCGCGCGGTTCTCGATCAGGAATTTCTGCGATTCGCGCAGTTTGGTCACGTAGCCGTTGATTTCCGGAATCACGTAGCGCGCCACCATGTCCCAGCTCCGGCGGGTATTTTCCGGATTGGCCCAGTCGTGCACGAAGCCGATGATGGAACCGACGCCGCCCGAGACATTGATCAGGTTCTTGATGGTTTTCACCAGATCATCCGGCGTGCCGATGGTCGAGGCGGCGTTCTCGCCGCCGGCGGTTTTCTCAACGGCGTCCTCGGGCGACTTGAACGGCTCCACCCCCGGCCGCTGCAGCGTGCGGACCGTATATTCATTGTGCCAGCGCATCAGGCCGGGGCCGGCCTCGCGCTGCGCCTGTTCGCGGGTCTCGGCGATGTGCCAGCTTAGCAGCACGCGCCAGTCGGAACGGCTCACGGTGGTGCCGGCCTTCTTCGCGGCGTCCTCGGCAAAGCCCCATTGCGTCGGCAGCGCCATCAGGCCCTGCGTCGACATCGAGCCGAGCGAGATAATGCCGATGCCGTATTTGCCGGCGAGCGTCATGCCCGATGGCGAAATCTGCGAGGCCACCACGAACGGCATGTCCTCCTGCAACGGCAGCAGTTGCAGCGCGGCGTCCTGCATGGTGAACCAGTCGCTCTTCGCGGTGACGCGCTCGCCCCTAAACAGGCGGCGGATGACCGCGATCGCCTCGTCCTGGCGGTCCCGCTGCGTCATCGGGTCGATGCCGAGCGTGTGCGCGTCGGAGGCAAGCGCCCCGGGGCCGGAGCCGAAGATCGCGCGGCCGCCGGTCATCCAGTCGAGCTGCACCATGCGCTGGGCGACGTTGTAGGGATGGTGATAGGGCAGCGAGACCACACCGGTGCCGAGCTTGATGCGCTTGGTGCGTTCGCCGGCAGCCGCCAAAAACATTTCCGGCGAGGCGATCATTTCCCAGCCCGAGGAATGGTGCTCGCCGCACCAGAATTCGTCGAAGCCGAGCGTGTCGATCTGCTCGACGAAGTCGAGGTCGCGGCGGAACTGGAGCAGCGGATTCTCGCCGATCGGGTGATGCGGGGCGAGAAAGGCTCCGAACTTGAGACGCGCCATGGGGTTTTCTCTCCGGATTTATTATTCTTTGCGAATTGCTCGACATCAAACCTACGGGGTGGGCAGGGGCAAGGCAATCCTGAGAACCCTGCCGCCAGCGCATGGTTGTCGCGCGAAGTCGGCTGTCTTACCGTCGGCCGGAATTAGCTACCCCTCTTGCCACCGAAGGCCGAGATGAACCTCGCCAAACCCCGCATCGACATCGGCTTTGCCACCAACAACGCGACGGCGGCGCTGGCATTCTGGCAGAACGAGATCGGCCTGCCGTTCGACCACACCCAGCCGATCCGCCGCGGCTACAAGCAGCACCGTCACGATCTCTGCGGCTCGATCCTGAAGATCAACCAGGTCTATGAGCCGCTGCCCGACAATCCGCCATCCGGCTATCGCGAGCTGTTGATTGCGCGCGATGGCATCGCGACACCGCAGCCGATGATCGATCCGGAAGGCAACCGCGTCGTGCTGGTGCCGAAAGGCATGTTCGGAATCGAACGCATCGGCATCCGTCTTGGCGTTCGCGACGCCGAGGCGCATCGCCGCTTCTACAGCGAGGCGCTTGGATTGCCGCAGGGAGAGGCTGCTGATGGCGCGATGACCTTCCTGGCGGGCGACACGGTGCTGATTGTCGAGCAAGCGGCGGATGCGCCTGACGATGCCGCGTTCGACGGCAAGGGCTGGCGCTACATCACGTTCCAGGTCTTTGAGGTCGATCGCGAGCACGCTTACGTGGTGGCGCATGGCGGCCGCGAGGCGCGGGCGCCGGTCACGCTCGGCAGCACCGCAAGGATCTCGATGGTGCGCGATCCCGACGGCAACTGGATCGAGCTGTCGCAGCGCGCCTCGCTGACAGGATCGATCGAGCCGCCGACTGCGTGAGTTGTTCGGCTAGAGGCTGACTTCCAAGGCTGGGTCGCCGGCGGCCATTTCAGCTACAATTGGCAATACGGCTGGCCGTATCCGGAAATCTCTTATAAGTTTCAGTAGGCTCGCCATCCAGAGGAGCCGCCCCGGAGGTCGCGGAATGCGGCCGCGGATGGCCGGTCGATCGAGTGATGCCGTGCTCGACGCACTCGCGCAGCACGGTCGCTTGGCACTGCCGTGCGACAGCTCGAAGTTGCGACGGCCGATCGGAACTCCACAAAAAAACAACAATCCGGTACGCCTAATGGCGTGCGCATCGAGGAACATGTCATGGCGCACCGCGCCGGCATCGCTGGGGGCAGCATAGGGCAGACATGGCCCGATCATCGCGTGCGCCGCCGTACAGCGAACAGCGCCCCTCCTCGAAAACAATCCTCGGCCCGCTCCTTGCTCCGGCGACAGGACCTGCAGCCGGCCCGTCACAATGGCAGTTCCGGCAATCCGAAACCCTTGAACCCATGAGGTACTGACACACGACCCGGCAAGGGTCGCGACGACAATTCGGCCAAACAAAAATCAGCACAGGGAGGATACAGATGGCTTTTTACGAGCGATATCTCGGCGGCTGCGCCGCGCTTGCCGTGGCTGCCTTGTTCACTGCCTCGCCGACGCACGCCCAGGACGCGGCGGCGCTCAATGCCGAGGCGGCCCAAAAGGACTGGCCGACCCATCACGGCACCTACAAATCCTACCATTACAGCGGCCTCGACCAGATCAACACCGGCAACGTCAAGAATCTCGAAGTCGCGTGGATGCATTTTCCGGAGCGCGCCACCCGCGGCATTCAGTCGACGCCGCTCGCGATCGACGGCGTGCTGTACTATTCGGGCTCCTACAGCCGCGTCTACGCGCTGGACGGAGCGACCGGCAGGACCATCTGGGCCTATGCGCCGGACCTCGACGAGGAACTGGTCGCCAAGCAGACGCACTCGCCATACAACCGCGGCATCGCCATCGGACACGGCAATCTCTATGTCGGCACGGTCGATGGGCGCCTGATCGCGCTCGATCTGAAGAGCGGCAAGCCGGTGTGGGACACCAAGCTCCTGGATTCCAAGAAGGTGACGGTCGGCTTCACCGGCGCGCCGCTGGTGGTTAAGGACAAGGTGATCATTGGCGCCCAGGGCGGCGAATGGACCGGTCGCGGACCGATCTTCGGCGTCGACGGCAAGACCGGACAGAAGAAATGGGAGTTCTTCACGGTCGCCGGCACCGAAGAGGCGATGGCGACGTGGGGCGGTGAGTCCTGGCGAACCGGCGGCGGCGGCGGCTGGATGCCCGGAGCCTATGACCCGGAAACGAATGCAGTTTGGTGGGGCACCGCCAACCCGGCGCCGCTCTACGACTGGTCGGGCGCGGACTGGAAGAAGAGCGGACCGCGGCCGGGCGACAATCTCTACACCACATCGGTCATCGCGCTCGATCCCGATACCGGCAAGCTCAAATTCCACCATCAGGAGCTGCCGCACGATGCCTGGGACTTCGACTCTGCCGTGGGTGAATTCGTCATGATCGACCGTGGCGGCAAGAAGCTCGTGGTGCACGCCAACAAGAGCGGATACATCTTCGTCTATGATCGTTCCAACGCCAAGGTCGAGAACGTCTGGCCGCTGGTCAAGAACATCAACTTCGTCAAGAGCATCGATCCGAAGACCGGCGAACTGATCGGTCGCCGCGACCTCGTGGAAGGCAAGGTGGACCCGCCATTGTGCCCGGCCATTGCCGGCGGCATCAGCTGGAACTCCGGCGCCTACAGCCCCAAGAACGGGCTCTTCTACCGGATCGGGCAGGAGTGGTGCATGGAGATGACCGTCGAGAAGACGACGCCGATCCTGGAGCCGATGGCCCAACTCAACATCGGCGCCACCTTCAAGCTTATCCCGCCTCCGGACGGACCGGCCCGCGGTCACCTTAGCGCCCGCGACCCCGTCACCGGCGCCAAGAAGTGGGAGGTCAATTACAAGCAACCGCCGCTCGCCAGCGTTCTCGCCACCGCGGGCAATCTGGTATTCGTGCCGGACTCCGAAGGCATCGTGCACGCCTACAATGCGGACACCGGCGAAGAGCTCTGGTCGCGCAACAACGGCATGGGGCATAACGCCGGCATCATCAGCTATATGGCCGGCGGCAAGCAGTATGTCGCCGTGCCGGCGGGTTGGGGCAGCCTGGTGGCCGACGAGTTTGTCGCGCTCTATGGCGAGCCCTTCAAGAGCATGCCGAAGAATACCGGCGCCCTGGTCGTCTTCGCGCTCAGGCAATGACGATAGCTTGGGCGGCAGGATCGATCTCTCCCTGCCGTCCTCGCGGTGCTTACGGATGCCGGAATGCGAATACCGTTTGTAATTGTTGCTTCCCTGGCCGTCATCTGGCCATGTCAGTCGACCCCGTCGTTTGCCCAACAGTCCAACTCGGCGGGCGCTTCAAATCCGCTGCCGCAAGCCGAAGCCTCGCCGGACGACATCGAAGGCGGGAAGATGTTCGCAACCACCTGCGGCTTTTGCCACCAGGATGGCGGTCGCCATGCGGGCAGAGGTCCAAAACTGTCGAAGTCCGAGCGCAGCGACGAATACATCGTCGAGCGTATCAAGAAGGGCAAGGTGGGCGCCATGCCCGCCTATGGCTCGGTGTTCAGTGACGGCCAGATCATCGCGATCCTGGCCTACATTCGGGGGCTCGATGACTAGAGCGTTTTCCGCGGTGTGGAGACCGCGATATCGCCTAGCCCGATACGCGGCCTGCCTCTCGCTGCTGATGCTCTGGAACGCGTCGGCGGACGCCCGCTCGCTGGAAGCCGTCATCGAGCGAGGCACGCTGACGCTTTGCGCCAGCCCCAACGCGCTGCCGTTTGCAAGCAAGAACGGACCGGTCCGGGGCTTTCAGATCGAACTCGGCGAGAAAATTGCCGAGCAACTCGGCGTCAAGCTGACGCGGGAGTGGGTGATCAGTGCGATCCAGTATCGCCGCGCCGATTGCGACCTCGTGCTCGACGTCATCGCCCGCAAGGATACGCCGCCTGCGGGCGGTGTGCGAGCCTCGCGCCCCTATCATCGCAGTGGCGTGGTGCTCGCGGTGCGCAGCGATTCGCAGGCGTCGTCGCTGGCCAATCTCGGCTCCGATCAGCGGGTCGGCGTACCGGTCGGTTCATTGGTCTCCATGACGCTCGCCAAGGGTGGTGCCGCCACGTCGCCGTTCGTGTTCGAGGACGACATTATCGCAGCACTGGCCAATCGCGAGATCGAGGCCGCCGCGGTCACTCGGATGACGGTTGGCTGGTTCAATCTGCAGCATGCCGACAAGCCGTTGCGCCTGATTCCGGCGTTCGACAACGACCAGGATCTGAACTGGAATATTGCGGCCGGGCTGCTTCGCCCTGACGACCAGCTGCGAGAGCGCGTGGATGCGGCCATCGAGGCCCTGTTGGCAGATGGCACCATCGCGCGGATCTATGCCGGCTACGGCATCGAGCTGCGTCCTCCGCAGTAAGGGGCGGCTGGATTTGCCGCCATGGCAGGGACCGGACCGCTTACCTCCGGGGTAATCGCGGAGATGACCGAAGCCTGAGATCATCCGATGCAAGAGATCCCGGACAAGGCCCGTTCCCATGCATCAGATCGTCTCAAACCCCTTCGATACCTCGCGCCGCTGGTGGGTGCTCGCGACCGTCGTCGCCGCGCAATTCATGTTCGGCGTCGACGCCTTCATCGTGAACGTCGCGATCCCCACGATCGCAACAGAGCTGCATGCGAGCGCTGCGCAGATCGAGGCTGTGATCGCGGTCTATTTGATCGCCTATGCCACGCTGGTCGTCACCGGCGGGCGGCTCGGCGATATCTACGGCGCGCGGAACGTGTTCATCGCGGGCGTGGCGGGCTTCACCGTCACCTCGCTGTGGTGCGGACTGGCCCAATCCGGCCCTGAATTGATCGCGGCACGGCTGGCCCAGGGCGCGACCGCGGCGCTGATGGTGCCGCAGGTGCTTGCCACCCTTCATCTGCTGTTTGCGGATGCTTCGCGGGCCCGCGCCTTCGGCATCTACGGCATCGTACTCGGGCTGGCCGGCGCGGCCGGCTTCCTGCTCGGCGGCATCCTGGTCACGCTCGATCTGGCGGGGCTCGGCTGGCGTGCGGTGTTCTTCGTCAATGTGCCCTTTGGAGCTGTCATCATCGCCGCGGCCTGGAAAATCATGCCGCGCTTTCAGCGCCGGGCCGGCACGCGGCTGGATATTCCAGGTGCGATCGTACTGTTTACAGGACTGCTGTGCCTGATCGGCCCGCTGCTGTTCGGCCCCGATCTGCACTGGTCGCCTTTGACATGGCTGGCGATGGCCGCAGGCGTCGGCATTGTCGCCGCGTTCCTGCGGCTCGAACGCGCGGTCGCCCGCCGCGGCGGCATGCCGTTGATCGATCTTGCGCTGCTGTCGGATGCGGCATTCATGCGCGGGCTTATTGCCGTGTTCTTTTTCTTCTTCGCCAATTTGTCGTTCTATCTGGTCATGACGATCTACATGCAGAAGGGGCTGCAGATACCGCCGCTGCAGGCTGGCCTCGTCTTCCTGCCGCTGGCGCTGACCTTCGTGATCGCTTCGCGCCATAGTGGAGTCCGCGCCAAACATCGCGGTACGCTGGTGCTCATCGAGGGCTGCGCGGTGCAGATTGCCGGCCTTGCGGCACTGGTGATGGCAATCGAATCGATCGATACGCCGTCCGCGGTGGTTCTTGCCCTGGTGCTGACGATCTTCGGCAACGGCCAGGGGCTCGTCATGGCGCCGTTGTCGAGCGCCGTGCTCTCGACCGTGAAGCCGCTGAGCGCCGGCGCAGCCTCCGGAATCTACGGCACGACGGCGCAGATCGCGAATGCCGCGGGCGTTGCGGCGATTGGCGCGGTATACTTCGCGATCGAATCGAATCAGTCGGCTCGACCGGCGCTTCTTGCCGCGTGCGCGTTGTTTACGCTGTCGATTATCGCGTGCGCCGCATTCCTGACATGGATGCGTCGGGTCACGGAATGACAAATTAACGTCAATTGCCAAAATTTGATTGTGGGGAATGACAGTGCACGGCCTTTTTATTTTGCAGTGCAGCAACTATCTGTTCTGGGTAACGTTGAGTTAAGAACAATCGCCCTAGGAGCCACCTTGTCGCTCGCGAAGAACGTCGAATTCTTGCGCCATTTCCCGAAGCTGAACGGGTTCAATGGTTTGGGGATCTATGGCCGAAGCACTTCGCCGGGGGCCAGCCCGCTCGTCGAAATCTCAGGATTTGGCACCAATCCCGGCGCGCTCAAAATGTTCGCCTATGTGCCGGAGCCGTTGCCGCGCGTGCCCGCGCTCGTCGTCGTCCTGCACGGCTGCGGCCAGACCGCAACCGCTTACGACTTCGGCACCGGCTGGTCGACGCTCGCCAAACGCTATGGCTTTGCGTTGCTGATGCCCGAACAGCAGGGCGCCAATAACGCCAACACCTGCTTCAACTGGTTCAATCCGGGCGATGTCGCGCGCGGCCGCGGCGAGGCCGCCTCGATCCGGCAGATGGTCGCGCGGATGGTCGCCGATCACAAAATCGATTCCCGCCGCATTTATATCACCGGCCTTTCCGCCGGCGGCGCGATGACGTCGGTGATGCTGGCTGTCTATCCGGAAGTGTTCGCCGGCGGCGCCATCATCGCCGGTCTGCCCTACGGCATCGCCAGCAATGTCCGCGAAGCGCTCGGCGGCATGATGCAGTCGACGTCGCGCCCCGCCGGCAAATTGGGCGATCTCGTCCGCAAGGCCTCCAAGCACAAGGGGCCGTGGCCGAAAGTGTCGGTGTGGCACGGCAGCGCCGATCGCACCGTGAACCCCGGCAATGCCAACGAAATCGTCAAGCAATGGCTCGACGTTCACGGCCTGCCGTCAGCGCCGATGTCGGCCGTCGACGTCGACGGTCATCCGCGCGAGGTCTGGTGGAACGCCGACGGCGAGACCGTCGTCGAGTCCTACACCATCACCGATATGGCCCATGGCACGCCGCTGGGTCTGGCCGGCAATGACGAGCCCTATGGTGCGGAAGGCGCGTTTCTGATCGAGGCGGGAATCTCGTCATCCTATCACATCGCCGATTTTTTCGGCCTTACCGGCCGGCTCAATCCAGCCGCCGAAGCGGCCAAGCCGGTGCCGGCGTCGAACATCGTTCGATCCGCGGCCACTGAATCCCTGCAATCGTCCGACCTGGCCGCCACGCTGTGGTCGAAGTCCCACAAGCCGGTTCGCCAACACAGCCCCGCGCCGAGGGAGCCGAAGCGCCGCGGCATCGATGTCGGCGCCGTCATCACCCGCGCCCTGACGGCCGCGGGATTGATGAAATAGCGCGTTAGGCGCGCGCGGGTTCGGCGATCAGTTCGATCGGTGTAACCACGACGTCGCGGCAGGCGATCTGCCGAGAGACGGCAAGAACTGATGGCTGACATCCATTCAGGCGCGTGCTCTACTGAAGCCGCCCTCGGAGGGATTGGCCGTTGATCAGAACAAATTTCTCTTCGGGCTATCCTTACGAGGACGTATACGGCTATGCGCGCGCCGTTCGCGTCGGAGACCAGATCTTCGTCTCCGGAACGACGGCCCGCGCTCACCACCTCGATGGCGATGCCTACAAGCAGATGATGGCCGCAATCGCCACGGTTGCGGCGGCGCTTGGTGAGGCTGGAGCGGAGCTACGCCACGTCGTACGAACCGTCGTCTATATTCTCGATATGGCAGATGCCCACCATGTTGCCCGCGCGCATGAAGAGACGTTCGGTCAGTCGCGTCCGGCAAGCACGCTTGTACAGGTCGCCGCTCTAACGCCGACCTCGGCTCGCGTAGAAATCGAGGTGACGGCTATCATTCACGACTGAATCGTCACGCCACGTAGCCGCGCTCATTCACGACCGCGGTGAAGTTTCGGCGATCAATTCAATCGGCGTGACCGTGACTTCGCCGCCCGCCACCTGCCGGGTCTTCTCGGTATAATGCTTGAAGAAGTCGCGCTGCTGCAGCGTCTTGACCGCCAAATCGTCGGCGGCAGAGGCGAGATGCCAATAGCTGGAATCGTCGCGGTTTTTCATACAGCGGTAGATAATCCTCCCCTTCAGCTCGGGGTCATTGTCAAGCGCGGCAATGAAGCGGCCGATTTCCCGGTGCCATTCCTCGGGCGTACCATTGGCGAACTGATATTTGATCATGAAGTGCTTCATTGAAGGCTCCTTCGTTGGGTTGCATCGGATCATCTGGTGCGCGTTAGAGCGGAAGCGCAAGTATGGACAAAAATGATAGTGTGGACTTATCCGCGCCTGCTCGTATCCTGACTGCCTCCAATGCATCGGAGGCGACGAGATGGCGAAGCCGAAATCAGCGCTGACCTGCGGCTGTCCGGTCGCCGCTTTCCAGAAAATGATCAGCGGTAAATACAAGCTGCGCATCGTCTGGGATCTGAAGGACGGCCCGCTCCGCTATGGCGAAATCAGAAAGGGCCTGCTGCGCGGCACCATTGGAAGTTCCGAAATTGCGCCGCGTGTGCTCAGCCGCGAGCTGAAGGCGCTGACCGAAACCGGGCTGATCGACCGCAGGGATTACGGCGTCGTGCCGCCCAAGGTCGAATATCGCCTGACCCGCAAGGGCAAGAGTTTCGTTCCCGTCATCGCCGCGATCCGCGATTGGGGCACGCGCCATCTGGCGCCGGTTGGACCGGGCGAAATGCCGGGGATGGCGGCGGAATAGTCGCGATTACATCTCGCCGGTCAGGAATGGATTGGTCAGGCGCTCCTGGCCGATGCTGGAGCCGGCGCCATGGCCGCAGATGAAGCCGACATCGTCGCCGAGCGGCAGCAGCTTTTCCTTGATTGAACTGATCAGCGTGGCGTGGCTGCCGCCAGGCAGATCCGTGCGCCCGACCGAGCCGTTGAACAGCACGTCGCCGACATGGGCGAAGCGCAATTCCTTGTTGAAGAACACCACGCTGCCCGGTGAATGGCCGGGGCAGTGCAGGATGTCGAAGGTGAGATCGCCGATCGAAACCTGATCGCCTTCGTCGAGCCAGCGGTCGGGCCCGAAATTGCGCACCCCGGTCATGCCGAAGCGCTCGCCGCTGCTCACGACATTGTCGAGCAGATATTTGTCGGCGATATGCGGGCCCTCGATCTTCACCTGCAGCGCGTCGCGCAAATCGGCGGCACCGCCGACATGGTCGATATGGCCGTGCGTCAGCCAGATCTTTTCGACCGTGACGCCGGTCTGCTTGATCGCCTCCAAAATCTTGGGAACGTCCCCGCCGGGGTCGATCACCACGGCCTTCTTGGAAGGCTCGTGCCAGATAATGGTGCAGTTCTGCTCGAACAGCGTCACCGGCACGATCATCGCGCCGGCCTTGGCCTGGTTCTCGGCCTGGGTCTCGGTTTTGTCATCCATGCATGGCACCATATTGCACATTGAAAAGGGGTCAACACGCGGGGGAACCGATATGTGGTCCGATTCAGTCCGTGATAGAGTTCCGCAGACGGATATTTAGTGGCGAAAGCCGGAAATCGCATCGGTCATATCGCGATTTCGGCCCGGATGCACAGTTCATGGACCAACCCTCCAAATCGCCGCTGGTCGGGCCCCGCACCACGGCCCGCGCCTTCTTTGTCAGCGAGCGCCTCAATACGTCGGGCCTCGAGCGCGGCGATGTCCTTGCCACGACACCGCTCGCGTTTCGCGTCAATGCGAATGGCGTCGCCATACTCTTCCGCTATGGCGTGGTGGTCCTGATCGGGCTCAATGCGCTGGAAGAGGAGGAATTCCTTCGCGGCCTGGACCATCGCATGACGGGGAAGTCAGCGCGGCGCGACGAGGAAATCGCGATCATCGAACTGGCTCCGGAAAGGGAGGACCAGATTCCACCCGGCGGCCCGATCTGCCTGCAGAGCCTTTCGCCCGAGCGGCTGATCCTGATCGGCGAGGCGCTGGCGAAGAGCGTCGTTCTGGCCCGGCACGAACGCGAGGTGGCCAGCGTCTTCGACACGACCGAGCCGTTCGCGCGGGAATTGGCGCGGAGCGGGCGTATGCATGGCAGCCGTCGCTCGATCCTGAAAAATATCGGCAATGCGCTTCTGGTGCGGCACCGGGTGTCGGGGCCGGTCGAAGTAGCAGAGAAACCCGATGTGCTCTGGGACAAGCCGCATCTGGAGCGGCTCTATGCCCGGCTGGAGGACGAGTACGAACTCAAGGAGCGCGCGGAATCGCTGAACCGCAAGCTCGCCGTGATCGCCGAGAGCGCGCAGGTGTTGACCGATATCATCGACACGCGGCGTTCGCTGCGGCTCGAAGTGATTATCGTGCTGCTGATCCTGTTCGAGGTGATTATGACGATCTATCAGCTCGCCGTGGGTCGGCACTGAGCGAACCGTCATTCCGGGGCGATGCGAAGCATCGAACCCGGAATCTCGAGATTCCCCGATGCGCAATTGCGCATCTGAGGTCTGGTCCTACGGACCATCCCGGAATGACATCTGCCTACCGCTTGATCTGTGCCTTCAGCGTATCCTCGACGACGCGGTCGAACGACGACGCTTTCGGCGGCGCCTTGGCGCGCTGGTCGGCGACGTATTTGTCGCGTTTCGCCACCAGCGTCGAGAGTTTTTCATTGAGCGCCTTGCGCTGGCCCATCTGCTTGTTGACTTCCTCGCTACGCTGCTCGGGTTTCAGCGCGCGCAGATTGTCGGGCAGGTCTTCCTCCTTGATGGTGGAGAGGCTGCTGCGGCCGGCGGTCACGTCGGAGACCAGGTCGCCATCGCCGGTCACGGCTTCGGACGTCGCCTTGGAACGCTTGTTGAGGTAGCTCGCCATCTCCGAGGCCTGCGCGGGCGCGGCGGCGGCCACGTCGGACAATTGCTTGGTCTTGCCCTCGGTGCGCTTCTGCAACTGCTTCGGTCCATAGGGGATCACGGTGCCGTTGATCTCGCGCTGCAGGATGATGATCTCCTCGTCGAACGGCGTCTCGATGATGACGACCTGGCCACCGTCCTGCGGGATCGGGATGAAGCGGCCGTTGCCGTTCTGGGCGATGTCGCGCCACACCCGCTCGGTGTCGCGGGCGTCGCCGGCCAGCACCGCGTTGACGATGATGTCCTTCTGCTTCGCCACCGACAGCGTGACCGGATATTTGGTGTCCTGCGCGTAATCCATGTGCGGCGGCGCGTCGCCGACCAGGAACACGATCCGCCTGGTGTCGCTGCCGCTGGTCCATTGCAGCTTGTTGACGGCCACATCGAGCGCCTCGTTGACGCTTTCCGGCCAGTCGCCGCCGCCGCGCGCCTTCAAATCCAGCAGGTTGGCGTAGAGATCCTGAATGTCGCGGGTGAGATCGACCTTCTTGGTCACGTAGTCGTCGCCGATGTCGCGATAGGCGACGAGGCCCATGCGAATGTCGGCGTCGGGGTTGGAATCGACGATCGCGGTCGCGATCGACCAGATCTTGCGCTTGGCGCCTTCGAGCAGGCCGCCCATCGAACCTGTCGTGTCGAGCACGAACGCCACTTCGACGGCGGGCTTTGCAACGGCCGATGACAGGCCTGATGACAGCGACAGGGCAGTGAGAGCAAGGGCAAAAGCGGATGGTGCGATGCGTGGCATCGTTGGATCTCCTCCAGCGTCTTGTCCCTCGGAAGCAAGGTTTCCTTGGCTTCGCGGTGCATCGAGGTCACAAAAAAGGCTGGCTACGGACAAATTTGTGGCCGGCTTTGCGCCGGATTTGGCATCGCTGCTGGGTGGTCGCTATGAAATCGGATAGGGTTCACGAATGGAATCGCCCGTCCGCCAGATCAGCCTCGTGCCGCCACTGGACCGCCGCCAGTCGGAGACGGCGCTCGCGATCGCGCGCGGCACCGCGCGTCTGTTGCGATCGCTGGGGTTCTCCTGCATCAGCGAGCTGGCGCTGCCCTCGGGGCGGCGCGCCGATCTGGTGGCGCTGAACGAGAAGGGCGAAATCTGGATCGTCGAGATCAAGTCCTCGGTGGAAGATTTGCGCGCCGACCAGAAATGGCAGGACTACCGGATGCACTGCGACCGGCTGTTCTTCGCCTTCACGCAGGATTTGCCTTGCGAGATTTTTCCGCAAGATACCGGCCTGATCATCGCCGACGCCTTTGGCGCCCACCTGCATTGCGAGGCGCCCGAGCATCGCCTGCCAGCGGCCACGCGCAAATCGATGACGGTGCGTTTTGCGATGGCCGCGGCGCAACGGATCAACCGCCTCGTCGACCCGCAGGGACACGGGGAGTTTTAGAGTCCCGTTCTCATGAATTTAGAATCGGCAGATGGCGAGAGATTATTCCGGGTTGAAGCATCACGCCAAGGTTCACAGCTTTCGCATAGCGACGGCGATTGTTGCGTGGATACTGATCGTAGGCATCTTCTATTACCGTCCCGACTGGCTCAAATGGGGCCTGCGCGGAGCAACGCACGGGATTGAAGCCATCGGCGACTCGCTGCCGTATCCTTGGGGAGATCGCATCGAGATCGTTCTGCGGGAGCTCGGCGGCATCATTTGGCTTCAAATCACCGCCGTTATTTTGCTGCTGCGGTTTGTTTTATCGAGCATCGCATTGGCGTGGCGGTCGCGGCGCGGCCGTTAAGGCAGAGCTACATTCTCGCTAACTGGTCCTCATCCTGAGGAGCAGGTGAAGCCTGCGTCTCGAAGGATGTGGCCAAAGTGCGGGCCTCATGGTTCGAGACGCCGCGTTGCGGCTCCTCACCATGACGAGATGGAGGTGTCGTAGCCCGGATGAGCGGAGCGACATCCGGGGCCGGTGCTAGTGAAGTCCCGGATGTCGCTGCGCTCATCCGGGCTACAAGATCGGAAAAATTACCGCGGCGCGCGCTTGGCCAGAATCCGCTGCAGGGTGCGGCGGTGCATGTTGAGCCGCCGCGCCGTCTCCGAGACGTTGCGGTTGCACATCTCGTAGATGCGCTGGATGTGTTCCCAGCGCACGCGATCCGCCGACATCGGATTTGACGGCAGCTCGGATTTCTCAGTGCCGCTGGCGAGCAACGCCGCGACGACGTCGTCGGCATCCGCAGGCTTCGAGAGATAATCCACCGCGCCCATCTTCACCGCGGTGACCGCGGTTGCGATGTTGCCGTAGCCGGTCAGCACGATGGTGCGCGCGTCGGGGCGCTTGCGCTTCAGCGCCGACACCACGTCGAGCCCGTTGCCGTCGCCAAGCCGGAGATCGACCACGGCGAAGGCCGGCGCGGCCTTGTTGATCTGGGCCAGCCCGTCGGACACGGTGTCGCAGGACGTCACCGCGAAGCCGCGGGTTTCCATCGCGCGCGACAGGCGCTCGAGAAACGGCTTGTCGTCCTCGACGATCAGCAGCGAGCGGTCGGCGAGATCGTTCAGTTCGGCGATGGCGTTCAAAATCGGGTTCCCCCGGGGTTGCGGATAAAGAGCATCATATAGAGCATATGGCGCGGCAGCTTTGCACTGCCAAGGCCCCACAAAGTCGATCGGCTCGCTTTACCCTAATCCGCTGGACCGGCAGCACTATCCTCGGCCTCGAAGCGGGCGCGGGGCCAGGCGATCTGCACCACGGCGCCGTGATCGGGAAAGGTCCGGTTGGAGAACGAGACCTTGGCGCCGGTCCGTTCCAGCAGCGTGCGGGCGATGAACACGCCAAGGCCGAGGCCTGCGCGGTCGCGATTAGCCTCATCGGCGCTGCGGCGCCTTGATAAATAGGGTTCTCCGATCCGTTTCAGCATATCGGGCGCGATGCCCGGGCCGTCGTCCGAAATGATGATTTCGACCGTCTCGGCGTTCCACCAGGCGTTTACCTCCACGGTCGTCCGCGCGAAATCGACGGCATTCTCCAGGATGTTGCCGACGCCGTACAGGATGGCCGGGTTCCGCGCACCGACCGGTTCCCGCGTGGCTGCGACAGCTAGCCGCACCTTGATCGCGACATCGAAATCGCGATGCGGCGCCACCGTTTCCTCGATCAGCGTCGACAGCGGCATAAGGTCGAACGGTGCGCCGGAAGACGAAAGCTGGGTAATCTTGGCCAGGATGTCGCGGCAGCGCTGCGCCTGCTCGCGCAGGGTTTTCAGGTCGGACGCCAACGGGTCGTTGCTATCGACCGTCTTTTCCAGCTCCCGCGAAATCAGGAAGATCGTGGACAGCGGCGTGCCGAGTTCATGCGCGGCGGCAGCCGCGAGGCCATCGAGCTGGGTCAAATGCTGCTCGCGCGTCAGCACCAGCTCGGTCGCAGCCAGCGCATCGGAAAGCTTGCGCGCTTCCTCGGTCGCCTGGAACGCATAGAGACTGGTGACGCCGATCGCGAGCACGATCGAGAGCCAGACCCCGAACAGATAGATCGGCGGCAGTACCAGCGGGTCTTCGCTGTCCCACGGCAGCGGCAGATGGAAGAACACCAGCGCCGAGGCGCACGCGACCGCGAGCAGGCCGAGCCCGATCGTCAGCCGGATCGGCAGCACCGTCGCCGAGATCAGGACCGGACCGAGGAACAGGAACGAGAACGGGTTCTGCAATCCCCCGGTCAGGAACAAGAGCGCCGCCAGTTCGACGATGTTGAGCGCG
>Ga0307510_10001297_pt1 | contig 27255 bp, 24 predicted proteins | sample 12_EM_MG_FD_207224 | JGI IMG/M metagenome (GOLD analysis project Ga0307510, IMG submission 207224) | Populus trichocarpa ectomycorrhiza microbial communities from riparian zone in the Pacific Northwest, United States - 12_EM | ecosystem: Host-associated > Plants > Roots > Unclassified | place... | reverse complement strand
CTCAGTGACGACGTAACCACCAACGGCGTTACCCGCTGCGAGCAGCACGCCAATGAAGCCGATTGTCTTCTCGAGCGGCGTGTGAGCGCCGCCCAGCGCCACCATGGCGCCAACGAGCACGATGCCGTGTACGAAGTTGGATCCCGACATCAGCGGCGTGTGCAGGATGACCGGCACGCGCGCGATGACTTCGTAGCCCGTGAAGGCTGCCAACATGAAAATATAGAGTGCGACGATACCGGTCATGTCAGCCCTCGACGGATTTACGGGTTTGTTCGTGTTTGATTTCGCCGTTGTGCGTGAGGCACGACTGCGCGAAGACTTCGTCGGTCCAGTCGATTTCCAGCTCACCGCTCTTGTTGATGGCGGGCCGCAGGAAGTTGAACAGGTTGCGCGAGTACATCTCGCTGGCGTTGTAGCCGAGTTGCGCGGGAAGATTGACCGCGCCGATGATGCGCACGCCCTGGTGCTCGACGATCTCGCCGGCCCGGGTGAGCTCGCAGTTGCCACCCTGCTCGGCGGCAATATCGACAATGACCGAGCCGGGTCGCATGCGTTCCACCGCCGCCCGCGAAATGATTTTCGGTGCGGGCCGTCCCGGCACCGCCGCGGTCGACACTACCGCATCGGAGGCCGCAATCCGCGAATCCAGCACTTCCTGTTGTTTGGCCTTTTCCTCGGCCGTCAGCTCGCGCGCGTAACCACCCGCGCCATCCGCGCTGACGCCCGTATCAACGAACTTCGCGCCCAGCGACTTCACCTGTTCCTTGGTCGCGCTGCGTACGTCATACGCTTCGACGACGGCGCCCAGGCGGCGCGCCGTTGCGATGGCCTGCAGGCCCGCGACTCCCGCGCCAATGACGAGCACGGCCGATGGTCTGATGGTGCCGGCCGCAGTGGTCAGCATCGGCAGAAACTTCGACAGGTTGTCGGCGGCAATCAGGACCGCCTTGTACCCGGCAATGGCCGCCTGAGAGGACAGGGCGTCCATGGACTGGGCGCGCGATATCCGGGGTATGAATTCCATGGCGAAACTGGTGATGCCACGCTCCTTGAGCGCCTTCACTTCGGCCTTGCGGCTGTAAGCCTGCATGTAGCCAACGACTACCGTCCCTGATTTGAGACGCGTAATCTGTTCGACAGACAAGGGCTGTACAGTCAGCAGAACCTGCGCCTGCTCCAGGAGCGCCGTCGGTGAATTGGACCACTCCACGTTCTTATAGGAAGCGTCAGGAAACTGGGCGCGGGTGCCGAGGCCGTTCTCAACGACCACTTTGGCGCCCGCCTGGGCAAGCTTGCCGGCGATTTCCGGCGTGAGGCTGACGCGCGTTTCTTGCGGCGCGCTTTCACGAAGCGCGCCTATAGTGACTGGCATGCACGGTCCTTTCGGAGGTTTTACGGAAGATTCCCCATACCCACTGCGGTATGCATTTGGAAATCCTCAAGCGAATTAAGACGTTGCGACGTTGAATTCTTGCATAAAAGTGCTTTATCTTACAGCGCCCATGCTAGGCATAGATCTAGACCGCGCCGACCTCGGCAACCAGGATGACTTGCGGATTGTCGCGAGCCCGGGAGCCCGTTCGCTCTCGCAACTGGTCCTGCGCACCGATATCGCCGGCATGCCCCTCGAATGGATCGACTATAAGGAAGCAGCCCGACTCTACCATCAGCAGCAGGTTGCTTATACCTGTGGATCGCCCCTCTACAAACTCTACGGGGGTGTCAACGCTGCGAGTGGATTGCGCACGATCCTCGAAGTCAACTCCATCGTTGCGACGGTTGGGCATACGGGCAATCCGGGCAACACCCGGCACGACTATGTTCCACCCTTGAACAATCAGACGCTCTTCCGGCGCGATGCGTTTCTGTGCATGTATTGTGGCATGCGTTTTCCAACACGCGAGTTGTCGCGGGATCACATCAGGCCTTTCAGCCAGGGCGGCATCGATATCTGGACCAATGTCGTAACAGCCTGCCGCCGTTGCAACAACCAGAAGGCGTCGCGAACCCCGGAACAGGCGAAGATGCAACTCATTGCCGTGCCGTTCACGCCGACGTACGCCGAATATATTTTCCTGAAAGGGCGGCGCGTGCTCGCCGACCAGATGGAATATCTGCTCGCTCACTTCCCGCGCACGAGTCCGCTGCACGACCGGATCCAACGCTGGTTGTCGTGAGTCAGCGACGTTGATTTTCCTGGTTGACGCGTCGGTGTATATATTCCGCGCGTATCACTCGGCTTATCCCGGAATGGTCGACCGCGATGGCAATCCCACTCACGCGGTGTTTGGTTTTGCGCGCTTCATCGGCGACCTGATCGAGCGCATACAGCCGACCTACATCGCGGTGGCATTCGATCAGCGCAGACCTAACTCCTACCGCAGCCGGATCTATCCCGCCTACAAGGCGAACCGCGACCCGCATCCCGTCGATCTGCTGGCTCAGTTTGAGCATTGCCGTGAAGTGTGCCGGCGCCTGGGGCTGGCGGTATTCAGCCACCCGGAATACGAGGCGGACGACATCATCGGCACGCTCTCCTGCCTGATGCGCGATGCAGGCGTGCGCTCGGGGTTCATTACGCGCGACAAGGACCTGGCGCAACTGGTCCGCGACGGCGATCTGTTCTGGGACTACGGCGCGCGCGACCAGTTCGGTTATCACGATATCGAGCGCCACTACGGTGTTGCGCCGGAGCGCTTCGCCGACTATCTCGCGTTGACCGGCGACACCAGCGACAACATACCCGGCGTGCCGGGCGTCGGGCCGAAGACGGCCGCATCGCTCATGAAAGAGTTTGAATCGCTGGATGATCTGTACGGCAATCTTTCGCGGGTCGCGGCACTGAAGCTGCGCGGTGCGAAGACGCTCATCGACAAGCTGCGGGAGTATCGCGAGTCCGTGTACCTCGCGCAGCAACTGACACGGATCACTTGTGATATGGATCTGGGTATCGGCGTTGAAGGACTTCGACGCCGATTACCCGACATGCCGGCCCTCGGTGGCCTGTACGACCACCTCGGGTTTGGACCCTTCCTGCGCCGCCAGGGTGAGCGGCTCAGTCAGTTGCCGCTGAGTTAGGGCACAGTGTCTCGGCTGACCTACCCGGCAAAAACCACGCTTTTTGCCGGGCGCCAATCGAAGGCGTTGCCCTGACTCCGCGAAAATCGCCGCCGGCGATTTTCGCCAATGAAGCTAGGGTAGAACGCCTGTGATGCAGCCCAGCGGCTCGCCGGTGCCATCGGCACGACGGGCCTCCAGGTGGACCTGGCGTCCGGCCAGCAATTGCGCGTCGATCTTCAGAAGCTGACTGCCGTCAGGTTGAATCCGTGAAGCGTAGTCGCCGGCTGGCAGCTCGCGTTTCTCGGAGTCGAGTGCGGCAACCCGAAGATCTCTTGAAACTCCCGGCACACGGAGGACAGCTAAGCGTGTATCTGACGCTAGTCGCACAGCGGTGCAGTCGTCGGCACCGCGAGACACGGAAGGGAGGTTGAATACCACCGTCCGCGTCGAATCCAGGTCCGTGGCCGTTGTGGCTTTTCCCAACCAGCCTCCAGTTGCGCCGATAACTCCGGCGCCCACCAGGGAAGCGGCCATTCGCCAGTCGCTGAACGCGGCCAGCTTGCGCCGTGGCGTCAACGTGCGCACCTGCACGCTCGGACGCGGCATTTCTAACTTGATGGCACGCCAGACTTCCACGTCCGCAACGCACTCGGAGCAGCCCATCATGTGGAGCTCGAACGCCTCCTGGGTGCTCTCATCGAGGCCGTTGGCAACGTAGCCCGCGGCAGTCTGATTCGCTTTGAACTGTATGTGGTCCATGGTCCTCCCTATACCTCACGAGTCGATTGCGCAGACGCCGTCTCGCCCCCGGCCAGGCCGTGCCTGCGAAGAATGTCACCGAATCGCTGGCGGGCGCGCCAGAGGACCTGGTTGAACTGCATCTCTGTCAATTGCAACGACTCTCGAATCTCGGTCCGAGGCTCTTCATGGAGGTAAAACCGTTCCAACACTTCGCGATCCCGCTGCACTGGCAAATGCACCATGAGCTCGCGAACGCACTTCGCGAGCTGCTCATGGTCGAGTCGTTCTTCCAGCGACAAGGCGTCGTCCTTGAGATTTGACAGCAGCTCACGATCGTTGTCGTGCCGACGTGAAAGCTCTCCGCGCCAATACGCGGTGGCGAGCTTGCAGGCCGTGCGATAGAGATAGCCTCCTAAATTACTCGGATCATCCAAACCTTCAGTGCGGATCTTTTTGATCGCCTGCAGGAACGTGCGTTGCAACAGGTCCTCAGCCGCATCGCGCGCGATACGCCTGTGGAGGAATACCTGTAGCAAAGGCCTCCGATATCTCACGTAAAGTTGATTTTGCAGGCCCGTACGCTCGGTGACGGCCTCAACGAGGGACAAATCGCCGCTATCGCTCCTTTCGAGCGGTTTTTCAGGGCGGAGGTCTGCCGTCGGCAATTCTGTATAGTTCATGGACGCGGTTCCCGCTGCGATCCTGGCTGGGGACAAACGCGCGCTTTCCGGCGTTCCGTTTCCAGAAGACAAGCATCAGCTATCGGCACCCCATCTAGGTAGGGCGTCCGTGACCCAGGCTTCGAACGGCGCGGGGTTGCGACCATCCGCCCTTGTACGACCCTTGCCAGGAACTCGTCAGTATTCAATTTATCATAGGGCGGGCTCGCCCATATGCCAGCTAGTAATCCCGATAGAATCGCTGTGGAGTTCGAGCTCCCCTGTTCCAGCCGGTAATGGTCGGGGGCCCCTCCTGCTCCGATTACGCATGCGCTTGGAGCCCCGAGGTTGAGCCCGGCGGGGGCGACGGTCGTTCCGGGCGAGATCATGTCCTCGTTCCCGATGGGTATGGCCCGGATGATTCTACGAAAGGTATAGGCCGCAGGATAACCAGCCTGCGGTTCTCCCTTGTTTGGGACGCTTGCAACCACGATCGCAGGGTGACGTGCATCACGCTTATCTGCAACTTCCGCAAACGCCTTGTCCAGTTCGGGCGTGGTTGCGTACCAGTGTGAGCTGAAACTCAAAATCTGAGCTCCCATCCGTGTTGCATAATCCAACGCCCGAATCAGGCGTTCGGGATTCGCGTCATCATTGACGCCACGATTACAACCAACGACTCGCAGAATCATCAAGCGCGCACCATCCGATCCAGGTGCCGCAATTCCGGTGCCGTTGTTTCGTTCTGCTGCGACCAGGCTGGCCATCAGCGTGCCGTGACTGACTCGGGAGCGGCACTCTGCCTTGGGGGAGACATCGGGACTTTCGTCTATGAAGTCCCACCCGTGGACATCGTCTACATAACCGTTGCCATCGTCGTCCGCACCCGGCTTGCCGTGTGCCTCGGCCTCATTGGTCCAAAGCTGATGGCGCAGATCTTCGTGATCAATAAAAGCGCCATCATCGAATATAGCGACAATGACGGGTTTGACCGGACCGTGGTCGCTCCAAGTGAGCGACCCGGCGACATAATCAACCCACCACAGATTCCGGGCCTGGTAGGCGCAATCGTTGTTGCGCAAATCGTCCACGGGCTGGGACGGAAGGAGTGTGGAGCAGGTAACAGGCTGACACTGAAAGTGCGTCTGCCCATAGACTCGTCCGAGACTAAAGTCGCAAACAAGACACAACAACCCGACAGCGCGGAAGGTTCGGCTCGACATCCAGCCGATTGTAGGTCAAGCAGACGAGCCCGATATGCGGCTCGTCTGCACTTTCCCTTTCCGGCGTGTCCGCGCCATGCCCATCGAGTTACTGCATGTGAATGACACCGTTGTCGTCGAGTCGCACCGCGCCGGGAGATGCGACTGACTGCATAACAATGACTGCAGCGGGCCCCGTGCTCGAATTGCGGGGGAAAATGAGGACATGCTCGAGCTGCCCGTGAATCCGGGTGATTCCGTACCAATGGGCCTGTTCATAGTAGGGTTCGGTTGCCTGGGCATAATTCGACATTGCCAGGAAGGGCGAAGTGGCCTCCTGGCCCGGAATGCACTCAAAGTCGGCGGGCAATGTCTGAATATTGCTGCCGGCGCGATATTGCAGTTTCATGCCGTTCCAGTTGGCTGCCCAGTGGCTCGACCCGACATCTTCCGCCTGGAAGACATAACCGCCGTCGGTGTCCGCGCTGTCGGCTGAAATCTTGAATTTGAGGCCTGTGGCGACACGCGCGGCCAGGCCGGCTTGTTGCTCGGTGCAATTCTTTGAGACAGTCCATTCCTTGAAGAAATAGCCGGGAATGGCGTTGGCGGCACGGGCCGGGGCACCCGCGAGGGTGGCAATCAAACACTGGGCGGCAACGGCGGAAGCCAGGACGAACTTGCGGGAAAAGGGCATGGGTATCTCCTCGATGGGCGGTGGGACATGGAAACCGCCGGGAGATCACTGCTGCAACCCATGCGCTTATCTCAGGACGTTGCGTCCAAGAAAGAATCGCGTAAGGTTAAATCGGTCAGATTGAGCTGTCCGGCCAGCCGTACAAGGCGAATGCAGCCCAGTTGTGTGACCGGGTGGCCGCGGCGGTCTCCAGTTGCGCCCGGCGCAGCGCTGTTGCCGCGGGCAGACGCTCGGCCAGCAGATATTTGTAGAACACCTGCATGAATTGCGACGTTTCCAAGTCGTCGACCCGCCAGTAGCTCGCCAGCACGGCACCGGCGCCGGCCTGAAGGAAAGCCTGGGCGGGCCCGAGGACGCCTTCGCCGGGTAACAGGCGGCCGCGCGAGGTTTCGCAGGCGCTCAGGACAACGAGTCCGGAATCCAACTTCAGCCCCAGGATGTCGAGCAGGCCGAAGGCGGAGGCGGTGCCGTCCGCACGGCGCTCCGGCGTCAGCGCCAGTGCCGACAATCGCGGACGCTGTGAGTCAACGCGCGCGTGAGTTGCTATGTGGAGCAGGTCGACGCGACCATTGGCGGCTCGTCGCAGAGCTGTTGGCACTGCCGCGCAACCCAGCAGCGTCTCGATGTGGCTTGCGGGGCGCACTTGTTGACTGAGCCGTGCCACCATCTGCACTTCCGCACGACTGCCGGTTAGGCGTGGCAGCGATTCGGTCCAATCGGTGACAGTGCGCATTGCGCGGGCGGTGGTGGATCCCGGAGCGGAGTCGGTGCACTCGCGCTGCCAGTCACTGACCCGGAATACCGGGTCGCCCAACAGCTCGATCCGCGGCGAGTTGGAATGCTGCGTGCTGTTGGCGCGCAGTCGGGTCAGAAACAACGCAGACGGCGCAATGGAGACTTCCGCATGGTGCAGGAGCAACTGATCGGAAGGTTGGTCCGACCACGGCAGGACGTTGAATGGCACGGTATGCAGGCCATCGTCCGGCACGATGATCAGGCGCTTCCCGGTGAGGTGCCCGGTGAGGGGCCACAACGCAAGCCTGGCGAGCTGTCTGGACAGCTCGCGAATCTCACTCTCGGGGGCCTCCGGATCGAGCAGGCGATCGTGCAGCGCCGTTGTGGCTTCGGCGATCCGCCGCTGGTTACCCAACCGGATGACCTGCAACCCGTTGGCATTCACTACAAACGCAAACATGTCGCGTTCGCCGACCGCATATTCGACCAGCGTGGCTCCCAGTTGGCCCAGGGTCGCGACGAGTTGCTTCTCATCGAGCGGCGTTTCGCTCTTGCGCTCGCGTTGGGCGGCCTGACGGAGATTTTCAATCAGCTCCGCATGCGCGCCACCTCCCTGCGAGCTCGTGAGGTGGACCACCTCCTGCAGCAGTTGCTGATAGCGCGTTGCCGCAGGCCGTTCCGGGTCCGACGCGACGTCCTTCTCCGACTGAGTAACGGCATACCTCAGGCTGCGCGATCGTCCGCGTTCTGAAGTCGCGAAGGCCAGCGATGCCATGGCCGGATCCCGCGCCGCTGCGGTTGCATACAGATCAGTGAGCTCGGCGAATACTCCATACTGGGTGGCGAGGTAGGTCGCGCGTTTCTCGCCATCCAGCTCATTGATCGGGACGGCCTCGATCAGATCGGCCGCTGTCTGCAGGGTGCGGGCCGCGGCGTCATGTTGGCCGAGCTCGCGGTAGCCTGAGGCCAGCAGTCGCAGGGCGGTGACGGTTTGATTGATATCGCCGCGACTGACGCTCGCCTCCAGCGCCGGCAAGCCATCGCGCAACACCGCGGCTGAATCCCGCGCCAGCAGCGCCGCCTTGACCAGGCCGAGTTGCGCCAACCCGCGGTATTCATACGCAGCGGAGATTTCCGCATCCGCGGCTATCTTCACGGATTGTTGAAAAGCCGCGCGCGCGCCCGCCGCGTCCTGACTCTCGAGCAGCACCTCTCCGCGCGCTTCCGCCAGGCGAACGCGCGTTTGAGCGGTCACCGCAAACGGCCCCGCGGCATCGAGGCAGCGGCTGGCACGTGGCGCGTCGCTTTCCAACATCAACGCGTCCCCCAGCGAAGCCAGGGAGTTGAAAACAATCAGCCGGTTCTCGATGGCGAGACTCGCGGGCTCGAGCGCGTGGCTGCACCAGGCAACGTCGGGCGGATTGTTGAATCGGCGCGGGGCGCCCGGTTCGGATGCGATTGCCGGCATGGCTTCGCCCGGTGTCGGATCTGCGGCCGTGGCCAGCAGCCCGGCGCAGTCGAGCGAGGCGGCCTGTTGCAGGTAGCTCTTCGCATCGCTCAAGCTTCCCAGCTGCGCCATCAGGTTGCCGGAGCGGGCGAGGTTGCGCCGCACGCCCTGACAGTCGCCGAGTTGCGCGTATTCGCGCATCGCCACCGCATGTGAGCGTTCACTGCTGCTGTAGAGGCCCATCAGACCCTGGAGCGAGCCGTAGTTATTCCAGATATCGGCGGCCAACTTGCGGTCGAGGCCCGCCGGCAGTGAGCTCAGTGCATCGGCGAGGGTCGACAACGCGACGGTATAATTTTTCCCCTCGTACTCGAGCAGCGCGACATCCTGACTGGCCACGGCATAACAATCCCAATCGCGTGTCCGGCGACAGGTCTGGGCCGCTTTTTGGAACAGGCTCAACGCCCGGCCAAAGCCGTCGAGCCGGTATTCCAGAAATCCGGCCATCACATCCAGGCGCGGCAGCTCCCGAGCTGCGATGGTCTGCGAGCTGAACAGCCGGCGCGCTCGCTCCTGCAGCTCGCGAACCCGGGTGGCGACCGCACTCACCTCGACTCCCGGCATGTCCAGAAGCGCCTTGCCCTGCAGGTCCAACAGCCCGCCCGCTTCAAACGGCCGGGCCTGGGAGCCGAAATTTCTGGCCGCTTCGGCCGCGAGAGCGTAGCTCTCCCGCTTCCTGTCCATGCGCAGATACGCGATCTCTGCCATTGCGCGGCGCGCGGTTCCGGCGGAACGGCCTGCGTCCAGCCGATCAAACTGACGGGCCGCATTCAGATAGTCCTCGAACGCCGCGTTCCAATCGTGCCGATGAGTTGCTCGTCCGGCGGAGGCATAGGCGACTTCTGCCTGTTGGTAATTGGAATCGACGAGCAGATCGGCACGAATGCAGGCTTCACCCGTGATGTCCGGAGCATCTACTGCCTGCAGCGTTATCGTGTGTGACTGTCCGCGCTTCGTCGGTGCCACCATGCGGATACTTCCTAGCCGCTCGACGGGAGTTTCAGCCGTGGTGGCTTCATCCGCGTCCAAGGTTGCGGTGATTGAGATTCCGAGCTCCTGGATCTGGAAGCCAATCACGCCGTCGGCAGGCGCCAGGACGCTGACTGTTCTGGAGTGAGACCCGCTGACCTGCATGCAGCTCTCTGCAAGCACCGGACGCGTCGCTGTACTCGAACCGCAACCCGTCAGCAGCAGCGACGGAAGAAGCGCGACGAGCCAGCACGAGTAGATGGAGTGCAAGTTCAGTTACTAGTGAATCGGCAGGGTGACTGTCGTTCTACGCCATAAAAAGGGGTCATGCCAAGCGCCACCCCGGCGCTACTCGGATGGAGTGTGCCGTTCGGCACTACGCTATGCTCCAATATGCTCACGTTGAGTGTTTCAGTGCTCTAGAAAGGGGGCAGATTATGGATGGTAAGAACATCGAGTCGGTGTTGCTGGAAGAACGGTCGTTCCCCCCGCCGGAGGCGTTTACCGCGAAGGCTGGCCTGAAGCCAGCTGAGCTGGAGCAGCTTCGGAGCGCCGCAGCCGCCGACCATGTCGGGTTCTGGGCAGATCTCGCCCGTAAGGAACTCGTCTGGCAGAAGCCATTTACCGAGGTCCTCGATGATTCGGACGCGCCGAACTATCGCTGGTTTACCGACGGTCGTCTCAACGTGTCATTCAATTGTCTGGATGTGCACCTGGCAGAACGTGGTCACAAGACTGCAATTATTTTTGAAGCCGAGAACGGTGGCACACGCAAACTCAGCTACCGCGAGCTGTATGGGGAAGTCTGTCGCTTCGCCAGTGCTTTGCGTGCGCAGGGTGTAGAGAAAGGCGATCGCGTGATCATATATATGCCGCTGGTTCCCGAAGCGGTGATCGCGATGCAGGCCTGCGCACGCATTGGCGCTATTCACTCGGTGGTGTTCGGCGGCTTCTCGGCTCCCGCACTGCGGGATCGGATCATCGACACCGAGGCCAAGGTCGTTATCACTGCGGATGGCGGCTGGCGCGGCGGAAACGTCATTGAGCTGAAGGCTGCCGCCGACAAGGCGCTCGCGGAGGGCTGTCCGAGCGTCAAGCGAGTCATCGTGCTCGAGCGAACGGGCAAGCGCGTGTCCATGGATCCGAAACGCGATATCTGGTGGGACGACGCCGTCGAAGGGCACCAGCCGACGTGCGAGCCCGAGTGGGTCGAGTCCGAGCATCCTCTGTTCCTGTTGTATACGTCGGGCTCGACCGGCAAGCCGAAAGGAATTCAACATTCCAGCGCCGGTTACCTGTTGCAGGCGAAGGTGTCGAGCCGATGGGTATTTGACCTCCAGGAGGACGACGTCTTCTGGTGCTCGGCCGATGTGGGTTGGGTGACCGGACACAGTTATGTTGCCTATGGCCCGTTGGCCAGCGGTGCGACTGTTGTGTTGTATGAAGGCGCGCCGACGACGCCGAACGCCGGCCGTTTCTGGAAGATCTGCCAGACGCATGGCGTGACCATTTTCTACACCGCGCCGACGGCGCTCCGTGCGTTGATGAAGCTCGGCGACCAGTGGCCGGCACAGTACGATCTGTCGAAGCTGCGGCTGTTGGGAACTGTGGGCGAGCCCATCAATCCCGAGGCCTGGATGTGGTATCACCGCGTGATTGGTAAAGAGCGCTGCCCGATCGTCGATACCTGGTGGCAGACGGAGACCGGCGCAATCATGATTTCGCCTCTGCCGGCTACCACGGCGACCAAGCCTGGATCCTGCACGATTCCGCTGCCAGGCATCGAAGCGGACATCGTGGATGACAACGGTAAGCCGGTGACGCAGCCCGACGCGGGCGGGTATCTCGTCATCAAGAAACCGTGGCCGTCGATGTTGCGGACGTTGTGGCGTGACAATGACCGGTACGTTGCTTCGTACTGGGAGAAGTTCAACAACAAGTATTATGTTGCGGGTGACAGCGCCCGGCGCGACAAGGACGGCTACTTCTGGATCATGGGCCGCATCGATGATGTGTTGAATGTGGCGGGTCATCGGTTGGGTACCATGGAGATCGAATCCGCACTCGTCGCCAACCCGCGTGTGGCTGAGGCCGCGGTCGTGGGTCGGCCTCATGATGTGAAGGGCGAGGCGGTATTCGCCTTCGTGGTTCTGCGTGGGGAACGGCCGACGGGGGATGTTGGTGCACTGGTCCAGGAGTTGCGTAACTGGGTCGGTGAGCAGGTAGGTGCCATCGCGAAGCCGGATGACATCCGGTTTTCCGACAACCTGCCGAAGACGCGCTCCGGCAAGATCATGCGCCGGCTGTTGAGGTCGATCGCCCGTGGAGAAGAGATCCTCCAGGACGTGTCGACGTTGGAGAATCCCGCGATTCTCGAGCAGTTGCGGGGTGTTGAATGGAAGGGAGGCGCCGCGCCCGCACCTGCGGCTGCCAAGGACGTGGCGGCCGCTGCGCCAAAGAAGAAGAAAGCGGCAGCCCCAAATGGACCAGCCCGCGATGGGCCAGCCCCAAATGGGCCAGCCAAAAAGGCCGGGTCCGCCGTGGGCAAAACGGCCGCGGCCAACGAGTCGGCCGCCCCAAAACCGCCCGCCCAGGATGCGGTCGCTGCCAAGGGAAACAATCCCGCTGCCAAAAAGTCTGCCGGGAAGGAGTCCGCGCCGATGACGAAGGCGGCGGCGAAGACGTCAGCGGCAAAAAAGCCCCTGGCGAAGAAGTCCGCGGCGCGCAAGCCGGTGGCGAAGAAGTCGGCTGCCCCGAAAAAGGCGGCCGCGAAGTCCGCCAAGGCGAAGTCCTCCAAAGCGAAGTCGCCCAAAGCGAAGTCGCCCGCGCCGAAGGTCGCTGCGCGTCGCAAGAAGTGAGTCATCCGCCGTGCCACTGATCAAACCCGCGTTGGATCCACTCTCAGTGGATCCCCAGTCCAGCACGAGCTACCCGGAACCGTATCGGTCCCGGGTAATGCCGCGCGAAAAGCGGCCGCTCGGTGAGCAGCTCGGCCTGAAGAAGATCGGCGTCAACCGGACGACGCTCCCGCCAGGCAAAGAGTCGTCAATGCGGCACTGGCACACGCACGAAGAAGAGTTCATCTACGTACTGGAAGGCGAGGTCGTTCTGCGGACCGATGGCGGGGAACAGGTGCTGACGGCCGGTTCCTGCGCGGGATTTGCTGCAGGTGCGAAAGATGGCCATCAACTGATCAACCGTAGCGCCAAGCCGGCGGTCTATCTGGAGATCAGCAATCGCGACGGCGAAGACTACGTCTACTACTCCGACGCTGACGTGGACATGATGGCCACGCCGCAGGGTATGAAGCGCCGCGACGGGTCACCCATCGGGCCCAGGATCAACCGCGACGAACCCTGACGCGGCAGGGTACGGATCTTGCGAGCTTGCCTGATAGCAGCACACGCGGATGGGCCAGCATGGGTGAAGTCATACATGTCGCCTTCGGAACGGAGCGCGAGTGGGAGCAGACCCACGAGAAGACCGTTGATGGGCTGGTTACGATTGGCTCACTGTTTGGAGACGATGAGAACCTGATGCGGGCCAAGGCAGACTGCGTCTACCACGTACTCCGCGAAATCGTGGAAGAAGTGCCCTCGGTGCAGATCACGACCAAACTTCCCGAAAATCTGACACCCGAGCAACTGGATGCTTTGACACGGGTGATCAAGGAAGCGGCGCTCAAGGGCATCGAGATCGCGATGACTCACTCAGTGCAGGTGTTGATGGGGTCGATTTACGACCTGTGCACGTCAAAACTGCACACGTATCGTCAATGAGCGGCTCGTCAGTGAGCGGCGGCCACTAACTTCAGGGCGTACGTGACGGCCACGTCGTTGCCCACCTGATCCGTCGCTTTCCAGTCGCCTTGCCCGACACCGAAGTCCAATCGCTTGAGGGTCACTTTACCCATCAGCGAGCCATCAGCCGGCCGGAATGTAAACGGCACGTGGACGTCTTTCGCAACACCGCGGATGGTCAGCTTTCCAACCGCATCGTAACCGTTGGCCGTCTTCGTAATCTGGGCCGAGGTGAAACGCGACTGAGGAAACTTGGCCGCTGAGAACAGGTCGGCGCTCTTGAGCGTGTCATCGCGCTCCTTGTCGCCCGTGTCCAGCGAGGCCATGTCGATAACAACATCGAGCTTGCTGGGAGTGTCGCCCGCCACATCGAGGGTCACCGTGTACTTGGTGAACTTCCCTTTGTTCAGCGCGCCGGCCTGGGTGAATTGGTACTCCAGGGTGCTCTTCGCGGGATCCAGCGTGTAATGGGCATCGGCCGCCAGGGCGCCTGACGCCGCAACCAGGGACACGACACTCGAAACCAACAGTGAACGCACAGACATCATTGCAACAGATCCTCAGGATTTCTTGGTGAAGGGCAGCATCCGGCGCAGAACATCATCCTTCAGGAAGAAGTGATGCTTCAGTGCGGCTGCCACATGCAGGAATATAATCACATACAGTGCCAGCGCCAGGGAATCGTGGGTGTCTTTCATGGCGTTGTAGAGCGCCTGGTTCTTCGGCACAAAATCCGGTAACTGCAAGAACCCAAACCAGCTCACCGGGAACCCACGCGCTGAGGTCATCATCCAGCCGGTGAGCGGCTGGGCGAACAGCAGCAGGTAGAGGCCGAAATGAGTGACCTTGGCGAGCATGCGCTCGTAAGGTTTGAGTGTCGTGGGCAGCTCCGGCGTGGGATTTGCCCACCGCCACAGGAGCCTCAAGACCGCGAGGCACAGGATGGTGATGCCCTCGGACTTGTGCCACGCATACACTTCGATCTTCTTCGGCCCAATGGGCAGACCTTCAGCCCAGTTGGCGAGGATCACCTGGGTGATGATCAGTACGACAATCAGCCAGTGCAGGAACTGGGCGCCGTGGCCCCACCGGGTGGGCGTGTTTCGAATGCTCATGGAGACCGATGATACATGCGAATTCCCACTTCTTTTCAGCTCCTGAGTGCTTCAGTCGCGGTAATAGCCCTCATCTCTTTGGGGGGATGCCCGGCCCGCCCTCCGGGTCCGGAGCCCGCGACCGCCTCGAAAATAGCCCCAGTCACGCCGCCGCCGCAGCGGCGTGAAGGCCGCCCGTTCGACGTCGCCTCGCGCGAATCCCTGCTCACCATTCTTGCGTTCCGCGGGGGAACCCTCGCTAAGGTCGGCCACAATCACGTGATTGCTTCGCATGATGTGAGCGGTACTTTTTATGTGCCCGACGATGTCGCGCACTCAACGTTCGAGCTGCACATCCCCGTGGCGCAACTTGCGATCGACGAGCCTGATCTGCGGGCACAGGAAGGTCCGGATTTTCCCAAGGATGTTCCGGACTCGGCCAAGGAGGGTACACGCCGCAACATGCTGAGCGAGGCCCTGCTGAACGGCGCGCAATATTCCGATATCACATTGGTCAGCCAACACATGGACGCCGTCACGCCCGGCTCCCAGGTTCGCGCGGACGTTCAGATCACAGTCCGTGGCCAGACACACATTGTGTCCGTGCCGGTGACCTACTCGTTGGCAAATGGCGAACTGACTGCCTCGGGCGAGTTGCCGCTGAAACAGACTGATCTGGGGTTGACGCCATTCACTGCGATGTTGGGGGCGTTGGCGGTGCAGGATGAGATGCGCGTGAAGTTCCGCTTCGTGGCGCATGCGGCCACGACGAATCAGCGCTAGGTCACGCCAATCCTGTGGTTTTTTGTTTGTAGTCACTGCCCCGCGTGTTGGCTATGAACTGGATGACGGCCTTGACGTCTTCAGAACACGACTTGAAAGCGACTCTTTGGAGAACGGAGGGGCCGTAGCGGAGAATGAGCGCGCCGAGGAGCTCGTCCATGTAACCCTGCGTCGTAAACCTCAATCCGGTGAAGTCGAGGCAGATATCGCCACTTGTGTTTTGTAGCGCGGATTCTACCTGGTTTCTTAACGGGACTGCGGATGCTCGGGCACCCAGGCCAAATATCGCAGGATCTGAATTCACTTGGATACTTGTTTCAAACTCAGCAGCCGACATTTTCGGGTTTCCGTCAGTCAATTCGACGGGGGAATCGAATTGTCCGCTGGATCGATACCTTGGAGAAGGTCTCGAGGCCACGGAGAGGGCGTGTTATTCACGCGTCCGCGATGTATATATCCGACGCTGTAAATAGCGTCTGGTTACGACGTGCGGGTCAGGCGTTCTCGTGCAGCAGTAACAGCAAAGTCCCGTCGGGAGACTCGATCAACGCGTTGGAATCGGGATCGAGTCCGCGAGGCAGCTCGAGCGATTCGGACATCCGGATGCCGTCGTCGCGAAGTTGAGCGATTCGCGCGGGCATTTCAGGATCGCGGAAAACGAGAATCGGGACGTCGAAAGTACGCGGCCGATGGAACGCGATGTCGAGGTGGTCGCTGGTGAAGGCGAGGTGGACGTAAGGATCCTCGGTCTCATCGGTTGCAACAAACCCCAGTGGTTCCCAGAACACCCGCGCCGTCTCGAAGTTTCGGGCGGGCATGCTGATTTCGCTGAAGTACCCGCACAAGGAGACCTCGCGGGACTCACGATCGACGGGCGAGTAGGTCCGTGCTTCGAGCACCGTGACCGCTTGGCCGAAGGGATCGAGAAATCCGATTTCGTTGAATACTTCGTCGCCGGTCCTGCACACGGTCAGCGCAACGCCGTGGCCTTCAAACGTGGAGAGCTGGCTTGCCACACCGGGCAGGACGAAGGTGAGCGCGGGTGTTGGTGCTTTTCGCTGGTGCAGGCCGATGAACAGCCTGCCGTCGGTCAGCACTCCGTAAGGATGTGACCAGGTGTCTGTTGTCGGCGCCTGCGTAAATCCCAGGCGCTCATAGAATTCGACGGACGCGCGGATATCCGCGGTCGCAATACTGATCTCGTGGAAGCGCCCGAGCACGCGACAGACTATTGTTGGTTCAGGCCGAGGCGCCGCGTGCAGCGCCTGCTGGCCGCAGGCCCAGCTCGACGTGCGTCCAGCCCTGACAGTGCCGCGCTATCAGATCGGCCAGGAAACGTGCATGTTCCTGACGCGCATTCAGCGCCGGTACGTACTGGAACTGCTCGCCGCCTGCAGCCATGAAGACGTCGCGGTTTTCCATCTCGATTTCCTCGAGCGTCTCGAGACAATCGATTGCAAAGCCGGGACATACAACAGTGACGCGTCGGGTTCCGCGTCCCGGCATTTCTTCGAGCACGGTACTCGTGTAGGGCTTGAGCCACGCATCCCGGCCGAAGCGGGACTGGAAGCTCACGCTCCACTCATTGTCCTTCAGGAGCAACTCGTCCGCGAGCAGGCGCGCGGTTTTCTGACACTTGCAGAAATACGGATCGCCGTTGTGGAAGTAGCGTTCCGGGATGCCGTGGAACGACATCAACAAATGTTGGGTGCGCCCGTTTTTCTCCCAGTGTTGGACTACGGAGGCGCGCAGGGAGTCGATATAGCCGGGATAGTCGTGATACTCCGCGACATACCGCAGCTCAGGCAGCCAGCGCCAACGCCGCAGCTCAGCATTGACCTGATCGTAGGCAGCCCCCGTCGTTGCGCCGCAATATTGCGGAAACAACGGCACAACGAGGATCCGCTGCGCACCGGACTCACGAAGCCGGGTGAGCGCCTGCGGCACGGTCGGCTCGCCGCCATACATCATGCCGAGCTCAATGGAGAGCGGCGCCAACATCCGTTGCGCCAGCGTTCCGATCAGCTCCGAGCGCAACTTTTCAGACAGGACCAGCAGGGGCGAGCCCGCCTTCGACCAGATCTTGCGGTACTTGCGTGCCGAGCGAGCGGGGCGAAACGGCAGAATCAGCCCATGCAGAATGGGCAGCCACAGCGCCCGCGGCAATTCCACCACCCGGGGATCACCCAGCAGCCCCGCCAGGAACTTGCGCACGTCCTTCGGGGCAGGGGATGCGGGGGTTCCCGAGTTGACCAGCAGTATGCCGATCCGTTCGGCACCGTCGCGATGGAAGTCGGGTGAGCTTATGTAGCGCATGGGATCACGATACCGTATGCCGCACGTTGCGCACTACCTGTCGCCTGACAGGTACGCCAAAGTGAGCATACAGTCTCAAGCCAGGCCTCCCACGCAGACGTACTTGAGCTCGGTGTAATCGAGGATGCCGTACTTCGAGCCCTCGCGGCCGATGCCGGACTCCTTGATACCCCCGAACGGCGCGAGCTCGTTGGAAATCAGGCCCGTGTTGAGTCCCACGATGCCGTATTCGAGCGCCTCGGCCACCCGCCAGGAGCGGGCGAGATCGCGGGTATAAAAGTAGGAAGCCAGGCCGAACTCGGTGTCGTTGGCCATGCGGATGGCATCGGCTTCTGTCTCGAAACGGAACAGCGGTGCAACAGGTCCGAACGTCTCTTCCCGCGCCATCAGCATGTCGCTGGTGACGCCGGTGACAATAGTCGGCTCGAAAAAGGTCCCGCCGAGCGCATGACGCTTGCCGCCGGCTGCCACCTTGGCGCCCTTGGCAACGGCATCCGCCACGTGCTCTTCGACCTTGGCGAGGGCTTTGGCATCAATGAGCGGGCCCTGGTCGGTTGCCCCCTTCAAGCCATCGCCCACGCGCAGTTTGGCGACCGCGGCGACGAGCTTGTCCGCAAAGGCATCGTACACGGCGCTCTGCACCAGGATCCTGTTGGCACAAACACAGGTTTGTCCGGTGTTACGGTACTTGCTGATGATCGCACCGGACACGGCGGCGTCCAGGTCGGCATCATCAAACACAATGAACGGCGCGTTGCCCCCCAACTCGAGAGACAGCTTCTTCAGAGTGCCCGCGGACTGCGCCATGAGCTTTTTGCCGACGGCGGTGGAGCCCGTGAAGGTGATCTTGCGCACAATGGGGTTGGAAGTCATTTCCCCGCCGATCGCAACCGCATCCATTCCCGTGACGATATTCAACACGCCGGCGGGAATCCCCGCGCGCCGGCCCAGCTCGGCCATGGCCAGGGCGGAGTAAGGTGTCTGGTGCGCGGGCTTGCAGACGAATGTGCAGCCGGCAGCAAGTGCGGGACCGGCTTTCCGGGTGATCATGGCCGCCGGGAAGTTCCAAGGCGTAATCGCAGCCACCACGCCGATGGGCTGACGCAACACCATCAGCCGCTTGTCGGACTGGTGTGTTGGAATTACATCCCCGTACAGGCGCTTGCCTTCTTCCGCGAACCAGTCGATGAAGGAGGCCGCATAGGCAATCTCACCCTTGGACTCGGCCAGCGGTTTGCCCTGCTCGGCCGTCATGATGGTGGCCAGGTCATCCTGGTTTGCGATCATCAGGTCAAACCAGCGGCGCAGGATGGCGCCCCGGTCCTTGGCCGTCTTTGCAGCCCAGCCCGGCAAGGCCGCCTGGGCCGCTTCAATGGCGCGGCGGGTCTCGGCAGCGCCCATGTCGGGTACCGTGCCCACCTTTTCGCGGGTGGCGGGGTTGTGAACCTCGTGCGTGGCGTGACTGGTGGCGTTCAACCATTCGCCCTGAATGAATGCCTGGGTACGCAGCAGAGTGGGGTCTTTCAAATGCATGGATTCGAGCCTTCTGGCCGGGCGGGAACCGTGAATTTCGGGTTGGCGGTGATGGAGTTCAAGATCCCTGGAAGGGAAATCCCCGGAGGAGGGGGCGCAGAGGATAGCCCTGGGGGCATCGAAGGGAAAGCAGTGCGCAGGTTGAAGGCTGTGCACGTGCCCTCATACTGGAAAATCGTCAATAATCCGCGCCCATTGCCCAGGTAAACCTATCGTCGGGGGAGGGGAGGCTCAATGCTCGTCGGCTCAGCAGTCAGACGCGTCGCCATCATCGGTGGCGTTCGGATTCCCTTCGCGCGGTCCCACACCGTTTACGCCAAGGCCAGTAACCAGGACATGCTCACCGCCGCCTTGCGTGGGGTGGTGGACCGCTTCAACCTGGCTGGCGTGCGATTGGGTGATGTCGCCGCCGGTGCGGTCATCAAACACACCAAGGATTACAACCTGACGCGCGAGTCCCTGCTGTCCGCCGGTTTGCATCCGCAAACCCCGGGTGTCGATCTGCAGCGCGCCTGTGGCACCAGTCTCGAAGCGGCCATCCTCATCGGCAACAAGATCGCGCTCGGGCAGATCGACTCCGGTATCGCCGGCGGCACGGACTCCATCAGCGATGCGCCCATCGTTTACCCGCGTTCATACCAACAGATCCTGTTGCAGAGCTTCCGGGGCCGCTCGGCCTGGCAGCGATTCGCGCCCTTCCTCAGTCTGCGGCCGCACCACTTCAAGCCCGTCCTGCCCGCGGTGGTCGAGCCGCGCACCGGATTGTCGATGGGCCAGAGCACGGAGCTCATGGTCAAGCGCTGGAAGATCACGCGCGAGGATCAGGACCAACTCGCCTACGAGAGCCACATGAAGGCCGCGGCGGCGTGGCAAGAGGGTTTTTACCGCGACCTGGTGGTTGATTACGCCGGTTTGAAGATTGACAACAACATCCGCCAGGACACGAGCCTGGAGAAGTTGGCCAAACTGCGCCCGACGTTCGATCTGCAGGGCGGGACCATGACGGCCGGCAACAGCACGCCCCTCACGGATGGCGCGAGTGCCGTGTTGCTTGCGAGTGAGACGTGGGCGGCTGAGCGCGGTTTGCCGGTGCTTGCGTACCTGACTTTCGGCAAGGCGTGGGCGGTTGACTTTGCCAGTGGCGATGAGGGTTTGTTGATGGCGCCGGCGCATGCCGTGCCCGCCATGTTGAAAGATGCCGGGCTCACCCTGCAGGACTTCGACTACTACGAGATTCATGAGGCATTCGCGGGCCAGGTGTTGAGCACTCTGAAGGCCTGGGAATCCCCCGAGTATTGTCGGGAGGTGCTGAAGTTGCCGGCGCCGCTCGGCAGCATCGATCGCAGCAAGCTCAATGTGAAGGGCGGCAGCATTGCCATCGGCCACCCGTTCGCGGCCACCGGGACGCGCATCGTCAGCTCATTGGCCAAAATATTGGCGGCTGACACAGGTGCCAAACGAGGCCTGATTTCCGCGTGCACTGCGGGAGGAATGGGGGTGACAGCGATAGTCGAGCGCTGACGACTGTGATGCTGATCTGATCCCTCCCCCTCCAACGGGGCCTATGATGTGGTATGGAGGGGGACATTCCCGAAGAGACCTTGATGCTGCGCTCCGACTTGGGCGTGGTCTTGAGTGGGCTGCCGCTTTTTGCCGGCCTCGAACCCCTGATTGTCAAACAGATTGCAGAAGTCGCCGAATGGCTGTCCCTGCCCGGCGGCTCCACGTTGTTTGCGGCGGGCGAGGCGTCCGACGCCATGTTTGTGGTGCTCAGCGGATGCCTCGGAGTGTTTTCTCCCGATAACCGGGATCGGCGTCGCTTCATGGGGCGGGTTCTCGCTGGCGACACCGTCGGGGAGATGGGGCTCATCTCCGGCCGGCCCCGTTCTGCGCATGTTGCTGCACTGCGGGATACCGAGCTGGCGCGCATCTCCAGCGACTCTTTCAATGCGGTGTTCGGTCGGCATCCGGAAGCGATGTTGCGTATTGCACGCCTCACGGTCGATCGACTGGAGTTGTCGCAATCCAAGCCCCGTGGGCCGCGACACAGCGCGCGTACTTTCACTCTCCTGCCGCAAAGCGTCGAAGTGGATGTGGGTGGGTTTGCGAGTGATTTCGTCAAGGCATTGAGCCGCTTCGGCCGGACCGAGCTCGTCTGGAGCGTGCGTGCGGAATCCCACACCAGTCACTGGTTTCACAGGATCGAGACCGCCAACGACTTCGTGGTGTATGTGGGTGATCCCACGCCGGGCCGCTGGAGCAGCCTGTGCGTTCGCCAGGCTGACGCGCTGTTGTTGTTGGCTCGCGCGGACGGCACGCCCGGGCGTTGGGAAGCACTCGCAGGTGCCCGTGAATCCAGCATGGCACCCCAGAGAGCGGAGCTCGTGTTGCTTCATGATGGCAACATCACGCGTGGCGCAGCCGCTCGCTGGCTCGCCATGCAGCCGGGAGTTCCCCATCACCACATCACGGGCCCGGCGGATGTTTCCCGCGTCGCCCGTATGCTCACCGGCCGTGGTGTTGGGTTGGTTCTGGCGGGCGGTGGCGCCCGCGGGTTCGCGCATATCGGCGTCGTCAAAGCCCTGCGGGAAGCACGGGTCCCCATCGATCTGGTCGGTGGTACGAGCATGGGCGCAATCCTGGGCGCCGGCATCGCTCAATGTTGGAGTGTCGAGGAATTGAGAGAGCGCTTTCACGCCGCCTTCGTGAAGGCCAAGCCGCTGCGCGATTACACGCTTCCCTTCGTATCGCTCGTGTCCGGCCGCAAGGTCAGCCGGTTGTTGCGCAAGGACTTCGGCAACACGGATATCGAGGATCTGCCGCTGACGTTTTTCTGCGTTTCTTCCAATCTCACCACCGGCCACGTCGAGGTTCATCGGCGCGGCCTGTTGTGGCTGTGGCTGCGCGCCTCCGTCGCAATTCCCGGAGTGTTGCCGCCGGTCGTTCACAAGGGCGAGGTCCTGGTGGATGGCGGCACGATGAACAACCTTCCTGTCGATGCCATGCGTGAGTTGGGGCGCGGCCCGGTCATCGGCGTCGATGTCGGCGCGGATCGGGCCTTTACCACGAACAGCGAAGAAGTGGACATGCCCTTGCCATGGCAGCTCATGAGTTGGTTGCGCGTACGGCGCAACCTGCCCAACATCTTTCAGATCCTGTGGCGCTCGGGCATGGTAAACAGCAGTGCCATGACGGCTGCCCACCGTGAGAAAACCGACTTGTTGCTGCAGCCGCCGCTTGCGCAGATCGACATGCTCAACTGGTCGGCGTTCGACCGCGCGATCAGCATCGGCTATGAGTATGCGGCGCGCCGTCTCGAAGCGTTGCCGCCCGACTCGTTACTGCGCCAGGGCACGGATGAGTTGGAAGCGCCTACGCCGTCAAAAAGCCTACTAGCGCTCGTTGCTCAGCCGACATTCGTTCCCGCGGAGTCATGATCGCCCCGGTGAGCGCCTGACGGCAGGGACGGGACTCATCGTCCTGGTATTCCGCCACAACCTGGGCGAGTAGCTGTTGCACACGTTCGAGGTTGCCCCGAAACAACTTGGCCACTTCAACGGCGGACACGTGATGCCCGGGGTCGTCCAGCCAGCAGTCATAGTCGGTTGCCACGCCGATCATGCAGTAGCTGAGCTGCGCTTCAACGGCCAGGAAGACTTCCGGAACCGTCGTCATTCCGACCAGGTCGGCGCCGTTGTTGCGCAGGAAAAGACTCTCGGCGCGGGTTCCGTACCGCGGACCTTCGATGACGGCATGAGTCTTGTTCTCGTGGAGGGTCAGCTCCAGCGCCCGTGCTGCCTTTGCTACCAGTGCCGACGTGCTCGCGCAGATGGGACTGGCCATTGAAACGTGGGCCACCACGCCGCGGCCGAAAAAGGTCGACGCCCGCAGCCCTTTGGTGAAATCCAGGAATTGGGCGGGTGTCGCCAGGTCGCCCGGGCGGATCTCGTCCCGCAGGCTGCCGACGGCCGACACACTGAGAATGGTGCGGACCCCCAGGCTCTTGAGAGCCCAGATGTTGCCCCGATAGTTGATCTCGCTCGGCAGCAGGTCGTGGTGCAGCCCGTGGCGCGCCAGAAAGGCTACATTGCGTCCCTGCAGAACACCCAAGACGATTGGTGACGAAGGTGGGCCGAAGGGCGTGGTGATTTCACGGACTGCTGTGACTTGCAGTTCGTCCATCTGGTACAGGCCGGTGCCGCCGATGATGCCGATCATTGATTCGGGCTCCTTTCAGGCACAAGATGCCGGCCGTTCGTATAACACGCTAAAATTTCAGGCAAATACACCATGCTGGCCAAGGTCAATCCCTCTGAATACGTACGTCTGGTGCGCAGTCGCGGTTGTAAGGTAGCTGCACCATGAGCAGGCCAGGTATCGATCGGGTTTTTGAGCGTCGTTTGTCCGCTCTCGTGAACGGGGGCGAGCCGCAGATCCTGCAGGGCGGCCGCAAGGGTGTCGAGAAGGAGTCGTTGCGGGTGCGGCCCGACGGGATCCTGGCAACCACGCCACACCCGCGCAATCTCGGCTCGGCACTGACGAATGTACACATTACGACGGACTTCTCCGAATCGCTGATTGAGCTGGTGACCCCGGCGTTCACGCGAAGCTGGGAACTGCTGCAGTATCTGCTCGATTTGCATCAGTTTGTTTACCGTCACCTGGGTGATGAGCTGCTGTGGGCGACCAGCATGCCCTGCGCCATCCAGCGCGATGAGGACATTCCCATCGCCCAGTTCGGCAAGTCGCACGTGGGAACGATGAAGACGGTGTACCGTCGTGGGCTGTCGCTGCGGTACGGGCGGATGATGCAGGCCATCTCGGGCGTGCATTTCAACTATTCGTTTCCGCTGCCCTTCTGGGAGGTGTACGCGGATATCCGCGAGTCGCGCGAACGGGGCCAGGATTTCATTTCGGCCAGTTATTTCGACCTGCTGCGCAACTACCGCCGCTACGGCTGGCTCGTGCTGTACCTGTTTGGTGTGTCCCCCGTGGTCTGCAAATCGTTCCTGCGGGGACGCAATGCGGGCCTGGAGGATTTCACCAACAACACCGCCTACGAGCCGTATGCAACCAGCCTGCGGATGAGCGATGTTGGCTACAGCAATCGCAACCAGTCCGGACTTGCGGTTTCCGTCAACAGTCTGGACGAATATGTCCGCGATCTGTCGTACGCCATCTCGACCGTGCATCCTCCCTACGAAGCCCTGGGCCTGAAGGATGCGAAGGGCGAATATCAGCAGGTCAACACCAACATCCTGCAGATCGAGAATGAATACTACAGTTTCATCCGGCCGAAGCGGGTGGCGCGCTCGGGCGAGCGCCCGACCAAGGCGCTGCGGCGGGCGGGTGTCGAGTATGTCGAGGTTCGCGCCCTGGATGTGAGCGCGTTCGATCCGGTTGGCGTCAATCAGAACAAGGTGCGCTTCCTGGAGGCATTCCTGGCGCTGTGTCTCATGAAGGAGAGTCCGCCGATCGGGGATTCCGAACAGGCCGCTCTCGATCAGAACCATATCACGGTGGCGCGGCGTGGCCGCGAGCCGGGGCTCACGCTGACGCGCGATGGCCGCCCGGTGTCCATGCAGTCCTGGGCCCAGGAGTTGCTCGACTCCATGACCGGGATTTGCGAAGTGCTGGACCGGGGCGATCCTGCGCGCCCCTATTCGCAAGCCTTGGCGGTGCAGTCGGCCAAGGTTGCGAATGTTGCGTTGACGCCCTCGGCGCGGCTGATGGAAGAGCTCACGACCACGGACGAATCGTTCTTCGACCTGGCCTTGCGCATGTCGAAGGCCCACAAGGACTATTTCGTCGACCTGTATCCGCCCAACGCGGAACGCCTGGCGGAGTTTGGCTCGCAGGCAGCCGAATCGCTGGCGAAGCAGCAGTCGATCGAGACCAGTGACAAAGGGACTTACGAAGAGTACCTGCAACGTTATTTTGCGAACTGATGGCTATCACTACTACTACTGTCAATGCACTGTCGGTGCGGGGTCTCACCAAGACCTACAAGAACGGCGTCCAGGCACTGAAGGGTGTCGATCTCGATGTCGAGCAGGGCGACTTCTTTGCCTTGTTGGGCCCCAATGGCGCGGGCAAGACGACGCTCATCGGCATAGTGACCTCGCTCGTCAACAAGTCCGCCGGCACCGCCACTGTCTTCGGTCACGACATCGACCGGGACCTCGAGGCCGCCAAGTCCTGTATCGGCGTCGTGCCGCAGGAGCTCAACTTCAACATGTTCGAGTCACCGCTGACGATTGTCATCAATCAGGCGGGGTTCTATGGCATTCCGCGCGCGGTGGCGCGCGAGCGGGCCGAGAAGTATCTGAAGCAGCTACAGATCTGGGACAAGCGGAACAATATGTCCCGCGGCCTCTCCGGCGGCATGAAGCGCCGCCTGATGATTGCGCGGGCGCTGATGCACGAGCCGCGGCTGTTGATTCTCGATGAGCCGACGGCGGGCGTGGATATCGAGATCCGCCGTTCCATGTGGGATTTTCTGCGCGAGATCAACGAGCGCGGCACGACCATCATCCTCACGACCCACTACCTCGAGGAAGCGGAGACGCTGTGCCGCAACATCGCCATCATCGATGGCGGCCGGATCGTCGAGCGCGACCGGATGAGCTCGCTCCTGCGGCGCCTGAATACGGAAGTGTTTGTGTTGAACCTGCGCAACAGCCTCGGCCAGCCCCCGCAGCTCGGCAGCTCGCTGGCGGCCACGCTGACGGATGACCACACGCTCGAAGTGGAGATCACGAAGGAGCAGAATCTCAATGCGGTGTTTGCCGAGCTCTCGGCCGCCGGCATCGAAGTCCTCAGCATGCGCAACAAGGTGAATCGCCTGGAAGAGATCTTCATGCGGCTCGTGGAACGCGGAGCTGCGCCCGCGGTGGCGCAGTGATGGACGTGGCAGTCAATACCGCGGCCACGCCGCAGATGAGCATGTCAGCCATCCGCTGGGTCGGGTTCAAGACCATCGTGATCCGCGAGTACGGGCGGATCATCCGTATCTGGGGCCAGACCATCGTGCCGTCGGCGGTGACGACAACATTGTATTTCGTCATTTTCGGCAGCCTGATCGGCAAGCGTGTCGGGGCCATGGGTGGCTACGACTACATGCAGTACATCGCCCCCGGGCTGATCATGATGCAGGTCATCACCAACTCGTACGGCAATGTCGTGTCGTCATTCTTTGGCGCGAAGTTCGGCAAGCACATTGAGGAATTGCTGGTCTCGCCGCTGCCCAACTGGCTGATTGTTGCCGGTTACTGTACGGGCGGCCTGGTCCGTGGCGCGCTCGTCGGCAGCGCCGTGACGGCGGTTGCCCTGCTGTTCACCCATCTGCACGTGCACCACATCCTGATCATTCTCGGTGCCGTCTTGTTGACATCGCTTACTTTCTCGCTCGGTGGATTTCTCAACGCGTTGTTTGCGAAGAACTTCGACCAGGTGAATTTCATACCGGCGTTTGTGTTGACCCCGCTCACCTACTTCGGCGGAGTGTTCTATTCGGTCAGCCTGCTGCCGGCCTGGGCGGTGAAGCTGTCGTACGCCAATCCCATTCTGTACATGGTCAACGCATTTCGTTACGGGTTCCTCGGAACCTCCGACGTCAATGTGGGAATGGCTTTCGGGCTCATGGCCGCGGCCGTGGTGGCGATGTTTGTGATTGCGGTCATGTTGATGAATCGCGGTTCGGGGACGCGCGATTGAGCTCTTTGCGGATTGCGCTGGTCACGGCCCGTCCGGCGCGCGGCCTCGATGAGGATGAGCCACCGCTGAACATGGCCCTGCAGAAGGCGGGGTGCCAGGTGGAGGTGGCCGAGTGGGATGACCCCAGGGTCGACTGGGCGTCGTTCGATGTCGCCTTGTTGCGATCCGCTTGGGACTACTGCGAGCGCATTGCTGAGTTTCTTGCCTGGGTTGAGCGCGCCTCACAGGTCACGCATGTTCTGAACCCCCTGCCGTTGGTTCGCTGGAACACGGATAAGCATTACCTCGCCGAGCTGGCGGCGGCGGGCGCGGCCGTTGTGCCGAGCACATTTATTGAGCCGGGCGCGGACCCCGCTGTGGCGCTTCGGAAGTTTGTGGATTTGCACCCGCAAGCCGAGTTGGTAGTGAAGCCGGCGATCGGTGCGGGCTCCCGCGACACCCAA
>Ga0307510_10001296_pt1 | contig 27257 bp, 11 predicted proteins | sample 12_EM_MG_FD_207224 | JGI IMG/M metagenome (GOLD analysis project Ga0307510, IMG submission 207224) | Populus trichocarpa ectomycorrhiza microbial communities from riparian zone in the Pacific Northwest, United States - 12_EM | ecosystem: Host-associated > Plants > Roots > Unclassified | place... | reverse complement strand
AGCTCTGCACATCTGCATTGGTTGCTGGAAGACGTGTCAAAAGATGTACAGTACATTCCTGAAAAATTATTGAATGGGTTCAGCAAGTGAAATTGTTTCGACTGTTGTCTGCGGGGGAAAGGCAGTCTTTGATCTGACGAACCATTGTCGCCATAATGTTATCATGAGGTTTTTTTAAAAAATAAAAAAAATGGTTTTAATCGCCCCACGTGCGACATTGAGCAGAAGCAGTGATCAGCGTAGTGTTACACTAGGTTAACAGAGGAGGGGGGGAGCGGAAGGAGGGATGGAGAAGAGAGGGTGTAAGTTGACTTAATCGTATATCACATTAAGATAGTGGGAGTAACCTCCCTTTGTTTCATTCCCGGTATCATCTTCCGACATGCACAAATCAGCGGATGTACATGAGTTACGATGATACAGGTGCTTCTGACCGCAGGATGGAGCTTCCCGTAGCGAGGATGACCCCATCCATCCATCCTGACTCCATCTGGAGCCTTCCGCAACCCCTCACCCCCTCCTCCCCCCACAATTCTTCTCCTTGGGCACAAAAAGTGGGTAACGCATACACTCTTATTTAGTGTGCAGGATGATGAACACTAGCTTATGTTCGATCCTTTTAGAGAGGGGTTTTTTTTTTCAATCTCTCCCTCTACTAACTCTTTCTTCAAAGGAGCAAGGAAAAAAGAAAAAAAAGGTCCCCGATCAGTCTAGATGATTTTTTATTATTTTCTAAAAATAAAAACAATAGAGAATAAAATAAAGTATTCGGAAATCAGGAAAATTAAGTGATTAGGTTACAGTTATAAAACGAGTAATACCCCTACGAGATATCCAATCTTGCGGAAATAGCCATAACCTACACTCCCAGACCCAGGTAACTCAACGTTCCAACGACTTTTCCGAAAGAAAAAAAACCGACTGGCAGTTTACCAACCATTCGGGCTTAGAAATAGGCAGCGGATACGCTATTTAGCGGGCGAGGGAAAAGGAAAAGGCTCCAAGAGCACATGCAGTTAAAGTGTCGCGATTAAAGGGAGAAAAGGAGAGAGAGAGAGACAGGTTGCAAGACGGATGCGATCACGGCCTATCACTCAGCAGGCAGCGAGGCACCCAACTACCTAACGCACCACACCTCACTCGGATACCCCCGACCCCTAACCCATTGGACCACTTTCCTGTTCAAACAATCATGGTTCCAACTCGGACCGCCCGTCATGCAAGCCTTAACTACAGTATAGCACATTAGTGCAAGGATGCCATCATACTGTCCACGCGGGATCAGTAGATCGCGGCACCAACTTAAGTTCCCCGAGGAGAGGGGAGGAGGAAAGAAAGGGAAAGTAAAAAAAGAAAATAAAAAAACCCCCACTTTTTTCGCGTGTATCAGGGTTTATTCAATCCCGGTCCTATTGTTCTAAAGGGGGCCAAAAGGGTGGGCCCAAAGACGCAGAAAAGTACGTTCGCCATACATGACTGAGCAGTGCTCGAAGATAGTTGTATATTTATCAGACGTCCTTTCCAACCCGACACGCGGGGCTCACGGCCCAAAGTAAAACAAAAACACAGAGGGGAAAATGTAAATGGGAAAGAGACACGAAATAAAGGTCGTTAATAAAGAATGCCCCCAGGAAAAATACATGCCAAAAGTTATAGATGAGCGTTAGGAAAGAATGATGTAAAAACGGTAAAAAAAGAAAAAATGCCACGCTGCCCCCCCAGTATTGATATCTTTTTCCCCCATTTTCCCATTCCCCCTTTTCAAAAATGCACTGTGTATCCGTCCTTGCGCCAGCCTTTCTCCGCCGCTTCAGAGACCCAGAAACTGAAGTAATGAGAGGTGAGAAAGAAAAAACAATATCGGTGTAATGACGGATGATGAGAAAAAACAAAGCGCGCTCACTGTAAGACAGACGTTAGCAAAAAACAAAAGGACCTGAAAAAACCGAGACGTTTCCCTCCTTTCCCCGATCTAATGTGTTTAAATCTCAGACCCTGCGCCTAACCCATACTAGCAAATCGTCCTTCCAAAAAAAGAGCTTAACGCATGAAAAGGAAAAAAAAACGCCCACAAGAAAGCACACGAAGCCGCCATCAACCGCCCGGCCAAATCGGTCAACCCGCCAACCCGCAAGAAAAAAAGAAAGGAAATAACCACGGAAATAACCCTTTTCCCGCCCCAAAGAGAGGAAGAATGGATGGAGTAGGTCAACAATAACACAAGAGGGGGGGATGGTAGGGGAGTAATAGTCAGGGCTGTGTAGTAGTGATAGTGGTAGTATGAGAATAGGGTAGGAAGAAAAAAAGTTAACTCCATGTAACTCTATAGCCTGTGGTAAAAATAAAATAAAAAAGAATCAGAAAACGGGGATCGGGTTTCTGGGGGTCCGATTGGAGCGTTCGGCGTGCTCGAGCCAATTGAGCAACCGTGTTTCTGACTTTTTAATTTCCACATTTTCCAATTTTTCTTTACCGGCGGTCGCTGAGGTTAGCGTAGTTGCCAGTAATGAAATAAGACGATCCACAATCGCATCCGGCTGGATGGATGCCTCGCAGATGCTGCAATGCGCACTCGGCGGCATCTTCCCTTGCGTTGTTGACGTAAGTGACCTCGTAGGAAAACTTAGCCCAGATGCATAGGATAGGTTTTATGATCACCAGGGTTGTCCAGGCTGTTCGTCCGCCTAAAGTGGAAAGCCAGAGTTTTAGCAAAAAATATTTTTTCCTCCCTCTCTCTATCCCGCCTATTCCGTCGATTTCGCCCTCCCTGTGATTTTTTTGGTCTGCATATGGATATGTATGGATCTGAGTGGGTGGCCTCTCTAGGATAGGTCCCCAACCACTATCGGACCACCCGCTCACTTAATCATCAACCCTCCTCGCCCTCCTAGGTTGGCTTTTTTTCTTCCCTCTTTCTTGGTCCACCTTCCTATTTTATGGGGCTTCCCCGTGTTGTACTTTTGTACCCCGCCGGGCACCTTGAAATTGGGATTGGGCTGGGTGATAGGAATTGAGGGCTAGGGTTGTAGGCATTGGGCTGGATGAAAGTGGGTGTTGTTTACCTCTTCTGTCGGAAAAGTCTTGGAATAATGGCTCGTTAAGATGGTGTTCCTTGCAATATGCTGCGAAAAAGTAGGCAGGCAATCGTCAGCTTTTTGTTTGCCACCACTTGCTCCGAAATTTTCATGGTGTGGCTTACCTATAAGCCTGTCTTGCCACTTAGTGCACAATTGCGGCGCTGCGCAGCCAAATGCGGCGGAGGAAGAAAAACCTGGAGAGGTTGGTGAGGACACTATTGAAATGCCTGCGCTTGTGGTGGAAGTGGGAGTTTTTTGACTAATCATTGTGGGGGTGTCTAATGCAAGTAATGCTCAGTTGTAGCTGTTGTTGAAGTACCGGGTGGTAGTAGTAAACAGTGGTTGACAGCGGTGTTGAAGTACTGTAGAAAGGCTTGCTGAAGGAAGAGGGGGGTGTAGCGCGCTCTTTATCCAGAAAGGAAGCTAGTTTCGGGGAACAAGATACCAGGAGGAAACAGTGAGTTCGCAATTGATATTCCAAGGTTATTGTTGCGGCTGCTGTGGGGGAGACTCAATTCCATATTGTGATCGCCATGTACTTATAATTTAATTCTCCGGAACGTTGGGGCTGAAAGGAGGCAAGCCCGAGAGGGAAAAAAGAGAGCCCACAGTAAATCATGCGTGATGAAGTCGACGAGACCGCTCCGGCCCAGGACGCCTGTTCCGGTGGGGGTGTGCATCCTGCAGCAAGGGGCCACTGAGCTGTAAACCACGGTGGACCGCAGTGGTTGCTGGCTCCTAGATTGTTCGACGGAGGCTTCCATTGACAGGGTTGGTTCTTTTTTTCAAAAAACCAAAAAGTGTGAAAATGCCGAGTTCACATCTGTATAGATTCCCAGAAAGCAATGGAGCGGGAGTTGCAAAAAAATAAAATAAATTGAAGGGTAAGAAGCAAGATAGAGAGAGCGGACCATGTATTGCTGCGCTGTTCTTTTCCCCAGTGCCCTTCGTTTGCTAATTCTAGGTGCCAGCTCACACAACACTCTCGGGGACCCGATGGTTTCTTGTTACGAGAGGCTCGTCTCATCTCTAGGTATCTTGTGGGGATCTGTCACCACGTACTCAATACTCACTGATCGAAAGCTACAACCCTCGTAAACTGGGAGGCATTTTAGGGATAAACAAAAAGCAAGTAGGGTAAAGGGAAAAAAGAAAAATCGTACGAAACTACCGGGCTTCCTAGTAGCTAGTTCTTGCAAATAAACGCAAGGATGGAAGGGATTTAGGAGCTAAAAACGCAAAAAACAAAACAGCCAAGTTCAATACAGGCTAGTGCGCAGAAACAATTAGAAAATTGACCTCGAGGGAGGGTATAACTAGGTGATTGAGGCGGGGGGTGAGGCAACACTCAGGGTTTGAGGGGAAAGTGTGTGGAATGGATGAGCATGTAAGAGTATGCATGCAGTCGCCTAGGCCAAGGGGTAAAAGAAAGGGTAGCCTTGAAGGATTAACGGTGCATCTTAATGATTGATTTCTGATGCACAAGAACGTATCCCAGCTGGAATGGCCGATAATTGGATGCCGACTCACCAATGCCCCGCCGGCGCCCTCAACAGGGTCACTGAGCATCAGTACTATGATTCGCCCTCATCGTCTAATCCTCGCTTTTCCACTATTTTGGGCCCCAGCCGTCAGCAGGAAGACTAGGGGAACGATTCGACACGATTCGCTCATTGATTTTATTTTTCTTTTCCCATTTCTTATGGTCAACAAGAAAGACTCGGTTCGTTTTTCGATGCTTCTTGTAACTGGTGGCTATCCCTATCCCTCAGCACGGCTACCGAGGGTTTCGCGGGATTCGGTCATGGTACTACCAATTCGCTGCGATACCTTGAACAAACTATGACCCACACCTGTCGAGGAGATCCCCACTTTCTGGGTTTGAGTGGTGGGGATAAAAGATAATCCTAGTGCCACGGGGTTGAGGTACCAGTAGCTACTGCACAGTGCCCGAGCAGAGTTACTAGTAAATTTGGTTAGAACAGAACGCCATGAAACATTTCTAGGGTCACCCGCCTCGAGTGAAAACCCGAAGCCCACTATGTATATCAAGCCTCTCGGGCATAGCAGTAAATATCATAGGACCCGATTGCGCCAGCTAAGAAGAGAAATAAGAAAAGAAAGAAAAATAAAAAAATAAAAAAATAGCACCCACGGATGTATACAAGGATACGTACCTGAACCAGATCATAAGATCCCCACGCCAACAGCAATCTCAAATACGGTTCTTTTGGTACCCTCTTTTTTTTCCCCTCCTCCACTCCATCACCTATGGCTATAACTGTTACTGTCCCTATAACGGCAAGTCTTATAGCCCATCCTCCCTGTCCCCCCTCTCATGCACGTGTCCAGTACAGTACGTTACTTGCTGATACTCTCTGGCTGGCTTCGGATAGCTACGTACCTGAATGACGGAGGTATCATTCTTTTGATCCCCATTCGCTTTCTTTGTTCCTCTCCCGTCAGGCATCAGTCTATCCCGAAAATTGTCCCACACTAATTACCTGAGATCTTCTGGTAGAAAAATGTGGGGAATTCGCATGACAGCTACTCCTGCTGGCTAGGTGGGGGCTTGACGTGGAGGACAGCAGTCGTTCCCACTCCCCTTCTCTCAATTCATTCGCCAACTTCCTCACTTGCTCTCACTCATCAATTCAATCAATCAATTACCAAATCATCTCTCCTCCACTCAATAACATCATCTATGTTTATCTTGTTAGTCTATCCCTCTCTGATAGGATCTCAGTTGTTCTGCTTTACTTTATTTACCCATTCCCCGGACTGCTTCCCTCCCACCCTTCACCCCTACATCGCCCACCATTAGAGCTCGCACGGTAGTTACCAAGTATTATGAGGAAGTGATAAAAATAAAAATAAACAACCCGAACCGCAAGGAGCGGGCGATTTGCCGGATGAATCCGAGATCCTGGATTCGACCGCATGCAGGAGTTAAATGATTCGTCTCAGGACCGCCGGTTCTCGTTTGGCCAATATTTTCATTTTCATTTTTTCCAAATAACACAGTCGTCATTTACTCTATTGGATTATTATTTTTCTTTGACGGCGGGATTTCGTCCTTTCGCTCTCAATTTCCACAATGCCCTTGGTGGTGGGTTTTCATTCCCAATTATTTGTTTCCGTCAGCGAGTTGGTCGGTCGCTGGCCCTGAGCCCGGGCGAACTCAGGAGGTGGTCGTTGTCGCCCTGGTTGTGGTTCCTGCCAGATCAGACCCAGTCCGCCATATGCGAACAAAAGTACTCGAGTAACAAGAGAAAAGAACTTACTCTCAGTCCTCTCATGCTCCAGTATAGACAACACTTTCTCCGTATGTTATGTCGGTACAAGTATTCTAAAAAGTGTTAAATAACCAAAAATTTCAATTAATACCGTAATGTCACCACCCATATACAACCTTAACTGTAACATTAGCGTTGGAGAACACGTAGGACAACAAAAGGGATTAATCAACCTCATGTACTGTGCTCCCCCGTTTGCAGACCGCTCTATCTCTCTCATCGCAAAATCACATTGCTTCGCAGACCTATTTACCATGCCGCTCCCAGTAAACCCATCTTCCCCCCCAAACAAATGCCCTCCCGTTTATTTATAGTTTGTGTAACGTAACAGCATTCACACCCAACAAAGTCCCTTAATGTACGGCAACCACAGCTAAGCCGTGGTGATTCCTACCATTGACTGCAAGTATCTCACTAGGTCTGCATCCAATGTTATAAGGAACCTCCAATCTCTGAGCAGAAAGTGCAAAATAGCACTCTTATCGTTTCGGACCGTTCTGGCAAAAAAAAAAAAAAATCCCGAAAGCGGAAGCAAAAAAGCAACCCGTTTTTTTTTAACTTGTTTATCTTGCTTAAGCCACAGTTTTGATACCGCCCACCTGGATTCACTATAGGCGGACCCTCTGTAACCACGTGTCAGATAGAGAGATTTAACCTAACGAATGAGAATTTAGCTGGAATTAGCGGAGCTTCTGAAATTAAAAATAAAATAAAAAAGCTCATGTCGGCTTGGTAAGAACTGTGCCCTAGCGAGCACTAGCGTGTATTCAAGCATAGTTCACTACACATAGGTAAGCCAAAGTTGATGTCAAACTGTTGAGGGAGGAGGAAGATAATGAAGGAGGGGGGGTTCCCTGCGTTGGTAGCATATGGTACTGTACTTGCAGGATAGGACAAGTTTGAGATAACATGCCTGTTTGCCAGCCAGGCTTCGAAGGGTGATCTCAAGAGCGGGGCCGGTGACAATTACTATTGAGTGTGCTTCCGGAGTAACCATCCTATAGTACGAGCAAATCTGCTCGGGCCCAGGGCTCATTACTACCGGCGGTGGCGACAATAATCGGCATTTCGGGAATCCATCCAGTTCTCCTGTGAATCCGCCTGGCAGGTAACTCCTTGGGGAAAATAAAGCAATGCGCGGCACACTATAGCGCGCGCTTGCCTGCAGGAGCCATAGGCATTCTATGTGCCTACCCCTATCCCCGAAACCCAGACTCGAGAGATCTATAGAAAACGTGTGTTAAAGGAAGTAATACGCGCGGGATCCCCTAGCCCGAACATCGAATTCCCCATTCCCGTTCGGTACATGACACCTGGAGGCGCCCCGGCCAACTTGCAGTCCGAGCTTCGGGATGGTGAGACTCGGCTGTAAATTGTAGATTATGGGAAGGCTAAAACTGCGAACGTTCCTTGGCGATGCTCAGAGAGAAAGAACCCCTGCTTTAGATGTTCCAGAGTTGAACATCATGAAATGACTTCATCTCACATTTGGCTTAGTACTGTTTTCCAGTAATTGCATTTAAGTAATCGGTTATGTGTGAGAGTATGCAACTTATCTGATATACTACTTAGGTGGTGTACGGCACCTGAGCACCTGTAGGTAGGCAGGCCAAAGTATCGTTTCTTTTGTTATTTCCCGTTGCCAGCAGAACACCCTGGTAGGAGTCCTATTGTACTACCCCCAAAACCGATAATATGGATACTCTTTTGGGCCTTCTTGTCCTCCAACATAGCAAAACTTGGACGAAAGGAATCGTCCGGAGCTCCAAAATTTTCCACCTAAGTACCTAAGTTACACACCCAATGCCAAGAGACAACTCCTACCATTTTGACAAAAGAGACCGAATTATTGATCGGGAGCGCGAGCGAATCCGTATCATCCAACCAACTCTGCCCCAAGGAAACATCTCGGTATAAATTGAACCAAGATATCCTCACCCTTTAGGATGCCCGCACTCTCGATCAGCGTATCGGGTATTCATTACGATAAGTGTGAAAGGGACCCACTAAAAAAGGGAATCCCAAAGCCCCATCTACCTCGGGTGATGCGGTAACGAATACTGGTAATGCGTGTGGCATGATAAGATTCTGAAGGGGGAAAAAAAAACTCCGAGCGTTGGGGAACACGTGGTAACGAACCAACGTCACAAACGCAATAAGGTTCCGAAATTTGGCCAATTCGGTTCCTCTCTTTTTTTATTTTCTTCACCGCTAACGAAACCGTCTAGAAGAAAAAAGCCTTTGATCGGTGAACCGGAACGGGTTCTGATTGTTTTAAAAACAGGTAGTGAGAATGATAGGTCCATTGCGTGGACAGCTGGCTGGATTATAGTAGTTTTGCACCGGCCGTGTACCGTACGAGTGCGTACTAAAGAATGTACTCCACTTAGTCACTGAATTAGCTGGTCGTAATCATGACAGGCAGAAACGAGAAAAAAAGAGAGAGACGAGAGATATAGAGAACCTAGTTACCCTAGAATAATTCGAATCCAACCATATCACCTCCCACCTTGAGGATATATTCTCTATCAGAATAGCAAAGCCGAAATCACAAAATCAACCCGCCACGTAATCGAATGTACCAGAACGCCAAATCCACATCTCTGGTTCGGGTCCATGACCAATGAAAACCTGCATATGCAAGCCCAGTTACCATGGTACGTCCATATCTCGATTGGCCGCAAACGCGCTGGTGAAACTTACGCTCGGATGATCAGGGGGGTGTATTGAAGCATGAGGTGAAACTGGGGGTTTGTTTTGGGTTGTGTTGTCAGGGTGAGTGTCATGGCAGATCACTCGAGGGAATCGAGGTAGTTGGCTAGTTTGATTTTCTAGAAGGAGTTTTGTGAAAATGCCGCGACGAACGGAATAAATCCAGTCGATACCGAACGGGGGATCACCGGCATGGCATGACATGATGCTGTGACACATCTCAAATGGTGAGAGACTTGCAAAGAAGAAGACCATCGCCCTGCTAAGCTGTAGAATACTACCCGACTGGAAGGCACAAGCTGAGAAATAAACTGCTCGTCGCAAGTGCCTTGGGGATTCTACTGCCATAGTTGGCATCTACCTACTCTAGATAAACTGAGGATAGAATGCTGACCCAGATGTGAAAAGGTCAAACATCCTAGACATAGGGCGGTGGTGAGAGCCACGCAAGAAAGCGGATATAGGCTGCGAGTCGTGCAGACAAGGGTATGTCTCTTTCGAACCCGTCTTGTATTAGCTGGTCGAGTCGAGCAATCACAATGGCTTTGCTAATATTGTCGGATGGGTTGGGCCACACAGATAGATACACCTCGATAGGATGCGATATTAGTCTTATCGCTGTATCCGACTTTGGTTCAGCTCCCAATCAGCCTAGACAACTAGCTTATATCCTACCTCGAAGATGTCTATTCCCTATCGGATGACAGGGCACGCTAATTCGATTACTCGGGTACTATATGCCTCGCACTTAAAGAAGTTAGAGACTCTTGAGACATTTATTGTTTGTACAAGGCTGTAAGAATCTTTAGCCTCCCAGGGGTCGACCGGAGGGTGAGGGGTAACGGGTAACTTAGTGCTTGTAACTAGTTGAATGGTCGCTACGGACAATCATCTGACGAAGGCCCATAGAGATTTAATCAGCTTAGCAATGCATATAAAACATATCAAAGTTCCCGCGCGGGGGGATCGCGCTCCAGTTTCAAATTTTCGAAGGTGCAGGTCGAGTGTGGGGTAACACGAGTGATACTCTGTGATACTCTACCTCGCTTATTTCCGATCATGAGCCAAGAGTAGCCCCAATAAAATCGACGCGTTATTGTATGATACCGGCAAGAGAAACAGCGCAGGAGTGCCTTTACCACATATGGGGGCCAAACGTCCGTCGAGGCTGTTTTCAGGGCTACTGAAGTGAATACGGAGCCTAGTTTTAGTACTGCACTTCCTGAACATCCCTAGGGGGGAAAATTATCAAATAATCCCTTTTCCCCAGCTCACATATCATTTGCAGCAGAGCTCCGATGACTCCTAACTCTAGGTTGCGGAGTGCTAGTATTATGTTGCTTTGGACCGCGCCCCTGTCCCGTAGAAATTGTCAACTTCAGTACCACCCCACAAAAAGGCAACTTCCCCAAGCTTTCGCCAACCCCCAATGTGAATCTGCTTGTGGGTACTTGTCCCAGGCAACAAGTACCCGCAAACAGGGATTAAAAAGATATATGGAAAAACATCTGTGCGCGTCTGAGCGCTCATACAAAATAGACCCCCCCTGTTTGCGGGTACTTCTTGCCTGGGACAAGTAGCTTGGATGGTTAGCTTATTTTCTTGGGAGGCATCGGCTTGCCCGTGGTTGAACTGTGTAAACCCTATTAAATAAGTCTAGTTGAAGAGGCTGTTTCTATTCCAAGCCAATCAAATTCATGAACACCTTTCTCAGCCCCAATCAATTCAGTCTGGACCCCCTGGTTGAGATACGCTCCCGTAAACCCGTGAGTGTATCTGGAGCCATTAGGCATCCTCGATCTTCCACTACACCAGCACAGCTAATCACCGGCCAAGAGACCTACCTTATTAATAATCTTCGAACGTTAATGCTATGAAACATCTTGGGATTTTGGGATCGATGCCCACAGGACCCGGTTGTCAGGTGAGGGCCAGAGTCCTTTACCCTCAATTCCGCAAGCCAAAGTTTGAAATTATCATGAAAGCTTGTTCCCTAAGGACCCAAAGAGTCTCCCTTCTTGCTTAGTAAGACATAGTAGTCATTAAGACGGTCTCCAGGTTGGATTCCGAGGGTAAGCCGTTCCCTAAGAATCGATCAAAGCAACTAAGTAGGACCGAAGGGCTGTAGCCGCGCCCGACTACTGGGCCTGAGCCAGGGGATCCAACGCCCATGATACCCTACATGGATTCGAGAACGTTAAGGATATAACGCTCCTGCATGACTCTGCAGGGTACTCGGGCATCTGTGTAGAGGCTATCAGGGCCGATAGGAGGAGGAGGAGGGATGGTTCTCGGGCCCGAACCCCTTGAGAGGGCTCTTCTAGCGGCATCTATCCAAGAGTGATCAATCCGCAGCGAGAGGAAAATATTGGGCGAGGCCCTGTCCCTCTACCCCCTATTTTGTCCTTTCACCTTTTTCTTTACTATAAAGAAGTAGTAAAGGCTCCATCTTCGATCGCTCCTCACACTTCGGAAGTAGCTCAATAGCTCAGCATATTGATAGCTACCCTCTAGAGCGCCAGTCCCCTAAACCTGTCGACCCCGAGCTTTCAACAAGGCCCTGCTCGACAGCACGCGCTACGCTGCCAGAGAGATAACAGGGATTCCGCCGGGATGAATGGTAGATGTAGAATTCTTTTCGCCGTGCCGGCTAAAAGCCCAGTTAACCTCGTACAGTAGTAATATGACATTTTAGAAGGATAAACAACTAGGAATGACTAGCCCTACCAAGGTAATTCTCAAACCTCCCTACTCCAGGCCAACGGTTTGATCCTCTATCGTCCTAATTCCTTGCATGAGTTTAGGTTACCATCGTCCCCATTATTCCTCTATCATACCTAGTTTTCTAACCACGTAAAGTTCTTCAAGAGAACCTAAGAAAATTCACACTAATGATTTGCCTAGCACAGATGCCTAGAGAGATAATCCGCACAAGGGGCAAAACCTCGCTATGGTCCCACCTAATCATTTTTTCCAAATTAAGCTCCTACAATCCTTATAGCCTACTGCCAGGAGGCTGGAGGGGGCTTGGCTTGGAATATAGCTTCAATGTTGTAACTGTTAAGGTAATTGCCTTGCTTGTGCTATGCTATTGGTCTGGTATTTAATAATTTTAATGGCTGGGTTTTTTCTTTCCGTCATGGTGGCTGGTAGTTACCGGATGACCAATCACTCCATGCAGGCCGTAATTTCTAAGAGATTGCATGGAATCGAGCGCCAAGTCGTACTAATCACGAGAATGGTCCGGTCGGAGCTCGGCATTTTGAAAGCTCCCCCTTCCTCCGGGACATCACCCAGAGATCGTCGGGATGAGGCTACATGGCTGCGTCAGCTCTCAGAAAACCCCTCGACATAGCCACAGGATTTTTTTAACTTGAACATTCCCCCGATGAAAGGCCTCAATTGCATTTTGCACTAAGAGGTTACAAACACCGGCGGTTTAACCCTGATGTCATCGGTGATGATAGACTCCAAGCCGAGTTAAGCGGAGTCGTCGTACTCAAAACCCTCCCAGCCTCGTACGAAAGGCAAGAGGCGGGGGATAATCGAATAATCCAGAGTATCTGTAGATATAAGGAAGGGCAAGAGAAAATCGGCCTCCGGATATCTTGAGCCGAGACTTATTTAAAGAAACAACATCTAGTGACGGGGGCAGTGAAGGGCTGAAGCCATTAGAGAGCTGGCCACTTCGTTAGTCTACTCAAATTCTTGATTATCCTTCATGATCCACGTACCTATAATCTTCCCGTTACCCCCTCTGAAATACATATATATATATGGTCTAAAAGAGCATCTCTCAATCTCAACGGGCCATCGCTTTCCCTTCATTAGTTTAGTACCGGATTCAGTTCTGCTAAAAGACCAAGATGCAGCTCACAACTGCCCTCGCAGGACTTGCTTCCCTCACTATTGTGAGTGCAAGTCCTCTACCCTCGTTCTTTTCTCGCAAAAATTCCACTGCAACGAATGCCGGTACTTGCGGAAATCAAACATATAGTCCAGCCATGGTAAGTACCGCCCCCGATATTGCATCTCTGAAGAATCAACTAACTCCAATTAGTATAAATGCTGGCCCGGCCCAGTCCTCTGTCCTACCATGAACGGAACTGAGACTCTGCCATGTGCCACCGGCAGTGGTGCCCGAGGTTTTGACTGCTATCTGCCCTCACAGTACACGTTAGTTCCCCTACCATAGTCCTGAAGCAACCCTGTATAACTGACATGGGGGATATTACAGCTGTATAAACGCATCACTTGTTTCACTACCCTTCACAGCAGCGACGAACGGCACAAATTTGACCTCAAACCACCTAACGTCCGCATAGCGCAATATCTTTTCGGATTTGTTGATGGTAATGCTGAGGAGTCTGCATCCGCGCGGCCGAGTTAGGGTGGGCATCTAAAGTGGCAATTCCCATACAAAGTGTCCAACTTCAACTCGGCCGCGCTACAACTACATAGTAGAGTAGTGGTAAACGCTATTTCACATATCAATCAATATTTCGTTAAGACCTAAATTAAGACTGCGCACCACCAGTAACATCACGGAACTACCGCTCGGAGTTAGCAAACCTTGAAATTGTATCAGAGTCGCTAGGCGCTGTCAGAACCACCCACCGCAGTAGCTACCATTTGTGCAACCTTCGAGTCACTATGCCTCATTAGAGTAACAGAGCAGTAAAAGTTAAGCAAGTGCGTCGAACTCGAACCAAAAGGGGTAGAAAACGGACCTTATTAGTCTCATGCGCAATGGTAGCTAGGATGCTTAGGGGCGCTTAAAATGTAGAGATCAGTTTTACCTCTAAACTCTGATGCCTCGGACCAGCGTGAGGTCCATTTATACTCATAATAGGTGAGCCGCCGGCACAGTGCGGTTACTCTCGGTCTACTCGAGGCCGTTTCTATTCTGATCCTCAGAGGTAGCAGCCGCAAAACTTGTTGGAATCAATGTATGTTAGTATTAGGCCTTAAATATCAGAAGGGGTGCCACCCACTGTTTAATGTGAAGGTTTTGTTGCTGATCTACTTGCTGGTGTATCTGTTGAGAAAAAAGGGGCTTGGTTATAAGCTCTTTTGGGTTTTCCTGAGGTAGGGGATGTGCTTCGCGTCGGTCATGTAAGCCGCCATCGTGAACTTTACAAACTCGAAAATACCAAGGGGCAGCGTTGAGTCTATCCTGCACAAAGGCCTCCAAAGTCTCCAGCCAAAAGGTTAAGGTGAGCCACCTTTCCCCTTACACCACAACATTACACACTCAAACACCAGCCGAGCGGGCCAGCAGGTTCTTCGCCCCTGATGGCTCACCGGGGCCTATTACGTAGTGGATAGGTCTTCCACGGAGGATTTCGACAAGACCAAACACCAACGGGCTATGAGAGCCAGACACTAATCTCTTCCGAAAAATTACCTACAAGAGAGAGTAAGTACCACCAACTTTTGTCCACCTTCAACCCTCAAGGCCATAATAACTAGAATTTGCAGGCGCGTGGTCACCTATAAAGTCACCCCAACCCATGAAAATAATTAATGGAATAGCAGCCGGCCTATATACATTATAACCCTTCTCGCCGTAGCCTAGGGGGTTGCACTATGGAAGAGATCTAGGAAACACCCCCGAAGAAAAGATTCCACACCAAGCGATGTCCACCTATAGCTCATATTGCCCTCGAATGCTCGCAACCTAGCCGCGGCTCAGCTGTCAGAGGGGCCTTGGTGTGGGGGGGAGTCAAGGGACCGAAAATTTCCTCGAGGTTAAGGTTCCATTCACGTTTAGTCACTCGGGATGCTCAATACCACCTCTACATCGGCTAACTAAATTCCGAGCAGCCAAAGAAAGTCCTACTCTATTCAGTATTATGTCGTGGCTTCATTTCCTCCTTTGATATATCTAAATTCCCAATATCTTAACCTACAGGTAATAGAACTAGGTGTTCGGACCTTCATTGCGCTAACTAATAGATAAGGAGCCCCGGCTCCAGGTTTTATTTTTCCTGAAAATCTTCCAAAACCTCGTGTAAACAGATGTGTCCATAGAAACAGGAGGAACACCGAAATTACAGAAAGAACAGCACGAGTGCCCAGGGAGATGTTTTCTTACAAGACTGGGATCATATTGCCGCTATACGGAAATATCTCCCCCAGCACTCGCACGCCCATTAGAGAAAATTTCTAGCCAACGGCTTTCTAGGATTAACATTCCGGTATGTGGTTTGGACTAGATCACATAGCTACCGTTACCTCCCGGGGAGCACCAGCCTACGGGAACCTGATACATCCGTTATGGATTAGCTGTTGGCAGCGACGTCTAACAGGCCTTGTGGGCCCAATGGTGCCCATGTTGCGACCAAAGCCATGATAGAGAAATATCTTCCAAAGCGGTAAGACCAGCTCTCCTTTTGCTTTTCTGGGCAACGCAAAGGTACCAAAATTATCCCTGGAGAAAGCCACAATCACTTCTAAAGTTACGGGTTAAGAATAGGAAAGAAACTACGATTCACCGAAGCCAAGCTAACAACATGAAAACAAGACCCCTCGCAGCCGCCCTAGGAGAAGCAATTGCAGCGATGGGACAGGCGGGAGTATGAAGATTAAATACCATTCACTCCTCCCGAATCCATGATACCACGCCCTACTTCTATCGGGTACAGATATCCAAGCCTTAAAGAAAAAATCGACTCAAATATGCTCCACGGCATAGAAATTACAAGCTCAAGAAATCTACCCGGTGCACGCTCTAAAGGACTAGCAGTCAGTGGTTGTTGTTGGCCAATCACACCACTCGCTTAGCGGACTTTACTCGAACGAGGGCTTGGCAACGGCTCTCTTAACTGGAGTCGGGTTACCACTACACGAAGATTTAGTAAGGCGCTGAAACTTTACAAGATTTACCCTGGGTCCCTTGATATATCGCCGGTTCCGCAGATAGGTCCCTGCTTGCGCATCCGGTATGTAGGGTGAACCAAGGCTCCCGGGACTGGGGGTTCACGTGCAGAACTGGATTAGTCATTAGGGAGGGAACCTCCGAAAATCACTGCACTTAATTTCCGAAATGCTAGCTACTGCACACACATTCTCTCTCCATACCCTGTACTAGGCTTGGCCGTGATGCCTCAAAACGGTTCCTGCTAGGCTTAACAATCACGGGTCCTCTTCTCGTGATTACGAGCGAAATGATGTGAGGGGTCCGGGATTGAGTGAAGGTCTCAATTATGTCAACGGTATATCCAATCAACACCTCCGTACACATGCAGGGAAACCACATCGTCATCGGACTTGATTTACAACGCATACTACTCGGGGAAGGACACGATAAACTGGCTGAATCGAGCTCCCCCCAAGTGCTCGATCTAACCTGGGGCATAACGGTTCCCATATCTTATCTAATCGCTTTATCAAACGGAAGACCTGCGTGCATGGGCATATGCACCATATGATACGAAAAGCAACCCTTCACTCCGACAGTTGGGAACAAAATCGTCATTACTCACACCGGTATTAGCAAAACTCCACAATAGGGAAAGCCTCGGTTTTGACGGATCCTAGGTCTCCCATATCTCTAGTAGAGCCAAGGTAATGCTAGGTAAACCTACGGTTAGGGTCAATATTACAACACCAAGTACGATACTCTCCATTTAGCCCCCAGCCCCGGATTTACCATTCTCTAGCTAGAGAAAGCCATTCACTCATCGCCTCTAATGTCCGATCACCCGTGTTTCCCGAGGCAACACGGTGGGCGAAATCAATGGACACGAGTGAAATCCGTTGAAACTTACTCTTTGTGGATTACCAGCTTTAGTCAGGCTGAACCCAGCTTCCAGATGTGTATTCGTGAAGTTCTTGTGTAAACCTCCGTAGCGGTTAGAGCTAGAACCCAGGAAATAGACGGTTATACTATCACTGATATCGTAGCCAGATCTATCGTGAGAATCCATATATAAACTCCTAAATCCCCCCAAATCAGCAAAATCTCAACCTACTTCTCAGATTCAGTGACGACTACGACACTGCCGCTGCAATCACAGACGATAGGAGGAAATATTTTCTCATTTTCTTGCCTTTTCAATTTTTGAGGACTCAACCCTTTATAACCTCTAATTGCTCCGAATAATCAACTCCTACTCCTCTTCGTACCCCCGACCCCAGCCGCCCAACCACCCAACCAATATTCTCCATTCATCAAGACTTTGAATTTCAAGAACTACGACTCTTAAAATTCGCACTCGTAAACATGTCTGGAACTACAGTAAAGACACTCTTCTTTCAGACCCGAAGAGCCAAAATACTAACCAATTTGCACGATATAGAAGAATATTCCCGATGTTGCCATCGTTGGCATTGGATGTCGCTTCGCCGGAGGTGTTAACAGCCCCGAGCAGCTATGGAACTTCATGCTCGACAAGAAGGATGCAGTGAGCGAGGTTCCTTCCCATAGGTGGGAGCCGTACTACAGGCGTGACCCTCGCAATCCCGAACTCCTAAAGGAAATCACCACAAAAGGGTCCTTCCTTGACAACCTCGAGAACTTTGATGCCGGTTTCTTCGGTATCTCACCCCGCGAGGCCGAGCTCATGGACCCTCAGCAACGTATCTGTCTTGAGGTTGCCTGGGAGGCATTGGAACACGCAGGTATCTCTCCCAACGACATTGCCGGCAGCGACGCCGCCGTCTTGATGGGTGTCAACTCGGACGACTACGGCCGCCTCATGCTCGAAGATTTGCCTGGAATTGAAGCCTGGATGGGTGTTGGATCTTCCTTCTGTGGTGTCCCCAATCGTATCTCATACCTCCTTGATCTCCACGGAAACTCCATTGCCTTGGATGCTGCCTGCGCTTCCTCCCTCATTGCTATCCACCACGCAAAGCAACTTCTCGAGAACTACGAATCTGAGGTTGCTGTCGTCGGTGGTGTCAACGCTATGTGCGGACCTGGTCTTATCCGTGTTCTTGACGTTGCCGGTGCTACATCACCCGAAGGTCGCTGCAGATCTTTTGATGCTGAGGCCAAGGGATACGGTCGTGGTGAAGGTGCCGCCGTTGTCATCATGAAGCGTGTCGAGGATGCCATCCGCGATGGCGATCAGATCCTTTCCGTCGTCAAAGGTACCGCCGTCGGACAGGATGGCCGAACCAATGGCATCATGCAACCGAACCCCCAAGCACAAGCGGAGGTTTACAAGAAGGCGCTCAGCGCTGCCGGGTTCGATGCTAGCACAATTGATTTCGTTGAGGCTCACGCTACTTCCACCCGCGTCGGCGATCCTAAGGAGGTTTCCGCTATCACATCCGTCTACGGATCTGCCGCCGGTCGCACTTCTGAGAACCCATGTTACATCGGTTCCGTCAAGCCTAACGTCGGCCATCTTGAAGCTGGTGCTGGTGTTGCCGGTGTCATCAAGGCAACCCTCGCCCTTCACTACCGCCAATTGCCCCCTCAAGCCAACCTTCAGACCTTGAACCCTGCTGTCGATTGGGCCAACAGCGGCCTCGAAGTTGTTCGTGATGCCAGGCCCTGGCCTCGCCCAGACCAGAAGCTTAGGGCTGGTGTCTGTTCATATGGATACGGAGGCAGTATCTCCCACTTGGTGTTGGAGGAGGCTCCTTCCAGAGAGACTCTCAAAGAAGAGGAGAACAACCGCCCTGTGATCCTCACGTTATCTGGTCCAGGAGAGAAGTGGTACAAGGGTCAAGCTGCTAAGCTCGCGGAATGGTTGAAGACCGATGGTGCAAAGATCCCTCTGTCCGCCATTGCAGCCACTCTTTCCACCCGTCGCGCCCACCACCACGTCCGTGCTTCCATCGTTGCCGAGAACCATGAGGGTGCCATCGCCAGCCTTGAGAAACTTTCCCAGGGGATCGATGACCCAACCATCATCAAGGCTCGTACTGTCTCTGGAAACACTAAGAATGACGTCGTTTGGGTCTTCTCCGGCCACGGCGCCCAATACCCATCCATGGGAGTCGAGCTCCTCAAGACCGAGCCTGAATTTGCGAAGGTCATTGACACCCTCGAGCCCACCTACCAAGAGACTTTGGGCTTCTCTCCAAGACAAGCACTTGAGACTGGTGATTTCGAGACCACTGATAAGATTCAGGCATTGACTTTTGCTATGCACGTTGGTCTCGCCGCAGTCCTCAAATCCCGTGGTATCAAGCCTGCTGCCATCATCGGTCACTCGGTTGGTGAGATCGCCGCTGCCGTCACCACCGGTGCTCTGACTCTTCTTGAGGGTGCCCGTGTTGCTAGTATCAGGGCCAGCCTGTATGGACGTCCAGATGTTGCCGGTAAGGGGGCTATGATCTTGGTGGATATTCCTTTCGAGGATGTTGAGAAGGATTGCGCGTCTCGCAAGGATATCAACGCCTCCATCCACGCCTCGCCAACATCTACTGTTGTCTCCGGAACTCCCGAAGCCATTAAGGAGTACTCCGACTATCTTGCTACCCAGCAACAGCAAGTTCGTGTCGTGAAGTCCGATGTTGCCTTCCACAGTCCCCTCCTCACTTTCCTCGGCCCAGCTCTCACTGGACTTCTCGGGGATACTATCTCTCCCAAGCAGGCCGATATCAAGTTGTACTCCACATCGGATCTCGATGCTCGCACGGATAAGCTGCGCAACTGCGATTACTGGATCAACAACATGCTCGGTCCTGTCTGGCTCACTTCCGCCGTAAAGGCCGCTGCTGAGGACGGACACAAGGTCTTTTTGGAAGTCTCTGCCCACCCATTGGTATCTCACTCAATCAACGAGACCCTCATGGAGATTGGTGAGGATGAGTCTGTCGTTATCCCCACTATCCGCCGCAACCACCCCGCCTGGGAAGGAATCAACACCGCCTTGGGCCGCCTCCACGCCAACGGTGCCGTCGTCAACTTCAAGGAGTTTGTCGGAAAGACTTGGGTCCCTAGCCTCCCTCTTACCGTCTGGCAGCACGAGAAATACTGGCATGAGGTCACTGTTGGCACCCCGACCGCCTCCGCCGCCGAGCGCCACGACGTCAATGCTCACGTCCTCCTTGGAGCCAAGACTCAAGTTTCTGGTATCAATGACACCTGTGTCTGGCAAACTGTTGTTGACGAGACCTGCAAGCCATTCCCTCTCAGCCACCCTCTCCACGGAACTGAGATCGCACCCGCCGCTGTCCTCATCAACACCTTCATCCACGCCGCCGAGTGTATCTCCGTCTATGATGTCGTCCTCCGCTTCCCCGTTCCCATTTCCTCTGCTTCTCCCCGTGAAGTCCAAGTTGTCTACCAAGAAAAAAAGGCCCTCAAGATCCGCTCTCGCCTGGTCGCTACCGAGGACAAGAGCGACGAGTTGTCCTGGATGACTCACACCACCGCCAAAGTCCCTGCCAACCCCATCGAGCTCGAAGAGGAATACTTCCCCATTGACGACGTCTATGCCCGTTGCACACTCAAGAGACACGCCAATTGGGCCATCGACTACCTCTCCGACATCGGTGTCGCTGCCATGGGTTTCCCTTGGACCGTTGAGAACCACGTCGAGGGTGACCGCGAGTTCATCGCTAAGGTTAACGCCCTTCCTGATGGATCAACCGACCTCCCATGGGACCCTACCTCATGGGCTTGTATCCTGGATGCCGCCACCTCCATTGGTTCCGCCGTTTTCTACAAGTACCCTACCCTCCGTATGCCCGCACATATCGATAGCATCACCATTGCCGCCCCTCCCCCACCTACCGCATTGATCTACGTCCGTGAAGTCCCCGACCAAGACTGGACTGCTGAAGTTGTTGTCACTGCTCTGGATGGCAAGGTTCTCGCCAAGCTCCGTGGTATGCGCTTCTCCCCGCTCGACGGTACCCCCGGTGTCAGCGGCAGCGTCGAGTCCCTCGCCCACAACCTCCACTGGACCACCGCCCAACTTGACAGCACCTCCGCTCCGCTCAACAACGTCGTCTTTGTTGCCGACAAGGCTCATTCCCTCCTCGGTCCCTTTAAGAAGACCCTCACTAAGCGTGGTCTCGGTGTCAAAGTCATTGAGAGCCCTAGCGAGCTTGAATCACACTCTGATGTCCTCCACAAGACCGGGACCGTAGTTATCGTCCTCCCCGATGAGCTCGAAGATATCGAGAGACTCCCCCAAACCAACTTTGCCAATACCCTCAAGCTCCTTGAAACCACCAAGCGTCTCAACACCTTCAACTCCTCAGCCAAGCTCTGGGTAATCACCGAGGAAGTCCAAAACGCAAAGAGCGAATACTCTCTTGCCGCTGCCTCAATGTTGGGTCTTGCTCGTATCATTGCCTCCGAGCAACCTGACCTGTGGGGTGGCTTGATTGACATTGACGAGCCTGCCTTCCCTTTCCAGGTCCTCAAGTTCATCCACGATGCCGATGTGGTGACCGTCCGTGACGGTGTCAGCAAGATTGCCCGTCTCCGTGCCCTCCCTAAGGCTTCGCTTGCTCCTGGAAGCGACCTGAAGTCCGCCATCAAGATCCGACCTGACGGAACATACCTCATCACTGGTGGTCTCGGTGCCTTAGGTCTCGAAGTTGCCAGCTGGTTGGCCGAAAAGGGTGCCCGCCGCCTTGTCCTCCTCTCCCGCAAGGGCCTACCACTGAGGTCTACCTGGTCTGACACGGCCAGCGGCCCCAACGCCGACATCATCAACAAGGTCAAGACCATCGAAGCTTTGGGAGTTGCCGTCAACACTATTTCTTTGGATCTCGGCAAGCCCGGCGCTAGTGAGGATCTCAAGAAGGCTCTCGACAATTTGTCTCTCCCCCCTGTCACTGGTGTCGTCCACGCCGCTGGTATCATGGAAGACGCCCTCATCCACGAAGCCACCGAACGATCCTTCAAGAACGCCCTCACCCCCAAGGTCGAAGGATCGTGGGCGCTTCACAATGCTTTCCCCGTCGGAACTCTCGACTTCTTCGTCCTCTTCTCTTCTTGCGGTCAACTCTTCGGCTTCCCCGGGCAGGGTGCTTACGCCTCCGGCAACGCCTTCCTCGACGCTCTCGCCAGCTACCGTCGCAATGCCGGCGATAACGCTCTCTCACTCTTGTGGACCGCTTGGAACGGTCATGGTATGTCTGCCTCCGCCTCTGCTGACTTTATCAACGCCGAAATGGAGACCAAGGGCATCACCGGCGTCACTCGTGACGAAGCATTCCGCGCCTGGGAGTATGCCGCCAAGTATGACGTTCCTCTGGTCGTTGTGGTCCGCTCCCTACCAATCGACGAGGGCGCCACTCCCGCGGTCCCTATCCTCACCGATATCGCGGCCCGCCGCCCACCACCTGAGGTCGACTCCGAAAGCGAGGAGGAAGACAGCGAAGACGAAGAGGAGTCAGCCCCTGTTACTACCGCTCCATCAAACTCCGCCGACCTTAAGAAGCGCCTCGAGGCGACAATCAAGGCTGATGTCGCATCGGTCCTTCGCCTGTCCTCTCCCGATGATGTTGACACCCACCGCCCTCTCTCCGAGCTCGGAATGGACTCTGTCATGACTGTCGGTCTCCGAAAACAATTCAAGGACACCTTCAAGGTTACCATCCCACCAACCCTCATCTGGGCTCACCCAACCGTCGCACATTTGACCAAATGGTTCGCCGAAAACGCCAAAGTATCCGCACCCTCCGCCACCACCACTTCCAGTGCGCCCAAAAAATCAAAGTCCCCCAAGAAGTCTACCCCCAGCAGCTCCAGTAGCGCTCTTCCTTCGAACCCAGCAGACTTGAAGAAGCACCTCGAGCAGATGATCAAGGCCGACGTCGCCTCAGTCCTCCGCCTCTCCTCTCCCGATGACGTGGATACCCACCGCCCTCTGTCCGAGCTCGGGATGGACTCGGTCATGACCGTCGGCCTGCGCAAGCAGTTCAAGGACACCTTCAAGCTCACCATCCCGCCAACCTTGATCTGGGCTCACCCAACTGTCGCCCATCTAACCAAGTGGTTCACCGAGAACGCAAAGCCCACCACCTCCCCCTCTGCCGCCCCTACCGCTTCCTCAACCAGGAAGCCCAAGTCCACCAAGAAGTCGAACACCGCCTCCACGGGCCTCTCCCTCCCCACCAACCCAGCAGAGCTGAAGAAGCACCTGGAGAAGCAAATTAAGGCCGATGTCGCCTCGGTCCTCCGCTTATCCTCCCCCGACGACGTCGACCCGCACAGACCCCTCTCCGAACTCGGAATGGACTCGGTCATGACCGTCGGCCTACGCAAGCAGTTCAAAGACACCTTCAAGGTCCAGATCCCCCCCACCCTGATCTGGGCTCATCCGACCGTTTCGCATCTTTGCAAGTGGTTCGCTGAGAACTTGGCCAAATAAATAAGTTTTTTTTCTTTCTTGTCCGGGGGTGGGTGGGTGGGTAGGGTAGGATGAGCGCGAGAGAGCAGATGGGGAAAACACAGAGGATAGAATGATGGAAAGTGTGAGGAAGATGAACAAAGAAAGAAAGGGGGCTCATATATGTCGTAGTCTATGGTTTCCTTTTCCTTTTCTTTTCCTTTTTTTTAAATTCTTCTTCTTCCCTTTTCTGCCCCCCCTGTCCTCCTTGATGATGTTTGTCGTCGCTGTTTTTCCCAGGATGAAAGTACGAGTATAATGATGTCTGCGCGGTCATAATGATGTTTCTTTTGTTATCATTTATGTTTTCGCGTTTTTCGTCTCCCTAAAATGTCTTTTCCTTTTTTTCCTTTTCCTTTCCTCTTTCTTGTCGATTGCCTTTTCTTGTTTATTTTTCGTTCTCCTTTCTGCTAGATACAAGATGTGAAATTTGAGTCTTCACTTATTCCCATTTTTTCTCTCTCAAAGTGAGAAAAAAAGAATCACGAGTGAGACACCCATTGCAACCCTAACCCTTAACTTCTTCGCCTCGCTTTCATCAATTGGCCCGTGCGCTCCCTTGCCCCCACAATTCGCGAGAGATCCAACAGTAACTTTAACCTCTAATTCAGCTGCGAGCCCCCTCTCGCTGTCCGCCTTACACACCGGTACGTCCAAAAAGTAGAAGCGATGTAGGTACCCGCATCCATCAATTCCTCCCTTTTATTCGTGCGACATGATGCGCACTACGTGTCCTGCTATATATGGCTCTGTTGGCACTCCAGCCAGCGGGGTCTCCCATTTCAAAACAGAAAGCCTTTCGAGAAAATAAAACTAAATCTCTCTTCTTCATCGCCGTCATTGCTTTCCCCAAGCCCCCAACAGAGAGACGAAAATACTATGCTGACGTTCATAATAAATACTTCTCTAGGGATCCTCGCTGCTTGGGCCTTCTACAGGACGACTATCGTCTTGCTCTTTCCCGAGAACCATGCCGAGATTAGTATCCTTGGGCTTCTACGATTGCTGGTTAGAGGCTTGTTAGCCAGCCCAGGCCCTAGCGTTCTGCCGTTGGACCAATTGAGCTACACACTCCTTGAAGATGCGCGTAAGAGCGGGCGGTTGCGGGGCGGATACTTTGTGCTGCGCACAAAGAATGGGGTTTGCTCGGATGAGAAGGGGACAAACTGTATTTTAGAGATACAGAATAATTGGAGGAAGATGGAGGGAGAGTGGTATGCTTTGATCAAAGAGCCATTGGTCGGGTTCCAAACCAGGGAGGATGATGAATGCGTTGTCGCCTTGACGGTCAGGCATCGAAGCGACTGGGATGTCCTTCCTAGCACCTCCGATCTCATTCCCGAAGGCTTTCATGTATCACAGGGGTGGCGGGAGAAAGGCAGAGAAGAACTTAAAGAGAAAGGAAATATCCTATATGCTCAGGAATCATATTGGGGTGCTTTTGATCTGTAACATCTCCCTACAGCCGCAAGAGTCGGATTTAGGTGCTGACGGGATAGTTACAAGCAAGCCCTACACCAACCAGTAGACTCGGTGTCCTCTGACCTGATACAACGAAACAGTGCTCAGGCAGCGTTAAAACTCTCCCTTCGCGACACGGCCATTCAAGATGCTACGGCAGCAATGTCAGCCAATCCGTCAGATCCCAAAAACTCTCTCAAGTTGGCTGAGTGCCACCATGCTGCGCGGAACTATGTCGCGGCGGAAACAAACCTCCAGAAGTTGGTGACACTCGATCCCTTGAATGTCAAAGGAAAGCTCCTGCTCGAGAAATGCCAGCAACGGATCGCAGAGACCAAGGGGGAATACGATTGGGTAAGGATTAGAAAGGGGCTGAAGACGAGGCCAAATTCCTATCTCGATGTCGCGGATTATACCGGGCCCGTTGAAGTCAAAGTCGGCAGATTCGGTAAGGGGTTATATACGACAAAAGACGTTAAGGCCGGAGATCTATTACTCGTCAGTAAAGCTCTGCAATTCGTTTATCTCTCCGACGGAGACCTCGACAACGCCGAAAGGTTGAAGGGTATGAAGCTAGATTGCATTCTCGAGGTTGCCGAAAGGTTACACAACGAGAAGGGTCTGCAGAAAGGATTCTTTGAGCTCTGGAAGGGAAAAGAAAGCCTGGAACCCAAAACTATCGGTGACACCTATGCTCTTAACACGTGAGTGTTCTTTCAAATTGCGGCCGTGATTGTCGCTCAGCTAATATTGGGAGCAGAGAAACGATCAGGGACATATATGACCTGAATTGCTTCACACCGTCATACCACGACATAAATACCTTCCTAGAAGAGCCCCCGTACGGCGAAGGACTGTGGCTTCTCCCTTCCTTCATGAACCACGCGTGCTGGGCCAACACACGTCGTTCGTTCCTCGGGTACCCTCCCCTCCACACTACGGACACATTGATATACTCAGGCTAACGTAATCTAGCGATGTCATGATCCTCCGCGCAGCAGCAGATATTCCTTCCGGCTCCGAACTCTTTACGCCTTATGTCTCGCTCTATAGGGATCTGCTGTCCCGGCAAACTCATCTACAAGATCGCTACGGTTTCACCTGTACCTGTGCATACTGCGCAATTCAAACGGAAGAATCCCTTCAAGTCCGTAAGAATAGAGCCTCGATCCTAGAATCCTTCGCCACCCTCCTCCCTTCTCTTGATCCGCTATCACAACAAGGGGCTTTGAAGAAATGCATTTCAGAGGTCGAAAAGACATACACTCTTCCCCCAAGCGACTTCCCACGATTAGAACTCCTTGATGTGTACTGGACGCTAGCCTTAACGTACCACCAACATTGGCCCCGAGAGGGGATAGCGGTCAGCATGAATTTGTTAAATGCACTTGGATTCGAGTTCGGCGATGACGGAAGCATAAGTAGAGTCGGGTACATAGATATCCACGCGATGCCCACAATGTCTCAATTGTGTATTTCTTGGGCGGCGCTGGGGGAGATGCAGAGGGCCGAAAAGTGGGGTGAGAGTGCGAAGGCCGTTTGCACGATCATCATGGGTGAGGGGACCCGGTTTGAGGAGATTTATAAAGGGTGGCTGGAAGCTGCGCCAAAGGGCTAGTTAGTCATCATAGAACAGTTATGCTAGAAAATGCGATGAAATGAAGGAAAAATCAACCATCATAAGTAGTGTGTGTGTGTCCTAAAAATGAAGGTATCAGTCTTAATCCAGATTCATGAACAGTATATATCCCATTTCAGAAACCCCATAAACCTATCCAGAAAAAAACTTGCACCGTGTGAAACAGTTCATCCTCAAGTCCGCCCCACCAGCTCCACCCTAAAAACACAGAATGGCCAGAAAGAAAGCCAAATTATAGTGAAAGACCAGCAAAAAAAACAGATAGAGAATTCTGGAAAGGAGGGCATAATCAGTTTACAGCAACGAGCACTAAATCCCCTTGTCATAAGTTAGACAATCAAGCCACGTGAGGCAGCCGATATGCCAAGAGTCACCTTCCGTCAACCCCTGAACCGAGTGATTTCTGCAGAGGCTCCGTTCCGCTACCGTAGTGTGTTGGTAGGGTGGGTCGTTGAGATGATGTCCTCGCCAATACAGTATCTGTGCCTGATCCATCCCAGCTTCTTCAGTGTAATGGCTGCGTTGAGCTTGGGTTTTTAATGGATCAGGCTAGGTAACCTGCCTCATACTCTCCTACAGTATCTATCCTACTTTGTCTGCCGCAAAGACCCCATAGAACACCCCTCAGCTATAAGGCACCAAGGAAATTTAGCTCTTTTCAAAGTATGCGATGAGATTCTTTCCCTCCCCCGTGATGACCCCTCCCCTAGTGATCCCGTTTTCTCATGACACTCAGTCAAACCAGCAGTCCACTGTA
>Ga0307510_10001295_pt1 | contig 27263 bp, 37 predicted proteins | sample 12_EM_MG_FD_207224 | JGI IMG/M metagenome (GOLD analysis project Ga0307510, IMG submission 207224) | Populus trichocarpa ectomycorrhiza microbial communities from riparian zone in the Pacific Northwest, United States - 12_EM | ecosystem: Host-associated > Plants > Roots > Unclassified | place... | reverse complement strand
AATGAAAAAATGAAAAAAAAAAAAAAAAAAAAGATGAAAGAAAATGAAAAATGAAGGCAACAGCGGACCTTGAACACAGCCTGGAACGCCTCGCGAAAGGCTCCTTGTCCGAGGCGGGGGCGTGGGAACTCCGATCTCCACAAAAGGTCCGGGTTGCAGAAGACGAGTTCAACTGGTGGGGCGCCATCTGGGGGACGAGCGCCATCGATGGCGCCCCGCGACTGTATGACATCTATGATAATTTGGATATCTAGCGCCCAATTTCGTGGGTCGTGGAATACGAAGATCGCAGATATCGGAGCCGTGGAGGAGCCGATCGCCTGTAGGTAACCCCCGGTAAGCGCGACATCCGGACAACTGAGCAAGGTGGACGAACCTTGGTGGATGCCCGCTCCTCGGGCGTGAGGTCATGAAACGGCCAGACGCTGAAAGCGCATAGGGTGAGCAAGTTCACGAGATAATAGCGGATTTTGGAAGCGGGAGCTTACTGGGGGTTCCATGCCTTGATGTCCAAAGTTGTATACACATGTTTGAGACCGTAGCTGATACCCGGTTGTCATTAAATAAGGAGATACCAAAGTCTTTATCTTTTTGCACCTTTCTGCTACCTTTCGTAGTATATCGCCTCTCCCCCCAAGCACGAGCACCGGCCTGTTGGTATACTTATGCGCAGAGGACTTCATAATGGTGTGCGATTGCATAAAGGTGGAGGTGGTGATCTTGAAGTAGCATAAGCGCCGAAACGGTGATATCTTCGGACCTACCTCGAAGCCAAGTTGCTCGCTTAGTCGTTTGGAACGATCCTCTTCGCTGGCACCACCGCCATTGGTCATCTGAAAACTGGATTATGGAGACACGATCGCGATTGTAGAGTGATCGCTGACGAACCAGAATGTACGGTATCTTTCTTCGCAGATGATCAAGTCACGTCCATGATAATCAGGATAGAAGTTACCTGTTGAGTGGATTATCGCCTTCTAACATCGCGAGCGCTCGTTTTGCTTCAGGAAGTACAGTTGTTCCGTGTAGAAGAACGCCATCCTGAGTTGCATCATGAGGCGCAATGCAAGGAACGCCGCTGCTGTACGTACGATATCAAATGCAAACCCAAACGGGAGAAGTTGGCTAAAATTCGCCCGACTCGGAGTGCCCGTATCTGTCGTGGTTAGTTCGACAACGAAACAACCTGTTTGATGGCGGGAAAGTAGACCAAATATGTACTCACGACTGAGGAACCGCCAACCGTGGCAGCTCCGCGCGCCACGCAAGGCCATAGAAGCCTCCAATAGCATTCTGAATCAACGCGGGAAGCGACAAGTAGCCAGACAGAGTTATGAACCACAAGTCCGGTGTAACGGATCACGTGGAGGCGCTACTCTTTCCCTTTTTGGTAAAATCAGCTCTCGGCCCGGTCATCCGACCGCGACGTCCCACGTGGCCGTAAAAATAACACCTAGTTACAAGGTTGTTGTCCCCTCCTCGTCACCAACCATCCATCGCCACCCAAAGTGCTTGATGATAGCCAACCTGATCAGACCCAACGCGTGAACTCCCGCGAGAGGCGCGGATTTAATCGGTGGGGTATTCATCGCTTCCCGAACTTTTGTGCGAAGTGGCGAATCCCAGTGTTTCCCGAATTGAATGGCCTACGTCCCAATAGAAACTACGCCGAGTGGCCTGCAAAAGACAAAAAAAAAGTCCTATATGGGTTATGATACGACGGAACGTCGTTGATGGGGTCTCGTGTACACGTGGATTGCAATTTGTTTGGTCCTGAAACCAAGAGGATGCCTAGCTTTTGGCACCGTATCAGTGCGTGCAATATTACAAGGCCCGAACTAACCGACTTCCTAAACATCCTCCGTACACATGACAGCGTTGGATTCCATCAGAGTCAGTGGGTCTCCGACTGGGGCCGACTATATATCATGTCCCACTAAATGCATGACTGGGACCTCAGTGACGCGCGTGCCCAGAGGATGTCTTATGAAGAATGCGGCCCATGACTTGAGACGAGAAACTGATTCCGACGTTGTACGATGAAAGGGAATATGGAGAGCCCCACGAGATTGTTTGGAGCCGTGGGCTCTTCAAGCAGTTGAACATATCGGCCCCAATTAGTTGCATGAACAGATGCAACGCCGCCTGCTCCAGCTTATCCTTATCAGGACGGCCACTGGTACGACGGTCGCAATCAACCAGTCCTACCTGCCTCACTCATCGTCACTAGCCGCTGAACACCTACCGGTGGGGGGAGCTACCCATCTATGCTCACAAAGGCATGTTTAGTTCCTAGGAGCAGACGTCCCCACCTGTGTCAAAGATGGCAATATTAAACATTTACCCTGGAACTGTCGTCGCCGAGTGGCGGGGATCCTCCTAACGCTGTCCCCTCGACTGCCGAAGTATAGGCCTGAATGTGGACGCATTTCAGGAGTAGAAGAAACCCACGTTTGTCGAATGTGCCCACCTCTACGCATTCATCTCCGCGCATAGGGCATGCATATGGATACTGGGCGGTTACCCCTCCTTGTATTGGGCGAACCGAACCGGATTCGAACCTGCTAATTACTCTCGCAGGATGGTGTGGGTCTAATTTCATTCTACTTTGAACAGATCCTAGGGCGCACCGAAGTCACCTCTTACAAAGGTTCAACATATCAGAGGCGGACTGGGCGGCTTTCCTCGGCGCGTATCAATTCCAGACGCCAGTGCCTCCACGTTACGTCAAGCGCTCACACACCGAAAGAGAGATGGAAATCGTAGGAAGGGGTTTCACGGGGATAGATTAGAAGTAAGACCCGGAGAGGGCGTGCCATAAATACTCGGCTCACGCCGAGATTCGCAGGTCCTGCTAAACTAATGAAGTGAAGAAAACAACTGGTGAATGAACGTCGCGGTCTATCCCGGGTCCCGACATTCCGGTTCAGGGATTCGTATATTGAGGTTTGGCGTTCAGAAGCGGCCCCTGCTAGGCACCCACTGTATGAGTTTCCAAAATTTCTCTTCGCTCCCCTTGGGCCCTAACGGCTGATTCACCCTCCGCAGCCCGCCATGCTTATCATACCCGGCATTGTTGTTGTAATCCATGGTGGCGAATGCCTTGCAACTGGGATGTGCGCTACCTGTCACTGATTGTTATCATTCAGTGACATTTTTCCTGGCTTACTTATTAATCACCGGAATGCCTGCGCTGCCTAGTTTCCTGAACTACAATGACAAGCATTTACAGACGCAGAAGGCCCTTTGTCAAAATTATGCGCTTCTACGAGGTTGCGTTATGTTAGTGACGCTGGCGTTAATTTGATCGATGCTGCCATTCACACACCCAGCGCGACGTACTGATACAGTAGCCCACGGCAGACGGCGGGGACATGAGGTGTGCCATGCCAATTTGTCCATCTCCGGTTCCTGAGCAAGTAAAAAGCACGATATACCCGAAAGGGAACACCACAAGTGGGTGTCCTGCTTCATGTTAACATGGACCGTACCCTCAATTTGGAGGGCTAGCTCGACAATGAGCAATGGTTACGGAGCGTGGGTGCCACTTGATTGACACACATCTTTCCCCGCCCGGAACTTCCACAGTTGAATAACAGTCTGTCGGAGATTGGCCCATGACGGGCGTGTCTCGCCTGCAAGTTCAGCTTAGTGCTAGACTTGCCATCCCTGGCCGCGGTCAACAACCAGGAATGTTGTCGAGAGATACGAGCAACAGGACAATGGCTCCTTGTTAACTTCCAAACATGGTCGCGGGTCTTAATGTTGAGCAGATCTGGGTGATTGGCGCTTGTAAGACCACGCAGGGTGGGCATCTGTCGCTTCTATTGAGAACGTGGCAGCTAATTAAATCAAGCGACAGTACTGTCGTATAAGGGAATGATTGCGCACGAAGTGGAGCCATCTAGCTCGGCACTCGGAGCGAGTGCTAACAACACGTGCAAACCAGCGGGGGATCCTTCGAAACGGAGCGCGTTGGAGAAGGGTGTTGTTCACGTACATTACCCCGTGTGGCAATGACATTGTCCCAGGACTTTCTATAGGCCACAACCTGGGGCCTACCGAACCAAAAGCATAGCAGAACAAGCCGACTCCAGCCTAGGCGTCCTTTGGGCACAGCGTCGTATCGGCGGCCTCGCTCAGAAGGGGTTGAACATGGGAAGGGTAGAACACTCACGATGCCGGTGCGATCAGAGACGGAAAGCAGTCTCTTTCTCATTGATCCCACAAATTTTCGAAGCGCTGTGTATTTGACGCTATCACGGACTTTTGGATACAAATTTGAGTGTGCCAATGTAGTTTGTTCATGGATCACGAACTGAAATGATAGAGAACGACTTGCAGAGCATGCGAGGCCAACTCCATTGAGCCTGTGCGATTGAAAGGAGTTCTGTGATGTGAAACATCTGACTAGACGACTAGAGATAAGTGGGAAAGGAACCGCCCGCAGTGCATGACGAGACCCCTTTGCGACACATGAAACCAGTGGGCGCACTGAGCACTTCGCGTGACGCCGAAAATGGTCATTTCGTGAGCACTAGCAGGGCGTTACAAGATCGGGAGTGATTGAAATAAACGGTGGATAATCTGGGGCTGCGAAATCGGTTGTCAGGGTTAGACTTAAGCGCGCAACCTGAACTTTCGGAGCGTGTCGGTAGTACTGTACACGTTTGATTGATGCGCAAGGGTCGGAGGGTGGGCAAGCGCCTATGGCGGACGGGATAAGTAGTATTCAACGGCAGGCCGGGACGAAATGTACCCCCAATTTTCGAGAAGGCGCCTCAACTGGGGTAACATCTAAGTTGCTACCTGCTATGGCAGGGGTTGTGGCTGGTTTCAGTGTTTTGATATCAGCTGCTGCGATAACATGCAGTGATTGCGCGAACCTGATGGGTCGATTGCCGTCACCATCCGAGTTATGACGAAGAAACAACCCTCATACAGGCGTGCATTACAAGAGATGGCCCAGAATACTGTGACCCTGTAGAAGGCCAGGCATGTGCCAGTGCAAGTAATGGTGCGCCACCAAATCAGTTTTGATGATGACACCCACCAAAAGCTACTGCTATTCCCACACGGCAATCTGCGATCGTGACTTGCGATTGCGGAACTTCGGCATACAGGGCAGCGGGGCCATCAAGGTTTGAAGGGAGGGGTGTCCATTTTGGCGGCTGGAAAGGAAATCGAAGAGTTGTGAAGACGTAATCACGCAAGCGGTGGACGAAAGGGTCAGAAGAATAGGGGTGTCGCGTTGTAATGCTTTGATGTAATATGGCCATCCACGTTTTCATGGAAATCATTCGTGTGAAATGCGGGGTACAAACACCCCTACCAGGATTGAATCACATTCGCCGCTTGACACACTGTCGTATGCCTTGCGTTACTGTCGCGTGTTATCAGCAAAGACTCGGAAGACGAAGTTCTATCCGCAATCCCGGGAGTGAGCGGACAAAAAGCTTGTATGAACCCGAGGATGTTGTTCAGGGGGATGCCCATGACTAGCTGAGGCTGGGGGAGAGCCTGAGGAGAGTGGAATTGGAAGGTCCGATTTCTGATGAAGACCTAAAAAAGATTGTACGGGTTACACCACTCAATGTTTGTAGTGAAACAGGGGGAGTGAACGCAGGGCGAGGCGGCACGGTCTAAAATGCCAGAAATGATGAAGCTGAAGGGGTGAAGGTGAATTTCAATATCCAAGTCTGACGATGTGCGTGCGAAAATCGGGCCCGCACGGCTGTATGAGGCCCAGTCATTGTCCTATATGATGGCTGCTGGAACGCCCTTTATCTCACCGTCAAAATCCTCTTCACGGTAATCCTTGCGTCCTGGTAGTCCACAACGACCCATGTACAACACCTCGGCAACTCCCACACCACTCCCCCCATGATCGGTCACGTGTTCAGTTACATTTTGTGATATGAACGATTCTAGGAGGAATACGGGGCCTCCCCATCGCTTCTTCGAGGTAACCCGCCATGGCTAGAGCGATTTTCAACTGAAACCGTGGCGTCTTCCACACCTCTTCTTCTTCATGCGCTGTCGCGGCACGAGCCGCACGACTTACCACATGACCTTGATTTCCAATATTAGCTGTGTTCCTCCCAAAAACCAAGAAAAAAGAAACATTCCTATAGAACGACCACCCTCCCTTGAGTTCGGGCGATATTTGGACCACCAAATGCTGCACGGTGTGTCTCTTCCCGCAATTTCCGAGTTCTAGTAATAGCTTGCCAGGAATCACTCAGCAGCGATCAGACTTTGCGTAACGCTCGCCCCCGGACCTCCGAGTCTGTCCGTATCTTGCGCACTTCTGCAGAGGGGGCCACAAACCCTCACCCCATGCGACCGCTCTTCTCTTCTCCTTAACCCTATCACGCCCTCTGATCACTTCATCCCGATTTCATCACGTTGTTCCGAAATTGTCTGATAGTTCCCGCGTTCACTCACGAGTTTCGAGTTTCAAGGCTTGCGTCAGGCGGCCTTGGCATCGGCACAATAGCCTCATCATTTACTCCGCAGTTTTCATCTTTTTTGTGCCCTCCTTTGTTTGGTTCAGCACTGCCGTCGTCCTCGAGTGTGGTGGGAAAGCGAGCGCTAGACGTCGGTTCCGATCGCCGTAACCCCCCTCTCCCCCAAACCCGTCCACTCATTGATACGTATCATAGGATGTCGGGCACCTGCGGTACCTGACCCACGCGAGGGTCTGCAACACAATCAGGATGCTCGATATCAGCGCAGGTCCTGTTATAGCGTACTACATCAGTGCCTTGACTTTGTGTGGGTACTAATTTGATAGCCGCTATTTGATGAGGGTGTGTTCATGCTAACTGGAGGAAAAGCCGGAGTACCCCAGTGCGCCGCACCGAAATTAGCACGATGGCACCGTCCAGCGAAGCCATCTAATCCACCCTCGTTTTTCTCTGCTCGTACTGTACAATCGGTTTGGGTGTCGCCTATCACATACCGCTCACTTTAGCCTTCCCTCCCCTGGCGCCTCGCTTGCTACTTGATTGTTGCTGGTTTGAGTAGGAGGCGTTAAGAGGGTAATGCGCTCAAGCCCGAAATGAAGTCAATGCAAGCGATCTGACCTGTGCCGCGTCTCCTTCTCCAATCCCTCGGCCCCAACGCGCCCACTTGCTGAGTCCACCACTGCGATGAGTGAAATGCTGTGCGCCATATGTCGTGCGCTCTGACAAACTTGTCATCATTTAACTCCGCTAAATCTCATCACGACTGGAAGCGCCGCGGACCTTGTCTTATCATTGCCTCTCGTCTGCGCAGTCCGTGCCGACATGGGCCGAGTAGCCTAGACTTTCAACTCATTCATCTGGTAAGAAGCGAATGTGGTGCTCTTCCAGGTCCTATTAGGGGCATCAAGAAACATGGGCAGGTGCACAACGTTGACCCTCTTGGAAAGCCGATATCATGTTCCCACTTCTGTATCCTAGAAGGTAGCTCAAAGTACGGATGTCACACAGTGTTGATAGACATCAAGCCACGAAGAAGCCGAGGTATACCTTAAGCGAATTCACAATTCCTATGAGATCGGAATTGTGAGTAATCATGGGCCATGACCTTTCCCAGCGCTATACAGACCAGTTGTTTTTAGCTGATTAACAACATTCCCCGCGCATGGAAACATGCTGTAAATTATCCATAATTACCATCTCGAGAATGGACAGTCCCAAAGAAACACAAGCAGCGTTGTCGCAGCGCAAAGAGACGTGTGAACATCGTGTGCCAGCATACGGAAGGCTGAGAATTCCCAGGATATAGGCCCTGCTCGAGACATGCTGACATCCGTCCATTCAGACCCGGGGACTTTCTCGCAACGTGAATAGAACACTCCCTGGTCGGATGCTTCCGGTGGCGCACAGGAAAGTGGATGTAACAACATTGGAACCTTATTTGGACGAAATAGCGAGACGGTGCTGGAGCTAGAGCTAAACCATTCCTTGGGTCCTAGTATGCTGTTTTCGTACGAGGCGCAAATAATGAAGAGTGTGAAAGCGATTTTCACGCACATTTCGTGCGTGGTATGACATGTCCCAAGTGGCTGGCCAAAGAAAGGTACAATTATCACGAGACGTGACAACTGACAACAATTCCTGGGGCTGCCGTACGGTCCGAAGAAAATCACAGTGTAGGTGGATACATGCCAAACTGATTTTGGGAAAGCCAACCACTCGTGATCCAGATTTCGGAAAGCAATAGTCGTGAGAGATATGCTGGTTCTGATATCCAGACACCAGAACATACCACCTTTTCATCACTCCGGTACGCCGTCTTACCGCCTTTTGGCATCGAAGTCGACTTCCTTAATAACAATTGACATCAACACGCATCCGGGGTGCCATTCGACACATTGTGGAGTAGTAATATCGAATCGGGTGAGCGCTCCGTTGTGATTTCCCAACGGTAGACTCCGAGCGTGTAGTAGCCGTAACTTCCACCACAGCAATCGGCGGTCAGCAGTTGACCGTCGCGTGAGAACGACATAACGTAGCGCTCCACATACGATAGGGGTGAGCCTCTGCATGGGACTTTACGGCTCTGACACGGTTTGAAAGCCACTCCATAATTGCGTGGGAGGAGTCGATCAAAGTGTATAAATTTCCAGTTCCGATGATATTGGTATAGCCCAGTGCGGTAGAGTCACGGAAGGATTGAAAATGCATCTTCTTGATGTCTTCTCCGATGTAAGTGTTTGACAGAGCTACAGGCAGAATCGATCCAGGGGCCCAGGACGAGGACGAATGGTCTCGCAGGGAGAGGAACAAGGAGAAAATACCAGAATTGCGTCAACACTCACACTAGCTGACGGACGTTCGAGGTCCTGTAGTCCTGAAGAGGAAACTAGTCCTAATATGTGACTTCTTTTCTGATATGAAATGTACAAGGTAAGGGAACACAAACGTTTGAAGAAAGGTAGGGGACTGAGCGCAACAGTTGACCTGAGGGGCGCTTAAAGAACAATCTCTGACACTCGTATCATAATGGAGCAGGGGGGAATGATGCCGGGGCCAGACTCGGAACGATGTCGATGTGATGCGGGCCGAATTGCGTGGCTGGTGCGGCAACGACCATGCATTAATCTGACGGCCGCCAAGATGTCATGCAGGGTCGAGTTGGAGGAGATATTCCATGACAAGGCAACCAGGGAGCGTTTGAGGGACCCCCCGTGACAGACCAAGACTATCGAAGAGCGCCCAGGGGTATTTGGCGCGAAGGAGGGATACCAGCCCAGACTCTTACTGAACAAGCCTGAGTTAAGCGCTGCTGGACAGTAAAAGGGACGTCATCTATCCACAGGAATTGTCACCACGAGCTCGGGGGCGTGCTTGCGAGACGGCCGATTTAACCGACATCGAGGCATCCAAACCGAAATTTGCCGATATTGGGGTGTGTGTGTGTTGATGCTGTTGGATGACCGAGGTTACAGCAGCCTAGATATTGGATGCGCAGTGCACGGACATGTGTTTGTTGTCTGAATAGAAGCACACGCGTAGGGTATGGCTGTGTGATCACAGCAATTAGAAGTAAAAGTGGAACCTTGCAACCCGAGCGACGACGCGGAGAACGCACGTTCATGATCGATGTTATCGATATTCCTGACATGACATAAATCTGTCAACAAAAATGAATTGAGAGAAAGAAAGGAAAGAAGACAAAAAAAGGTCATGCTACACGATGCAGTGCAAAAGAATTGTTGTCTGAACTCGAACGCTCGGAAGTACGCCACCGCGGGACGGAAGGGATCGTGAACGGTATCTGGCACGCGCCGCGCGCAGGCGGCATAAGCGCTGCCGGCTGCTTTATCGCCCACGATGTCGACCTTCGGAGGCATACGCCACTCACCATCGAATTTTGCGTCGTCGCCGGCGTCGACCACGCTATTCCGCAGGCTGGTCTGGGAGGGAATGGTCCCCCTGGAAATACGCGTCGACTCGAAAGAGCTCCCCGCCAACAGCAATCGCGGACTCGAATGCTATTTCATCCAAGCTCCGCGTGTATCCTATCTCCCTCTCCTGATACCGGAGATCAAGCGTTTTCTGCAGGATGTCGTGTTCGATGATGACGCGGCGCGCGTGATGAAGGAAGAAGACTGGTGGTTTGAAAGCGAAGAGGGGCATTTGCTCAAGTGGTGCGGTTTCCAGGACCTTTCACTATCACCCATTTTTTTTGAACTGGACATGCAGGCACTGGCCTATTGGGCTTATTTATGACAACCATACTACCTTGGCTACGTCCCGCACAAGCGCCTCCGCAACTGCTCGCACGCAGGCCGTGCCACTGCGGCTGATCCTCCATCTGGCTTCCCCGCCAACGGACAAACTACTGCTGTCGCCGAGCGCCGAATCATGCAAACAAGCGTTTATGGGTCAATTAAAAGAAGCTGATTTCCTCCGCTGGGGCAACACGAAACGGATGACGGGCCTCCGCAAAGCAGAGCAGGACGGGATGTGGGAGGGAATCAAAGAGCGTGTGTCCCCCTTTCTTTCCAACTCACAAAAGCCGTGCGCGGGCGCGTTCGCTCATGCGGGGTACTTTCCCCCTTTGTGTTTCCCTTCTCCCCTCCCTACCTCCCCACCCCACCCCACCCCACCCCACCCCGCAGATAATTTCGATGACTACTGGCGCGTGGCATCGAAGATCACCCCAACCACCTTACCAGCGCGGCCGGGTTCTCCAGCGGCTGCGCAACCATCGATGCACATCCGTCCCCCGTCCGCGGACCCGCAGGGCGCTCCGGACAGAGACGGCGCGTATAATGTGCGCAGCGTGCCAATCAGACTGTATCTACCCGAAGGGCCCGTTCTACAGGATCTGGCCCCGCCTGTTCTCGAAGATGGTGCGTCATCGACTTCGATAGTGGTGTTGCTACCACATGGCTGGCAGGGCTCCTTCCTTCCAGTGGAGGGGGGGTCCACCAGAGCCAGAGCCCCCCTGCAGCCGCGCTCCGCGGACTTTTTTGCACCTGCTGACGATCCCATGCTCACACAGGTACGCCCAATACGCTCGCGGATCTACTCTCGTTGCATTTGCCGCTCCTTTTTCCAGCCCCGGGTCCTGGTGCTGGTCCGACGCTCGCATACGCGCTACTTCAAGGGGTGATCACGCCTCCAGAAGCAGAGTTAGCTTGGTTGGGAGCATGCATGTCAGGGGCCGATGGTTGGGTAAACATTTGCATTGGTCTTGGGCAGGACCGGTAGCGCGCCCCCCGCCGCGGCCGACGTGTGGGGGGGAGTGTGTGTGTGAAAGTGTGTTTCCGCTAGTTCAGTACGTATGGAAATCATAATGGATAATGGTGTGCAATGTCTTTTCATTCTGCCCCCGCGTCCGACGCCCCGTTCATGCCCCGTCGACATGGTGACTCACAATGGGTGGGCTTGATGGCCGATGCCGAGAGGGCCGTCGAGACAGCCGAGATCGTTTCGGTGATGGATGATGATAATGATGATGATACAGCATGCAATATGACACTTTTGATTCCTCAGCACAACTACAGTATATATTTTAAATAAGGATGGCGCTGGTGACTCTTCGGCGTCTCCCGAAAGTAGAACCTGAATTACTTTTTTGCTGATGCAGAGGGGGAGAGGCTGTACAGTGCGACTGCGACACTATACAGTACTGTACTGTAATCATTCAGTGGCACCCCTACCTACGCGCTTGGCACACCATCAATACAGCCGTGTCTCGTGTGTAGATGGTATTGCGGTGTTGCCAGGGTCCCCTCCCAATCGTCCCTGCAGTCAAGCAGAAAAGGAAATTGCAGCCAAGATACGAAATCTCGCCAGTGACGACCACACGACCCTCGCCACCCGCACCCAATGGATGAAAAAGGCAAGTTGGGGCACTCTGGGGCTGATGGCCAGCTGAACAACGGGGGCCCAGCCTTCGTTCTACATTCGATCATCATCCGCGGCTTGCGCTTTTGTCCACCCAGACGTCGAATAGGGCTATTGGAGACGCGAAAGAAAAAAAAAACACGCCACCTCACGCGTCACGTCCCACAACCTGTATGTGCCAGTCTGCCCCCACCTCCCAAAATCGGGGGGAAGCAGCACCACTTTGATATATATAGCGAATACGGGTTGCTCGTACAGGGCATAGTAGACATGGTTGCGCATCTATTGTGCTATGTAAATGATCAGATCTAAGATAGGGCAGAGGATACAATACATCGGGCAGCCGCCGCAGATAGATGAAGAGAAGCGAAGAACAATGATGCGGAAATAATGCGATAGCAGGAGCGGTGGAATGGGTCGAGAGTGAGGTGCCGTGCGGAGTTCTCGGTACGCCGTCCCCGCACCTCGGCACTCACAGAACGAGCGCACACTGCCAAGGAAGTCCGAACGTGTTCGGTCGACCCACCCTTGAGCGTGCAGAGCATATAGGACAGTAAGAAAAGAAACTAAAAAGCAAAGAAAGCAAGGAGATAGTCCTCAAGCACGAGAGGCGGCGATCTGTTGGAGTTGCACGACCGAAGTCCAGGTAGAGCGGAGTAGTGTGCGCTCACGCTCGCTCGCAGTCTGTCCGGTAGCGTCGTTTCCGAGCCCGAGGCTCATCGCAAGCTTGGTGGCCATCTGAATTCGCATAAATCATGAGCAAAATCGCCCACAAGGCTCGGAGGAGGATGGTGCCACAGTGAGAGAGACCTACCTGACTGTATTCGGTGGGACCAGCCACGCGCCCAGACTTATATTCAGACCAGGCAAGAACGATGACAGCATGAAGGATCTCGATATAAGGAACATGGGAGCTGTCTTGGAGGAGGCGCTGTGGGTAGAATGGCTGGTCAGAACGGAGAAGACTTTGCGAGAGGGGACCGGAACGAGAAACTCACCTTTGCGGTATCGCCGTAGGCATTCGAGACGGCACTGGCGCCGCGCGCGAGCACGTCAGAAGATTGAGAATACCTCGCGGCGAGGGAGGCTATGCTGTTGGCCAAGAGTGGCGACAGTGTGCCATTGAACACGCGGCGGGAGACGTCTTCGTATTGGAGGAATGGAAAATTGCGGGAAAAGCACTCGAAGAAGACCTGGACGAGATGCACGAGCATCGTCGGGTGGGGCATGGTGCCGTGACGAGAGTCAAAGAGAGGCAGTGCTTGGCCCGCAGCAGCGCGATCACGCTGTGCGCCTGACGCATCCGGAATGGCGTAATGAGAATAGTCGGCGCGGGACGTGCCGTTTCCAATTTGAGGTACAGACGATGGGTACGAAGGTTGCCTGAGGCGTGAGAGGAGTCAGCCAGGTACGTCCCATCTCATCGGGATCGAATGTGAAACGAGAGGGGAACTCGGGGAAGGGTGGGTGTGAGGGACAATAAGACCCACCTATCGTAATGAGGCCTTGCAGACTCGATGAGCGGTGATGAAAACCACTGATCCGGATTCGATTGGGGAGAGGAAGAAAGGCTATACGATGGTGAACTGGATGCATAACGTGACGGATGACCGCCGTCAGATGACGGACGCGCGCCCGAGTACCAGCCCGAGGCGTCAACGGAGTCGCCTCGTGTAGGGGGAGGGAGCACGGAGTGCTCCATGCCCTGGGATGATGATGACCGTCGACTATGCGACGGACTGGAGGCGGCGCTTGCACCGGTGACTATGCGGCTTCGCTCGGCAAAGTACCGCTCCCGGTCACGGAACTGACAGGGCGTGTTGCCGGTCTCGCAAGCCTCGCAACGAGGCTGGGACTTGACCTGGACACACTTTATCTTCTTCAAACGGCTGTGCGGTCGGAACGGGGAGGCGGGGAGGGGGGGTAAAGAGTCGGTCAGTCAGTCGAAGATGCTCCGGAGTGGCTCGCACGACAAGGGGCCGAGTGTACGGACCAGTTATCACAAGAGGTGACCAGCCGGGGGCGTTTCTTGTGTGTCTGCGAGAGCTGCGGCGCTTCGAGCACGAAACGTAGACTATCCATTTGGTGGTAAGTTATTGCAAAATGGCTGGACGGGAAGTTAGGGTGGGCGGACGTGTATTGGGAGGACGCATGATGAGAGAAAGCGTATTTAAGCGTCTCTCCTGATATATTGAAAGGAGGAGGGAGCTCCTCCCCCCAGGGTACCCGTAGAACGGAAGATTGCCGGCGAAGTTACTCTGGGCCGAGAATATAATTTCAAACCAACGACCGCACAACGGTTCGAGCTGGTGAAGCAGATCTGGACCGTGCCTTAAGGGAAGATCCGAACTCGCCGGCTCACCAAGCTCATGATCCAATACCGACCGTTCAGTCGGGCTCGCTCGTCTTCTTGGTGGGTCGTTGATGAGTCATTGCTAAGATGTCAGGAAAAATATTAGATCCTCTAGACGCTCGCCCGATAACCATCTCGCTCAACAACAACGCACAACACATTCCGGCAGAATGGCCCTCCAGTTGCCCCCATGATTTCCTTTTTTTTTTCCTCGTTTCCGTTTTCTCCGTTCCAGGTAACGTGGTGGTGGGAGATATCACTTGTCTCCGCGGCTGTGCTTATCCCTCTTTTCGGGACACTTCCCAATTGTTTCCTTTTTTTTTTAATTTTTGCCGTGCAACCCATTCATTTTTAATTCAATCGGGCACTTCTCCCACCTCCCAACCCTTCCCCCTCATCCGTGAGCGCCTAAGCGCCTAAATGCCATCGGGCCCGTGACCCAAGGCGCCTCGCGCGCGCGCCATCTTTTGTGCAAGATACCGGGCCCCCAACGCACACAAACATGGCCGGCGGCTAAGTCAGGCCCGTATCACCCGCGTTCCCCTCGTTGCCCCCCCCCTGCCCGCACAGCCCATTAAGAATTTCCTAATGGATTGCGAGGGTCAAGGCAGACAAAAACAAGAAATGTTTGTTCCTACAAAGTGCCAGATTGGAATCTGTAGAAAAGAAACGCTGTTGCGCTCGTAAAATGAAATAATATAGAATATTTGTTAATCAAATAAATTAAAAAAGGACGGATACGCCTTCCCTTCGGCGTGTGGCCTCCGCCGACACGACGCGCGCCGGCGTTTCACCTTTGATCATGATAGACTAGCTTCTTCAAGTTCTTGCACACAAACAAGTTGACACCCCCCTTACAATATCATACCATTTAGAAAGCATCCACTACTGTATACATCTAGGCAGCGGTGCAAGACTGTGATGGCACAGCCAGCGCTCGGTGTAATCGGCCCCCGTGCATCCGACTGCCTTCGAGGGGGGCGTCAACGGTCTGACGACCGCGACGGACTAGTCAGATCTAACTACGTATCCGCACCTTGTTCCAGTGCGCACTGCCATACCACTGTAGGGCAGAGCCTAGCTGCGTGTGCCCAGGAAAGGCAACCGCAGATACACCATCAATGAGACACACTGCCCACACATGCCATGTAACCCACCACTTCCGGGGCGCTGCGACGTTCCGACGGGTCACGTCCGGACGAGCTCCTGGAACTAGGGTGGTTATCACCCACCCACAATGATACTATTGTCGTCCTTGGCCGGTGCGACGTAACGGATGGAATATCACATCGCTATATTCAAAATAAACAATCTGCTTCGAATTCATCAATTTTTTCTTCTTACAGTTGTTACGCGAAACACATCGCCCCGCGTCTAACTAAACCTATCAATGGCCACACGAAGCAAGCCAAGAGACAACCCCTTTCTTGTCGACGATTCGAAGTCGGCAATACAAATGCAATGCAACGCATTGACACATCGTATCACAAGGGACAGTATGCACATGTCCGGCCGTTGACTGCGTGTGTCATCGATATCATCGCTCATGCCCAGTTGGACGATCCTGCATACAATCGCCCCAACGTTTACTGTTGTAGTAGTATGTGATAATACTTGCGACGTTCGCATGTACCACATTACTTCGGTTCGTCGTGCCGCTCTATACTTCAGGGAATCCTTCGCGAGCTCCTTCGGGGGACAATTAAGATCCATGATTCTACGTCCATCCAGGGTTGCAAAGAGCGCGCAATTCGTCTTGGCCTCTGACTAGAATCTTCACGGAGTTAAGCTTAGGCCACCAAAATAATAGGGTAATCATTGATAGTCTACGCGCAGATAAGTCGTGTCAGGGATCCAGTGAGCCACTGGCAGCGTCACTGTCATCGTCGCTAGTGCTAGCATCTACGTCCGAATCAAAAATTACACTACCCTCATCTTGGGTGCCCTCTTCTGCCAGTAGCAGTGGTTCCAGCTGCATCGCCAGCGCGTCAGAATATCCATCATCAGGCACGGCGGAATGATATCAAAGACGTACCGCCGCTGTGCCACCATCGCTGTGCCCAGCCGAAGTTATACTGTACCCATCGCGCAGGGCTATGCTCCCTGGCCCAAGTCCCCCATCGTCTTCTGGATCGAGCGGTTGCCCGTGGGGGTCGAGGGGTATATCGGACTCTAGTCTTTTACGATACTTGTGGTGCGTGAATAGACCAATTCCTATACAGAGAGGGGGGGGTTTGAGAAAATTGGAGAGGCACGGTGCTGCGGAAAAGCGGCACCAATACAATGAGTCTGCAAACTCACCACAGACTGTCACGGCGACGCCGGTGATGTTCAAGGGAGTAAGCTCATCGCCAAAGAGTAAGGCTGATGCGCTGATTGTCGCAACCTCCTTTGCGATACCCGCGATCGACATTGGCACGGCGCCTACGCGCTGTATAATACTGAAACGCATGGTAATGACCATGAGACCGACCGACGCAAACCGGTGTCAGGAGAGGCACGCACTAGTACTCGGTGAGGACCATGGAGAATGCGATTACTCCCGGAAAGATGAGAAGTCCAGCAGTCTTTAGGATAGCGCTTGGGCCGTCCAGGAAGCGGGAGCCAGGCAATTCGCTCCAACTCTCGAGGAAGACGCTGACGATGGCCATGGTGAGACCCATGATGGGTGCCAACCAGAAGATGGTCGCAACTGGGTGGTTCAATCCGGCGCGCTTGTCTAGCATGAGCATTTGCGTGAGGGACCATCGTAGGCCCCCGAGGGCGCTGGCCGAGATGACGAGAATGAAACCCCCGAGGACGAAGTGGGTCTCCGTCGCCACCATCAGAAGTACGCCCATAGATATGAGAAGGATGACGCCGACCAGGCGGAGGGAGAACGTCTCCAGGCGGAAAAAGAAAGCAAAGGATAGGACGAATACAAGCGAGGAGGACTTGCACATGGCTGTCAACGGAGATTCGGGGGGGCTTGTCAGCGCAACCGGTGAGGAAGTCATGTGGCATATGCACATGGCAGGACGCTTACTGTAGAAGGAGAGCGTTATCGTTTTGAGAGATAGGTTCGATAGGCCGATATCGAGGCCGGTGCTAACAGCCGTTGGAATGGCTTTCTTTCTGAGGGTGACAAGGACGTGAGCACGCGTCTATAGATCTGAACATTATCGTGATCGAGTGTCGTAACGGTCAAGGCTGCTCTTGATAGACAAACTCCCCGACAGACGCGTACCGAGGATCGGAACATGGGGGGATAGGATAGAAGCAAGGTGCTTACACATAGTCTTCTTTCGATGGATCGTGTTCTGGGCGGAACCTGCGCGGCCACCGAAAACGCAGAATGGACGCCAGGGCGGTCTGGACGAACATGTGTAACATGGTGACGAAGAGGGGGAGTGGGAAGCCGAAGTGTTCGGGCGCGAACATCCATTTGTTGTACAATGACAGCATTAACGCGAGAACGAACCTATACGATGGAATGGATACGGTCAGAACGTAGGCAGATCTGCACAGGAATCCGGGACGGACCATGATGCGATAAAGAGCGAGTTGATGAGCGCGTCGCGAAACCAAAGGCGCTTTTTCTCTTCTACGGTTGCAAAATGGACATCTTGCAGGCTCCGGGGTAGGGGATATACGGCGTCGCTCTCGCCTTGGAGATCTTGGGTGGTCATGTGAGTCGAGCTAGTGGTCAAGGGTATCTCATTGACGTGCTCACCAACTGGCATGAGGAAAAGCAATGCTCCGCTATGCTTCCATTTCGAGTCGGGGGATGGCCCGGTACGGCCCGGCTCGGTCAAGTTGCGCGCGCCCCTGACTGACTGCTGACTATATAGTACTAAACCGCTGCTCGAAAAAAAACAAGCCATGGCCATGGTTGTTATGTTATCTCTCCATATCCCGTTCCCTAGTCTGGAAGCCGACCATTTTTGAATCATGGAGGACCCAAAGTACTGGCACAATGCGAAACGGCCGTAACTCGAGACTCGGTCACGGTCACGGCGCACACGGATAACGAGAAGCTCATAACCTGGAAACTGTATGGTGTTGATTATGGCAAGCAGTACGGAAGAGCGTGGGGGAGATCTCCTCAAAGGGGGAAGACGCCGAGAGTTTAATGCATTCAGTTGCCATTATCTCGTTTGGCTTTCCGGATAAACGATTGCGGCACCCAGAATGTTTACCGAAGATGAAAAGTGTGGACCAGGAGCGGGAAGCCATGATACTGTGTCCTGAACCGTGGTCGAGGATCACTGATCATGATGGTAACGTTGATGTACAATGCGAGCTTGTACGACTACCAGCACAAGTATAGTAGCCCTCGAAACCGACTATAATTGTCTAATTTGTCGTTCTCCCATTATAGTGTATATTGTTGTCTTCACATGGTCTTGATACGCAGGTGCACTTGCGAAGGTTTGAAATGACGATATAGGCAAATCTTGGGGGAGGGTACCACATGTATCACAAGCACAGGGTCGAACGGATTTGATATGCTGTCATATGGTACAAGTTGAAATACTAACCTGTCCTGAAGGGACGGTCTACATATGAAGGCACCAAAGAAACCGAATTGTCTCACGGCCGTATTGAAACCTCAGTTCTTCTTACAAAACGAGGTCCCGGCGGAGGAGATGATATCACGCCCAGAGGGCTAAGCTGACATCGTTGTCATGTGAGCGCTCGCAGGAACACAAATTTGATGTCCAGGCCACGTGGACACCGACGCGTCGCGCGCCAAACATCGTTTGCTGCGTTCACCTGCAACTCGTCTCGTTAACCCTCCCAAAAACCCCATCTCACCCGTCAACCTTGTCGCCCCAACCGACTGAAACATGTCTGGCGAGGATGATTCCAGCGGCTGGCAGCTGACCGAGTCCGATCCTGGCGTCTTCACGTGCGTCGCGGCGCTGACTTTTACATGTTTCAATCTGTCAGCACAGCTGTGCTGCTGAATTAACCCGTGACTGCGCCGCAGCGAGCTTCTCAAGTCACTTGGTGTATCGCTTATCGTCGACGACCTCTATGCCCTCGATCCTGCCTCCTTGGCGCCTCTCCAACCCGTTCGCGCACTCATTTTCCTTTTCAAATGGCTCCCAGGGGCGGGCGAACCGGAAGCAACAGGCGGTGCCTACGACAGCGCCTTCCCGGGATTCTTTGCCCATCAGGTTGTCCAAAATGCGTGCGCGACCCTCGCCGTGCTTAACGCCCTCGGAAACATCCCGAGCTTGGCAATGGGTCCAGAACTCCAGCAGTTGCTATCCTTTACTGCGGGGATGGACCCGCAGACGCGTGGGCTTGCCGTGACGAGCGCGGATTGGTTGCGCGCGGCGCATAATGCGCTGTCCCCCCCATCCGCGATCTCGCTCGACGGATTAGATCTACCCAAGACGACCGAGGATGCTTATCACTTTATCGTATATCTACCCGTGCTTGGTTCCGTATATGAACTCGACGGGCTCAAGCAGTCACCAATTACCCATGGCCCTTACGAAGAGGGCGGTGAGGGTTGGGTGGCGCGCGCACGGTATATCGTCCCCGTCTCTCCGGGAAACCTGTGAACCCTGACAACTTTCAGAGAGATCATCGAAGCACGTATCGCCACTTACCCACAGGGATCGGTTCGTGATACCCATGACCATCAATACCTGTGCCCATCAGTTGACTTGGCATTTTTAGCTGGAGTTCAGTCTGCTTGCACTGCACGAAGACCCCTTACCGGTCTTACAGACCGAACTTGCCGACGCACAAGCGTCCGGAGATGGCGACCGAGAAGCCGATCTAGCACAACGTCTTGCTGACGAACATACAAAACGTGAACGATGGGCTGTGCGTTTTCTCCTTCATTCGTCCGCGGTCCTGTCGTACTATGACATCTCCCCCAGTTCGAAAATAGCCTTCGCCGTCACAATTACGTTGGAATGATCCACTCCTTGGCCCTAGCGCTAGCCAAAGCTGGGCGGCTGGACGCGGCGGCTGATGGTGCTCGAACGGCCATGAAGAAACGCCTCGAAGAGCGCAGGAAAAAGAGACAGCTGATGGATGAGGACTAACGCCTAATCGGTTATCCTTCTAGAGGTTCCAAAAGCCTATGGCGATTGATAGGTGTGCTAACTTCTTCTGCCGCACAGTTCTCGTAGGGATATACTTGCGTAATGTTGACGAATGGAATACAAGTTTGCATCGCAGCAGAATTCTGATAAGGGTATCGGCCCGCGACAACAGGGCGTCTTACCTCCCACCCCTACCCACTCCTTTAGATCGCCAGTGCCTTGACTTCTTCATGTGCTGGAGAGGCGCTGTGACCGCAAACGTTCTATTTTGAGAACAATCGCTCACGTACATCGGCTATGGCCCGCTTGGGTACTCTCGGGGTCGGGTGGTACGGCGGGCGCTTTCCGTGTTCTACAACCGCGCGAGGCTTACACCCACGCATGGCACGGATGCGTCGATTGGAATCTGCCATATATGTCCGACGTATCGCAGATATTTGCTAACGCAATCCAGCGCTTGTGGATGTTCAGTCGACGTGTCTGGTGAGAACTCCGCGTTCCCTCAATTCGAGTTTCAGAACCGTCAATGGGTCAACCATACAAAAATACCACGTACCGAGACCGTGACTCCTTGCTCCCGTCAAAGCGTCTGAGTGACCGACACAATCTAACCTTTTGGAGGACATTTCAATAACCCGATACGCCCGTGACAAGCCAACCTGAGTTTGTGGGATCAGGGTCGCCGCCGGAAACTTTCAGCGACACGGTGACAGTTCGGTACAGCTCCACTCACTCATCTTGTCAGGTAGTACCACGCAACGCCCTGCAACAGCACTCAATTGTTGTCTACCGGCTAGATAGATTTGCCTTTCGAGGCGGATTCCGTTTGCGATAACGGGAAGCAACCGGGCGCCTGGTGGTGAGACGTTTGGTCACGGTCTCGTCCAGAGATCAAAGTCGAGCATTAAGCGGGCTACCTTCTGGGTCACGAATGATAAAGTTCTATGGAGCCCCCCCGTCCTTGATCGCCCAGAACCGCGCCTCTGGCTGCAAAGGTGTACGTCCGTCAGTCACATGAAATCCTTCGACGCTATCATTGATGACCCAAATATATGCACCCATCACGCACACATACACTCTAGGGCAACGCTTCTCCCGGACTCTGATATTATCCTTTCCATTGAGCCCCTGTCCCAGTCGTGTTTATCCAGTCACGTACAAAGCGATCGATCAAGGGACGACGAAGGGGAGGTGGCTTGCTGGAAAGCGGACGTATCCATGTCTGGAATGTGATGCGACACCCGGTGTTTTGGAACCTTCGAAGATACTGTGTTCCTAGCCCTCGCAGTTGGTAGCTTCGGCTACCGAGATGCGAACTCAACAGTCCCGTCCCGTCTCGTCTCGTTTGCATCGACGCAAATACCGTGCGCCACCCATCAAACTTTCACCAGCTCAAAGAAAGGGAAAAAGAGGAAAAAATTGATGCGGTTCTCCGGGGGAACACGACTCCCCCACGATGCAAAAAGTCCGTGGACATAGCTCGCTAATTATAGACCATGGGAGCCTTGTTGTTTGTAAAGAAGAAAAAAAGGAAAAAGGAAAATCATGGGCTGATGCAGCCCTACGGCCATCGGGAATTCGTCGTCATGTTTTACGCTAGCTAGCTGAGAAGATGGACGGGGGTTATGGTATGTGCGCCTTGTCGCACCGGCGTTTCGCACCACCGACTAGCCCATCAGAGACGAGGGGCCAAGGCAAGGCTCGGGGAATTATTTTCGTAGGGTGATCCCCCTTACCCTCCTACGTCACGTTGTAGTCACGGTAAAAAGGAAAAGATACAAGCGCGCACATTGCTCATTTGAACTCGAGGCGATGATAAGCAAAACACCAGTCACTCCTCTTATCCCCCAGCCCTGCAGCCTCCCCCTTATCGTGCGGGGTTTTTTTTCGAGCGAAAGCCACGGACGCACGTCACCCGTCACTCTCGACGGGGCGCCCCCGCGGGCGCCGCGAGCCATCCTATTCGCCCACGTCGCTCCTGGTGCGCGTGATAGACGCGTGGGCCTATTTTGATAGCGTGTACAGAGGTTCCCACCGTCTCAGAGATACAAGCAACAAGCACTATGCAGTACAAGTGTGGTGACTGACTTCAAGCAATACGCGCGCGGGGCATCCTTGGCAGCAATTATGTCTTGTCTTCCTTCCGTCATCTGCGCGTATTACCATATCGTAAACATGCTTCCGGTAGCAACTGTATTGTTTTTTTTACGTTTTGTGTTTGTCCCTTAGGACCACAGACCACATGAAGTGGCGCATCCCTTTGCCTTTAGTCCTTTTTTGCTGTCACTTGGCTATAAAAGTTGTAATTTTTCCCCTCATTTGTGCCTTGAGAGATAGAAAGGGAGCGTCTGGCCCAAGTGTCATCTGCCAGAGGTGAAACATACACCAGAAATCAGTCGTCGGTCAATCAGACCCGGTCCTCTGGAAACGCCCAAAGAACAAGAATTAGGGGGGGAGTGGGAGATTGCAGGGATGAGATGGGGTGACGGGGGTGTTGGGCGTGTCTGGTTAGGGGGTTCTTTCGTTCGGGCCAGTCTCAATCTATTTTTTACTCGCCCACTTTTGCGGCCGAGGATTTTGTCAGTTTTAGTCAATTCAATGATAGGCTACTCTCTGTGAAGTGTTCGTCATATCCGTTTGGTAATAAAACAAACGCCCGTTCCTTCGCCCGGGATACCCTCCTCTCCTACCCTGAAACCCCTCGTCCGGGCGCGGAGGGACATATCAAGCTAGCAGAGAGAGGAAAAGGCGCAAACGCGCTCCGTCTCGACTGGCATCTCCTAAACCTGCTTCACCTTTTCATTGATTGACTGTGCCTTGACAGCCTCGACTCACCCCCACCGGGTTTGTTTCTACTACCCTGCTACCCTTACATCGGCGTCATTGGCCCACGGACGGGGTAACCAAAACATCCGGTTCCTCACAATCACGTGACAATTGCAATCCCTCGGATCCCGCGGAGATGACCCACGCCCAAGGATATGGGTTTTTGCGACGCATGCGACATGGCATACATAGCCGCCCGAATAGGCGCCTCTCTTCTGGGGACCTGGCACTGGCACTCTCAGGATTTTACCCTGGGGCTTGTGCGCTCGACACGCTTACGACCCTAACGCACGTTCCATAACTTCCCGTTGATCCTATCGCACGACAGTCGTCCCGCTCACTTGGGCTGATTGTCAAGCATTTGTCACTTATCGGCGTCTCCTGCTACAATGTCTGTCCCCAATGCATGGTTGCGTTAGGTGCTGCACAAACCCCCCTTCCCCCCAACCCCCCCCCAATTTCGCCCCAATTCCCCACTGCACGCAACTGAGTCCATGCGAGAAAGGAAGTGACATGTGATACGATCCATGAGCACTGCCGCGGACGGCGGCAGACGTTTCTGACTAGCAGCTTTCGTAGAGTCTGATGATACTGGTTGCGCTCACTGGCACTTCCACCTCCTCGTCTGCTCGGAGTTTCTGTGGCGTTAGTCCAACCACGTCCCGTTCATGTTCTGGACGTGCTTCGTCCTGCGCTCGCGCAGAATCCGGCGAGCTGGCCTTTTCCGACAGGACTGCCTGGTCGACATAATCCGTGGGCATGGGTGACAACGTGCGTGGCGTGTGGTAGGGCGATGAGTTCGCTGAGCCAATTTCAGAGTCAGAGTCGGGGCTATACACGTGCTTGATAATGGTCACGTCGATTGGGGGAAGCGCGGGATACGCGAATGGCTCGTCTGGATCTTCCGCCGCTACTAGTAGTTTGGTGATACCACACGGCGGGAGGGAGGCGACATATGTCCCCTTCTCTACATCGTCGCAGTTCGATTGTTTGGTTGTCGCGTCGCCGTAATAGCCCTCGTCCCCCTTCTCTGCCGCGACTGCGGAGGCAAGTACAGTTGTGCTGGAGATAATGAGGAACCCCGGAAGCATAGACCGCGGGGGCAGAATGCGGCGCAACGAAGCGAACAGGATCACATGGATGAGGCCTGAGGTTCTGGGCGGTCAGCAGGTGTTCAATCATGTCAGATCATTCGACCGACCACTCAGAAGGTATATGAAATCGCTGAACTCGAGGGATTAGCTATGAGGATCTAGGAAGTGCGGCTGATCGCACCTGAAAATAGTGACAGAGAACGGGACGCGATAGCCTGACCACCTCAGGAAGCGACAGAGAGTAATAGGAAAGATCATGACGGTGTATGCGATCTGCGAGACCCGTGTCACTCAGTTTGGGTTGCTTCGTTGGAGCCGAGCACTTGCCGGAAACAACAGCATCTGGCGAGCTAATCTGTGCTCGTAGTTCTCCTTGCGCTCCTGGCTCATCGACGTCGAAGGTGTTCGAGCGCGGACCATTCCTCGCAGCCTCAAGTACACGAGCGAATAAAGTATAAACGCAAACAGCGCGGAAATAAACATCTAAAAACACCTCATAGCGGACCAAGCAAAAGAGTCATGGGTGGAAACTTACGACCATGTAGTCCAGACTGTAAGAAACATGGTAAATCACGATTTGGGAGGTTTGGGAAAATTAAATACGCACATAATGCGCTCGACGCGATAGCTTGAAGTTATCCAACACCAATCATCAGAAAGGCCGTCTAAACGTGGCCGTTAAATCTGTGAAAAGGGGGTGAATCATGCGATGGCTGCTCACAGAATGGGCCGCGTTTTTCGAGCTTGGCGGTTGCTGGTCCAACGATAACGATCGTACCGATGATAGACCATTGGGAAATCATAACGACCCACATCACATAATCCTCTACTTCAACTCTGAGGAAGATGTCCACGAATGTGCGTATTGCTATGACCTGCGGAGTTTGAATATCAGTCCAGTCGTACCAATTGTCAATTTGTCACGGAATTCAGTACCAAAGACCTGACAAGAACCAGTTAAAATGTGGAGCTTTGCGGGCGACGCATCTTATGGGACTCACCAGAGAGCAATGGCGACATCCGCAGTGTGCTTGATGACACCTGCCAGTGGAGAGTGGCTCAGCGAGCGTATCATGAACGATCCTGCATGCCCTACCTTGTGCCACACAAAACGAGCCGAAGAAAACGGCCTTCTCGTGTACCCATGCTGCATTCATAATGGAACCGATTGCTGCAAACAGGCGAGGGGGTGTCAGTAACGGCATCCGAGACAAGCGGAGTCTGCTCAATCGCAGAGGGGAAACGCCCGTCCCGTAGGTCATGGCCCATGCACCGCCTCCAGGCCGCATATATCGCGGGAGCATGTACAGACAGAAAACCCACCTTGTAGGATATCACCGAGCAGCAACGACACAAAGTAAAAGGCAATGTGCGTCCGCACGAACATGTCGCGGCTTTTGACCCCACGCGTATTGAACGCAGACATCTTCGAAAATACATCAGGATTCGGGAGATAGAGATGACGAAATCAAATCATTACGTACAGCAATCGCACACAACAGTCCGACAGTGGCGACCAACGAAATGCAAGATGCAACGATAAGTGCCTATCCTGAGATGAGAAGGGGAAGGTCAAAACGTGAAGGGAAATGCACGCACGATGACACCTTTTGATTCTGACTCGGTGTACATACGAAGGAGACCAAAGCGTGCGTCATCAGCCAAGGGTAAAGAGATGATGGTCGAAAGAGTGGAATTAGGGCTAGCGTTCGACATCCCAATCGTCACAGTAGTGCACTAGCTGCTTCTCTTCGAACAGAATTATCAACAAAAAAATAAAATCAGGGCTGCACTGGTGCCCGTAAAGAACTGTTTTCGAAAGGTGAAGATGAGGACCAGCCCCTTGGGAAAAAAACGAATGCAAACGGTGAGGAGTGCAAAGGAAGAGCAGGAGCACCGGTTGGAGTGGTACAAAGTATTTTTGTGTGGTACCGTAATCGAATTTCCAGGTTATGAGGAAGAGGCACGTGCTGGGATGCAGAGTATTGTGGTCGATATAAGTCTCCGCGGTCGGGGATGGGAGGGAGCCATAAAGATCGCAGCAGTGATCGATCGAGATAGACAAGTGCGACAGAAGTCGAACGTTCGTCGTTCACTGGTGAAGCAAGTTGATGACATAGCGGGCAACCTCACCGACTCTTGGAACTGAGGAGCTCAATGTCCTCGCTAGTGGCGGTGATGCAGTAGTAGCAGTACAATATTACCCTTGAGGAGTCACTTGCCGCGGTGGCCTGGACGTGGGAGATGAACTAAGCGATGAGGCACAAATATATTCGTCGCATGAAACTCATTTTATGCAATTAGCCAGTAGCTTCCCACGCCGCCACGTGGGTTCACCGAAGATGTTCATCCACACAAAACGTAGAGATTATAAACAGATGGCGCGGACGAGTCGACTGGAGGCATCGCTCTTTTGGATCGCTCTTTTGGATCATGATCTTAAAGGAGAGGAACGGAACGAACATGTGGGTGGTTGATGGCATTGGATGCTGATCGGACCAGAGTCACCAGACAGATCGGTATCCTGGAAGATGGTACAGCCACTGCCCCTTTGATACGACACTGAAGGAAAGCACGGCCGAAGCGAACGTTTGGGCACAAACTTTGGAGTACAAATTATTGCAATTTTCTTGCGTTTTTATATTGCAGCTTTGCAACCGCCAGGGGTGCCTTTTCTGGATCCGAAGAAACTCACACGACATCTGCGCATTAACCATCCTAATTATTTTGATAATTCCTGGGCCCATGAACGAGTAGGACTTTAAGAAGCGCTCGTTTGACATACCGATCATATCTCGTATAGGTAGACAGACGTTCGCGATCCATGGCTTCTTATTGGGATTTGGGAAGCTGCGCCAGACCTTGAGTACGTGCAGCGGCAGATGCAATTCGTGGCCGAGAAGTCCGAATTACGTTTGGCCTAGAACGATGTTTGAATTGTAAATGTGCCAGTGAAACCCCTTGCACGACGGGCAGGAATGGATAAGTCATGTCTGCCTATGGTCCAATTAATGTCTAATATGCCGACCTCTCCTTATAAGTCACCTTATTTTAAATCAGAATACTTGAATAATTAAAAATTAGAGGGAGA